>ERZ838827.553-NODE-553-length-44776-cov-6.743096_pt1 | contig 44776 bp, 30 predicted proteins | sample MGYA00519881_ERZ838827 | MGnify/ENA primary metagenome ERZ838827 (study PRJEB31850, sample SAMEA3708842) | human gut metagenome | biome: human gut; feature: human-associated habitat; material: faeces | place: China | collected 2014 ...
CACGCGGATGATCTGACGGATCTCGACCAAGCCCAGCGGCGTCTCGCGGCGTTCGGGCGAGAGCATGCCCGAAAGCGCGGCCTTCACATCGTCCACGGCGTCGTAGATGATGTTGTAGTAGCGGATGTCGACGCCTTCGGTTTCGGCGAGCTTTCTCGCCTGAGCGTCGGCGCGCACGTTGAAGCCGATGATCACGGCCTTCGACGCAGCGGCGAGGTTGACGTCGGATTCCGAGATGCCGCCCACGGCAGCATGCACGACACTCACGCGAACCTCGTTGTTCGAGAGCTGGGTGAGCGCATGGATGAGCGCTTCCTGCGAGCCCTGAACGTCCGCCTTGATGATGAGGGGAAGCGTCTTCACTTCGCCCTCGCCCACATCGGCGAAGAGGTTGGCGAGGTTCGTGGCGTGCGCCTTGGCGAGCTTCACGTCGCGGTACTTGCCCTGGCGGAAGAGCGCGATTTCGCGAGCCTTTCTTTCGTCGGCGAGCGAAATCACCTCGTCGCCCGCCTGCGGGACGCCCGAGAGACCCTGAATCTCAACCGGGATCGAGGGGCCGGCGGTGTTCTGCGACTTGCCGAGCTCGTTGATCATCGCGCGCACGCGGCCGAATTCGGCGCCTACGAGCACCACGTCGCCGCGGTGGAGCGTGCCCGACTGAACGAGGATCGAGGCCACGGGGCCGCGGCCCTTGTCGAGGCGCGACTCAATGACGAGACCCTTGGCGGGACCTTCCTCAGGCGCCTTGAGGTCGAGCATTTCGGCCTGCAGAAGCACGTTTTCGAGAAGTTCGTCGACGCCCTGGCCGGTCTTCGCGGAAACCGGGCAGAAGGGAACGTCGCCGCCGTATTCCTCAGGAATGACGCCTGCGGTGACGAGCTCCTGCTTCACGCGTTCGGGATTGGCTTCGGGCTTGTCGATCTTGTTGATCGCGACGACGAGCGGAACGCCGGCAGCGCGGGCGTGCGAAATCGCTTCCTGCGTCTGGGGCATCACGCCGTCGTCGGCCGCCACCACGAGAATCACGATGTCGGTCGCCTGAGCGCCGCGGGCGCGCATGGCCGTAAAGGCTTCATGGCCCGGGGTGTCGAGGAACGTGATGATGCCGCGCGGCGTCTTCACATGGTAGGCGCCGATGTGCTGCGTGATGCCGCCCGCTTCGCCGGCCGCAACCTTCGCGCGGCGGATGTAGTCGAGGAGCGACGTCTTGCCGTGGTCGACGTGGCCCATGATGGTGCCGACCGGGGGACGGGGCTTCTCGGGATAGTCTTCCGTTTCCTCGATTTCGCCGAGCCAGGCTTCCGGATCGTCCGCCTTGGCGGCGATCGCCTTGTGGCCCATTTCCTCGACGACGAGCATCGCCGTATCCTGGTCGAGCATCTGGTTGATCGTGCACATCTGCCCCATCGTCATGAGGGTCTTGATGACTTCGGTCGCCTTCACGGCCATCTTGTGGGCAAGGTCCGCCACCGAGATCGTCTCGGGCACGGTCACCTCGCGCACCACCGGCTCCTGAGCCTGCTGCACGGGGGCGTCCTGACGATGACGGTCCTGGCTCCTGCGGCCGCGGGCCGTGCGCCATCCGCTCGACGAGGACTCATCCTCCACCGCGCCGCGGGTCTTGAGGCCGCGGCCCTTGCGGTCGTTTTCCTGCCAGTCGCCGTTCTGCTGCTGACGGCGGGCGCCCTTCTTGTCGCCGTGGGAGCGCTTTTCGCCGGAATTGGCGGGCGCTGCGGCCGGACGCGTCGCATTGTTGCGGCGCGGCTGCTGCGCGGGCTTCTTCTCGTCGCGCGCGGCAGCCTTCTGGGGCTGGGCGGGCTTTTCCTCAACCTTTTCGAAGACCTCGACGCCCTTGTGGCAGAGCGGGCAGATGTAGTCGGCGGGCAGTTCGTCGCCTTCGTAGATGTAGCCGCAGACTTTGCAACGGTAAGACATTTTCTTTTCTCCTAAATCCGACCGGCGGTCGGTGTAGCTGGTGTGAAGCAGCTCCTCGGCGAGCTCGCTGAGCGGTTCGCCGTAGAAGTCACGGTAAAGGGCCTTGATTTCCTCGTTTTCGTCGCTCGTGCGGCAGTCCATCTCCTCATCGCGCTTGTAGAGGCTCGCAATGCGGGCCTCGCGGAGCACGTCGGCCTTGTTGCCGAAGGCGGAGGGCTGGCCGCCGCCGGAGATGCAGCCGCCGGGGCAGGACATCACCTCGACGAAGTGATAGGGCTTGTCCGTCTCGCCCGCGTTGAGGCGGCGGATGAACTCGCCCGCAGAGGCGGTGCCGTAGATGACGGCGACGTTGATGTCGTTGCCGGCGATCGTGACGGTGGCCTCCTTGACGTCCTGAAGGCCGCGGACGGGGGTCAGGTGATAGAGCTCGGCGGGGGCGGCCTCGCCCGTCAGGTGGCGGTAGGCGGTGCGAAGCGCAGCCTCCATGACGCCGCCCGTGTTGCCGAAGATGACGCCCGCGCCGGAGCCTTCGCCCATCAGGCGGTCAAAGGCGCCCTCGGGGAGCTCGGCAAAATTGATGCGGGCGGCCTTGGCCCAGTCGGCGAGCTCGACGGTCGTGATGACGTAGTCGGTGTCGCGCATGGCGGGATCGCCGAGCAGGCGGCCCGCGGCGTTCATCTCCTCGCGCAGGATCTCGGCCTTCTTGGCCGTGCAGGGCGTCACCGCCACGTGCACGATGCGCTTCGGGTCGAGGTTCATCTTCTTCGCGAAGTAGGTCTTGACGGTCGGACCCTGCATGCCGATGGGGCTCTTTGCGGAGGAGATGTGCGGAATCATCTCGGGATGGAAGGTCTCGCAGTAGCGGACCCAGGCGGGGCAGCAGCTCGTGAACTGGGGCAGCGGACCCTTGGCTTTGGTGATGCGCTCGATGAGCTCGGCAGCCTCCTCGCAGATCGTAAGGTCGGCGGCGAAGTTCGTGTCGAGGACGTAGTCGCCGCCGAGGCGGCGCAGGAGCTCGACCATCTGTCCCTCGACGAAGGCGCCGTCGGCCATGCCGAAGGCGTCGCCGAGCGCCACGCGCACCGACGGGCTCGTCGAGAAGATCACGATCTTGTCGGGATCCGCGACGGCCTTCCTGACGGCGTCGCAGGAGGACTTGATCTGAAGGGAGTTGGTCGGGCAGACGGGAATGCACTGTCCGCAGTGGATGCAGACGGATCGTCCGCCCGTCTTGGCGAGATCGTAGGCGTTGTTGACGCCGACATACTCGTTGCAGATGCCGGCGCAGAGGCGGCATTCAACGCAGAGATCCTCGTCGCGGACAATGGCGGGATTGTTCTCGTCGATGGCGACGCGAACCTCCTGCCGCATGTGCTTGGACATACGCTCTCCTAAACTGGGTGGTCTGAATGGGGCGTTCCGCGGCCGCCGGGGGAGCGGAGTCGGAACGGGCATCCTCATTGTAGCCCGTCGCGTTCCCGACTGCGGCGCGGTTTTCCCGAAGCGGCGGCTTCGCTGGACGATGATGCATTTCCATCCGGCGTGAGCCGGAGCGGGTTTTCGCTAGGTGGGGATGCCGTTTTCCCTGAGAACGATTGCGGTAGCGAGATCAAGTCAACTAAGATGATCTGCCTAGACGACAGACAGACCGACGGTTCGACGAACGGTCCGCGTCCCGTCGCCGTCGCACCTTCGCAGGCGTCCGCCGCCACCTATATATAGAGGCGGATGCAGGCGCGCCCCGTCAGAGGACAGGGCGCGCGGTCCCATGCATATTCCGAACCGCCGGACGTCGCACGGGGCTTGAACACGAAGGCGCGGGCGCCCGATGCAGACGGTTCACCCACAGCCCCGCCCATCCCTTTTGACCACTCGGGCGGGACTACGTGAAACATGAGGAGACCAGCCATGTTCTTTCGCAAGCTTGCCCTGACGCTCGCCGTCACGACCGCGCTTTCCGCCTCCGCCCTCGCCTGCACCACGGTCGTGGTGGGTGAAGGCGCCACCGCCGACGGTTCCTTCCTCGTCGCGCGTGCGGCCGACAGCAGCGCCCTCAAGGCTCAGCACTTCGTCATTCATCCGGCCAAGAAGAACCAGTCCGGCATGTACCGCACCAAGGACCATGACGGTGCGACGAACTTCGAATATCCGCTCCCCAAGGAGAGCATGCGCTACACGACGGTGCCCAACTGGAAGACCCAGCTGCACGGCGCCGTGGGCTTCAATGAAGCCGGCGTCGGCATCTCCGGCACGGAATCGATCTTCGCCCGCGACGACGCCCTGAAGCTTGACCCGTACAACGAAGAGACCGGCATCACCGAAGACGACATCCATGACGTCGTCCTGCCGCGCGCCAAGACCGCCCGCGAAGGCATCGAGATCCTCGGCTCCATCGTCGAGACGATCGGCGCCGGCGAAGGCTTCGGCGTGGTGTTCGTCGACCAGAAGGAAGTCTGGTACTTCGAAACCGGCACGGGCCACCAGTGGATGGCTCACCGCACCCCGAAGGACACGTACTTCGCCTCCGGCAACCAGGGCCGCCTGCAGCAGTACGACGCCAAGAGCGCCGACTTCATGGCTTCCAAGACCCTCGTGAGCTGGGCTGAAAAGAACGGCTTCTACGATCCGAAGAAGGACGGCGAGTTCAACTTCTCGAAGGCCTACTGCCGTGACGACGCCCGCGACCGCGTCTACAACGACCCGCGCGTCTGGCAGATCCAGAAGCTCTTCAACCCGAGCCTCGAACAGAAGCCCGACGAAGGCCGTACGTACCCGGTCTACCTCAAGCCCGAAAAGAAGCTCACCGTCGACGACATGAAGACGATGCTTCGCAACCACTACGAGGGCACGGACCACGATCCGTACAGCCCCGTCCTCAACGGCAACGAACCGTGGCGTCCGATCAGCGTGTTCCGCACGTATGAATCCCACGTCATGCACGTCCGTCCGTGGCTGCCGAAGGAAATCGGCGAAGTCGCCTACGTGGGCATCGGCATGGCCGACCTCTCCTGCTACGTTCCGTACTACCATGGCCTCGAATCCTATCCGGCCCACTACGGCATGGGCACGGACAAGGCCGACAGCAAGTCGATCTACTGGAAGTACCGCAAGCTCCAGACGCTCGTCATGACGGACTACCAGAAGCTCGCCCCGGTCGTGAAGGCTGCCTACAAGACGTTTGAAGCCGACACCGCCAAGGCCCAGGCCGACATGGAAAAGAAGTACATGGAAGTCGTGAAGAAGGACCCGAAGGCCGCCAGCAAGCTCCTCAACGAGTTCAACCTCAAGGTCATGAACGACGCCGAGGCGCTCACGGAGGACCTGACGAACCAGGTCTTCACGATCCGCACGACGGACATCCAGGCCGCCAACTTCTTCGCCAACAACAAGCGCAAGGACTAAGCGAGACCGTCTGAGCCGCCTGCGCCTCGCCTGAGGCGCGGACGGCGTCCGATGAAAACAAAATGGCCCCGCAGGACATCAAGCCTGCGGGGCCGTTTTGTTTCGTGCGGCGCAAGTCAGAGGAGCCTCACGATCGTCCAGCGCGCGCCGAAGGCGAGAAGCGCCAGACCCGCGATGATGAGGATCGGCCCCTGAATGCCGAGCGGGCTGCCGTTGACGGGAGCGGCCACCGAGGGATCGTCGTGGAGGTAGCGGATCTCGATCGGGTCGCCGGGCCTGCCGCGGGCCTCGTCGTCGTTCTTCTCGGGCAGACGGGCCTCGACCTTGCTGCCGTCCCAGGCCGTGAACGAGACGACCTCGGTGTAGTAGTGCACGATCGCAGGCGCATCGTCCTTCCTGACGTGGGCCTCGCGAACCTCGACGCGCTCGATCGTCGCGGTCGTCTGCTCGCCGCTCGTCTTGAGCGTCCAGGCGGTGGAGGTGAGCTTCACGCCCGCGTAGAGGAAGGCGGAGCCGGCAAGGAGCAGCGCGGCGGCGAAGATCCAGGGAAAAATCTCTTTCATGGCTGAGTCCGAAAATGTCACCGCAGGGCGCGGTGCCTGAGGCTACTTTAGCAACTTTCAGAAGGAGTGGAGCCGCAGGTCGGTGCGGGCGGATGCGGCCCGCGAAAAAAGAGAAGCCCGCCCTGCATCGCTGCAGGGCGGGCTGTCCTCAGACCCATCAAAACACGATCTCGAACGCAGGAGAAAGAACGTTCGGTTTGTTCGAGGCGGTGCTCATCCGCCTGCCACTCAGCGCGACCCCTCACGCTGTTTTGCAGTGGAACCGTGTTTCGTTGAGATGAACTATATCGAACCTGAGAATCGTTCGCAAGGCAAATACCCGAGTAAATGACTCGGGTATTGTAAGAAAGTTTTTCCAAGGGTTTGCTCTGAGGCGGCGTTTCTTAAGGAAAAGGTCTGAACGCCTGCAGCACAGTCGTTTTGGCTTAAGTCGGGCGGCAAGATGCCGCAACATTTGCGAGGGGAATTCCGAGGGCGGGAGGCGGTCGGAAGGGGAGGAGGGAGGACGCGATCTGCGGACAATCTCGGTATGATGGACGGACATTGAGAGAACCCGAAAGGGGAAGGAGACATAAATGACTCTTGTCCGCACTGCGGCCGCCCTGATGGCCGCCACGTTCGCCCTCGGCGCCCTCGCTGCGGGGAACACCACGAACGAAGACTTCCGCGACTCGAAGAAGATGCTCGAGCGCAAGGTCTACTTCGACCATCGCGTGACGCTCTACTGCGGCTACGCCTTCGACAAGCAGAAGAACGTCAGTCTGCCTGCGGGCTTCGTCGCGCCCCAGCACAAGGAGCGCGCGGGCCGCGTCGAGTGGGAGCACGTCGTGCCCGCCGAGAACTTCGGCCGCGCCTTCAAGGAGTGGCGCGAAGGGGACGGTCGCTGCACGAATGAAAAGGGCCACTTCTACAAGGGCCGTCGCTGCGCCGAGAAGATGTCTGCCGAATACCGCCTGATGCAGGCCGACATGTACAACCTGTTCCCCGCCGTCGGCGCCGTCAACGCCATCCGCTCGAACTACAACTACGAGCTCCTGCCCGGCGTGCCCAACACCTTCGGCACCTGCGAGATGAAGATCGACGGCCGCCGCGCCGAGCCGCCCGAGCGCTCCCGCGGCGAGATCGCCCGCGCCATGCTCTACATGGAGGGCGCCTATGCACCCGTCTTCCGCATGAGCGACCGCCAGCGCCGCCTCGCCCAGAACTGGAACGAGCAGCATCCCGTCGTGCAGTGGGAGTGCACCCGCGCCGCACGCATCGAGAAGCTCCAGGGCAATGTCAACCCCGTCGTGAAGGATGCCTGCCTGAAGGCCGGCCTGAGCTATCGCCCGTAATGGCTGAATCCGGCCTCGCCCGAGGCCTGGATCCCGCCCGATCCTTCAAAAAGGAGCTGAGCTCGCGCTCGGCTCCTTTTTTCGCATCCGCTCCTCTGACGGGTGACGGTTCCGGGAGGTGACGCATCGGCAGCCTCATGGATGCCGGCGGACAGTTCGCCGCGAGACGTCACCGCCTCGCGTTCCATTCGGGCTGAGGGAGGGCCGCGCCGTCTGAAAACTTCAGGGTTAACCCGAGTCCCCTAGGGTCGTCATCTAGGCACTTACGCCAATGCAGGTTGAGCAATGCGGTGTTGCGGCGCTTTTTTCCGTTGAAGTCTGTTACGCCTTGCTACACTTCGCATCAGCCTAAAATCCGCCACTACGTCCTCGCGGGACCGACACCTGCGTGGAAGAGGATTGAAGGACTTACAACCCAATGACAAACAGCGGCAGCTGCCTGCGTGCGGTCAAAGAGAGGCGCATGCGGGCCGCAGGGCTCCGGGACAGGGGGCCCTGCCGCACGAAAACCAAAGGACAGCGATTCTCATGGAACCGTTTAACGCCGGATGGCTTTCGATCGTCCCGCCGATCGTGGCCATTGCTCTTGCGCTCATTACGAAGGAGGTTCTCTCCTCCCTCGTGCTGGGCATTCTGACGGGTACCCTCATTTATACGATCGGCATGGACGGCAACGTCCTGATGGGCACGCTTGAAAGCGCGTTCACCGTGATGGGCAACAAGGTCGACTTCAACATCCTGATCTTCTGCTCGCTTCTCGGCGCCCTCGTCTACGTCGTCGCCATGTCGGGCGGCACGAAAGCCTACGGCAACTGGGCCGTCAAGCGCATCAAGGGCCGCAAGAGCGCCCTGGCAGCCACCACGGGTCTCGGCGCGCTCATCTTCATCGACGACTACTTCAACTGCCTCACGGTGGGCACGGTGATGCGTCCGATCTGCGACCGCTACAACATCGCCCGTGCGAAGCTCGCCTACATCATCGACTCGACGGCCGCTCCGGTGTGCATCATCGCGCCCGTCTCGAGCTGGGCCGCTGCCGTCGGCTCCTCCCTGCAGGGCTCCACGGCCTTCGAAAGCGACATGGCCGCGTTCATCGCCACGATTCCCTGGAACTTCTACGCGCTGCTCTGCCTGCTGCTCATCGTCTTCATCGTCGTGACCGACTTCGACTTCGGCCCGATGCGCAAGAGCGAGGAGCGCGCCGCCAAGGGCGAGCAGTTCACGTCGACCGCCTCCACGGCCTCCGCCGAGCCGCCCAACGCCAATCCGCACGGCACGCTCTGGGACATGCTCGTGCCCATCGCCTCCCTGATCGTCTTCTGCGTGCTCGCGCTGATGTACTCGGGCGGCTACTGGGGCGCTGATCCGAAGTACCACACCTTCGCCTCCGCGCTGGGCAACTCCTCCGCCGCGCCGTCCCTCGTCTGGGCCTCCTTCGGCGCCGTCGGCATCGCCTTCCTTATGTACGTCCCGCGCGGCCTCGTGCCGTTCACGGACTTCATGAGCGGCCTCGTCGAAGGCATGAAGCTCATGCTTCCGGCCAACATCATCCTGGTGCTCGCCTGGACGCTCTCCGGCGTCTGCCGCGACCTTCTCCAGACCCCGCTCTTCGTGCAGTCCATCGTGACCTCGGGCGGCGCCGAGTGGTCGATCTTCCTGCCGGCCGTGATCTTCGTGATCGCCGCCTTCCTGTCCTTCTCCACGGGCACGGCCTGGGGCACGTTCGGCATCCTGATCCCGATCGTGGTGCCGGTCGTCGAGGCCATCGATCCGGGCCTCACCGTCGTCGCGCTCTCCGCCACGCTCGCGGGCTCCGTCTTCGGCGACCACTGCTCGCCCATTTCGGACACGACGATTCTCTCGTCGGCAGGCTCGGGATGCAACCACATCGAGCACGTCTCGACCCAGATGCCATACAGCCTCACGGTGGCGTTCTCCGCCTGCCTGGGCTACGTGGTCGCGGGCCTGACGGGCGGCAACTGGATCCTCTCGATCACGACCGCCGTCGTTGCGCTCATCGGCACCGTCCTGCTGCTCCATTTCTGGAACAGCCGCAGGACCGCCGCGGCCTGATCCACAGCGTCCTTTGATTGAAAACCGGCGCCTTCGAACCCTGAAGGCGCCGGTTTTTTTGCATTCGGAGCGGGTGATTACGCCCTGTTGTCACGCCGAGAGACGGTGAAAGCCGCTTTGCGGGCGCTGGAGGCGTGTCCGTCTGTCGCCTTAAGGCATCGCCCGCCCGTTTCTCCCTGTTCGTCAGGCGATTTGCAGGGCTGCCATTCGGGTTCTCCCTCGGTGTCGTCGGGGTTTGTCCTCTAGGGCGTGCACGGGCTCGTTTGGCAAAATGAATCGTCCGTCGCGCCCCGACACGGGCGCGGACAAGACCCCGGACCGCAGAGTCCGGATGTTGACCAAAACCACAGGACAGACAGACATGAACTTCAAGAAGACGCTTCTCGCCGCCGCGCTCACGCTTTCCGCAGGCCTTGCCATGGCCGCCGACCTTCCGCAGGTCGCGATCCTCGCCACGGGCGGCACGATTGCCGGCACCGCCGCCTCCGCCACGCAGACCACGGGCTACAAGGCGGGCGACCTGGCCATCCAGACGCTGATCGACGCTGTTCCGCAGATCAAGGACTACGCGACGGTGACGGGCGAGCAGATCGTGAAGATCTCGTCCAACAACCTGACCGACCAGGTTCTCCTCACGCTTGCCAAGCGCTGCAACGAGCTTCTCGCCGATCCGAAGGTGAGCGGCATCGTCATCACGCACGGCACGGACACGCTCGAAGAGACCGCCTTCTTCCTCAACCTCACGGTCAAGAGCAAGAAGCCCGTGGTGGTGATCGGCGCCATGCGTCCCGCCACGGCCATTTCGGCCGACGGTCCGATGAACCTTCTCAACGCCGTCAAGCTCGCCGCCGACCCGAAGGCGCAGGACCGCGGCGTGCTCGTGGCCCTCAACGACCAGATCTCCTCCGGCCGCGACGTCACGAAGTCCAACACGACGAACGTCGCCACGTTCAAGTCGCCCGACCTGGGCTACCTCGGCTACATCGCCGGCGGCAAGAACTACTTCCTGCGCAACCCCGCCATGCGTCACACGCACCAGAGCGAGTTCGACGTCTCGAAGCTTGACAAGCTGCCGCGCGTCGACATCCTCTACACGCACGCCAGCGACGACCGCGTCCTTGCCGACGCCGCCATCGCCGCAGGCGCCAAGGGCATCGTGCACGCCGGTTCCGGCAACGGTTCCGTCCACGGCCAGACCGAGCCCGCGCTCGCCGAAGCCGTCCAGAAGGGCATCGCCGTGGTGCTTTCCTCCCGCACGGGCTCCGGCGTGGTCTGCCCGAACGAGGAGCAGTACAACAAGGCAGGCTTCATTGAAGGCCGCACGCTCAATCCCCAGAAGGCCCGTCTCCTTCTCCAGCTCGCTCTGACGAAGACGAACGATCCGAAGGAAATCGCCCGCATGTTCGAGGAATACTGATCCTTTCGTGAACCCGCCGGCATGACGCCGCCCGCAGGATGAAAACCTCCTGAAGGCGGCTTCCAGAGCATTCGGCCGTCCTGCTCCCATGCGGAGTCGGGGCGGCCTTTTTCTTTGATGCGGGAAAAACCCGAAGGTTTGCATGGGAATGGTCCGAATCGGCGCGGGAGCAGGGTTTGAGCAAGGCAAAACCCTCTATAATGGCGACAACCTTTTTTCTTTTATTTTCCACCCCGTCACGGCCGTCGGAAAATCCGGGGCCAGCTGACGATTCAGAGGAAACTTATGTCGACCTGCAACGGTATGGTTTTTGAACTCAACGGCGCCCGCGCGCTCTCGGACTTCCGCGCCGCGCGCGTGCTCGCGGCCCTGCAGCGCGTCTCTTCCAACATCGAAGCGGTCTCGGGCCGCTTCGTGCATTTCGTGCATGCCTCCCGCGAGCTCACGAAGGCCGAAGAGGAACGCCTCGCTTCGCTTCTCACCTACGGCGACGCCGCCGAGGACGTCCGCGCCGACCTGGCCTTCATGGTGGTGCCGCGTCTTGGCACGATCTCGCCCTGGGCCTCGAAGGCCACGGACATCGTGAAGAACTGTGGCATCGAAGGCGTCCTGCGCGTTGAGCGCGGCACGGTCTACAGCCTCGCCCTCAAGGCTCCCCTCACGGAAGAGGAGGCCGCTCAGGCCGCCGGCGTGCTTCATGACCGCATGACCGAATCCGTCGTCGCCCGCGACTTCCCGGCCGAAAACCTCTTCGTCGAGCTCGAAGGCCGTCCGATGGCGACCGTCGCCCTCGTCGAGGAAGGCCGTCCCGCCCTTGAGCGCGCCAACGTCGAGATGGGCCTTGCGCTCTCTCCCGACGAGATCGACTACCTCACCGACGCCTTCACGAAGATCGGCCGCAACCCGACCGACGTCGAGCTGATGATGTTCGCGCAGGCCAACTCCGAGCACTGCCGCCACAAGATCTTCAACGCCCGCTGGACGGTCGACGGCGAAGAGCGCGAGGAAACGCTCTTCGGCATGATCCGCCGCACGCACAAGATGGCCCCGCAGGGCACGATCACGGCCTACGCCGACAACGCCGCCATCTTCGAAGGCGCCGAAGTCACGCGCCTCTATCCGCGTCCGGGCTCCGGCAATGAATTCGGCCGCGTCTTCGAGCGCAAGGACGAAATGACCCACACGGTCTTCAAGGTCGAAACCCACAACCACCCGACCGCCATTTCTCCGTTCCCCGGCGCCTCCACGGGCTCCGGCGGCGAAATCCGCGACGAAGGCGCGACGGGCCGCGGCGCTCGTCCGAAGGCCGGCCTGTGCGGCTTCACGACCTCGAACCTCAACCTGCCGGAACTTCCGCAGGGCTTTGAAAACGACTCCGACACGGTGACGGGTGAAAAGACGGACGCCAAGTACGGCGCCCCGTCCCGCATCGCCACGCCGCTCTCGATCATGACGGAAGGCCCGCTCGGCGGCGCCGCCTTCAACAACGAGTTCGGCCGTCCGAACATCCTCGGCTACTTCCGCACGTTCGAAGCCAACATCGGCGGCACGCGCTACGGCTACCACAAGCCGATCATGCTCGCCGGCGGCATCGGCAACATCCGTGACGACCAGACGAAGAAGGACGTGCCGCCCGCGGGCAGCCTCCTGATCGTCCTCGGCGGCCCCGGCATGCGCATCGGCCTCGGCGGCGGCGCCGCTTCGTCCATGACGACGGGCTCCAACTCCGAAGCCCTCGACTTCGACTCCGTGCAGCGCGGCAACCCCGAAATGGAACGCCGTGCCCAGGAAGTCATCGACCGCTGCTGGTCCATGGGCGACGAAAACCCGATCATCGCCATTCACGACGTCGGCGCGGGCGGCCTCTCCAACGCCATGCCCGAGCTTGCCGACCTTTCCGGCAAGGGCGCCACGTTCGACCTCTCCAAGGTCCCGGTCGAAGAGTCTGGCATGAGCCCGCTCGAAATCTGGTGCAACGAATCCCAGGAACGCTACGTCATCGCGCTTGACGCCGCCAAGATCGACATCTTCCGCGACTTCTGCGAACGCGAGCGCTGCCCGTTCGCCGTCCTCGGCACGATCACCGAGGAGGCCGACCTCAAGCTCACGCGTCCCGAAGAGACCCCGGCCGTCGACATGCCGATGGAAGTCCTCCTCGGCAAGGCCCCGCGCATGCACCGCGACGTCGCCCACGTCGAAACGAAGCTCTCCGCCTTCAAGAGCGAAGGGCTCGATCTCGCCAAGGCCGTCACGGACGTCCTGCGTCACCCGACCGTCGGCTCCAAGTCCTTCCTCATCACCATCGGCGACCGCTCCGTGGGCGGCCTCGTCTCCCGCGACCAGATGGTCGGCCCCTGGCAGGTGCCCGTCGCCGACTGCGGCGTGACCACGCTCGGCTTTGAAACGAACCGCGGCGAAGCCATGTCGATGGGCGAACGCACCCCGATCGCCGTGATCGATGCCGCCGCCGCGAGCCGCATGGCCGTGGGCGAAGCGCTCACCAACATCGCCGCCGCCGACGTGAAGCTTCCCGAAGTCAAGCTCTCCCTCAACTGGATGGCCGCCTGCGGCGCCAAGGGCGAGGACGCCAAGCTCTTTGACGCCGTCAAGGGCGCGAGCGACTTCTGCGTTGCGCTCGGCATCTCCGTGCCCGTGGGCAAGGACTCGCTCTCCATGCGCACCGCCTGGGAGGACAACGGCGAGAAGAAGTCCGTGACGAGCCCCGTCTCGCTCATCGCCTCCGCCGCCGCTCCCGTCGGCGACGTGACGCTCACGCTCACGCCCGAACTCAGGAAGATCCCGTCGGTGCTCGTGCTTGCGGACCTCGGCTGCGGCCGCGCCCGCATGGGCGGCTCCATCCTCGCCCAGGTTGCCCAGCGCTTCGGCGACACGGCGCCCGACTGCGAGGATCCCGCCATGCTCGCCCGCTTCATGGGCGCGCTGCGCACGCTCGTCAATGAAGGCGCCGTCGTGGCCTACCACGACCGTGCCGACGGCGGTCTCGCCGCCACGGCCTCCGAAATGATGTTCGCCTCCCGCCTTGGCGTGAAGCTCGACCTGACGTCCCTCACGAAGGACGCCGACGTCTTCGCCGCTCTCTTCAACGAAGAGCTCGGCGGCCTGATGCAGGTGCCGGCCGAGAAGGCCGCCCGCGTGGCCGAAGTGATGCGCGAAGCCGGTCTTGCCTCCGTCTGCCACTTCGTGGGTGAAGTCGTCGACGACGATGCGCTCACGATCAGCGCCAACGGTGCCGAACTTGCCCGACTCGACCGTGCCGCCCTCCAGAAGGCCTGGACGGAAGTCTCCTGGCAGATCGCTCGCGGCCGCGACAATCCCGCCTGCGCCGACAGCGAGTTCGCCCGCATCGAGCGCAAGGAGGACACCGGCCTCTTCGCGAAGACGACCTTCGACGTCAATGAGGACGTCGCCGCTCCGATGATCCTCACGGGCGTGCGTCCGAAGATCGCCATCCTGCGCGAACAGGGCGTCAACTCCCAGACGGAAATGGCCGCTGCGTTCACGCGCGCCGGCTTCGACGCCTATGACGTCCACATGACGGACCTTCTCACGGGCCGCGCCGACCTCGCCGAGTTCACGGGCCTTGCCTGCTGCGGCGGCTTCTCCTACGGCGACGTGCTCGGCGCCGGCGGCGGCTGGGCCAAGACCATCCTTCACAACGACCGCATGGTCGAGATGTTCCGCACGTTCTTCAACCGCGAGGACACCTTCGGTCTGGGCATCTGCAACGGCTGCCAGATGATGAGCCATCTGCGCGACCTGATCCCGGGCGCCTCCCACTGGCCGGAATTCGTGCGCAACACGTCCGAGCAGTTCGAGGCCCGTCTCGTGAACGTCGAGGTTCTCGAGAGCCCGTCGATCTTCTTCGCGGGCATGGCCGGCAGCGTGATGCCCGTCGTGAACTCCCACGGCGAAGGCCGCGTGCAGTTCCTGCGTCCGGAGGACGCCGCGCTCGTGAAGGCCGCCGCCCGCTTCGTTGATCCGTGCGGCAACCCGACCGAGGTCTATCCGTACAACCCGAACGGCTCCAAGGGCGGCCTCACGTCCGTGACGACCGAAGACGGCCGCTTCACGATCATGATGCCGCATCCGGAACGCTCGCACCGCGCCCAGCAGCTCTCCTGGCACCCGGCCGAATGGACGGACGCCTCGGGCTGGATGCGCATGTTCCGCAACGCCCGCAAGTGGGTCGGCTAAGAAGCCGGCTCCGCTCCCGACGGAGGGCCTTCGGGCCCTCCTGATGGAGGACGACGGAAAGAGATGAGGCCCCGTTTTGGGGCCCTTTTCACAGGCTGACGCTCAAATGTGAAAACGCCCTGCAGGTCTTCGTGTCCTGCAGGGCGTTCGCGTTTCCAGAAAATCACATCGTCTTCGCGGGAACCGGCGGGCGGTTTTCCCAGGCGGCGGTGCCCCAGAGCGGGATCGTCGAGAGGCTGTGCTTGAAGCTGCCCGTCGTCTCCTTGGTGGAGTAGGAGATGTAGAGGAGCGTCTGCGTCTCGGCGTCGTAGATGCGGCGGATCTTCATCGTCTTGAGCAGAATGCTCTTCGACTTCGTGAAGACCACTTCGCCCGACTTCGTGCGGTCGATCGAGGCGATCATCTCGGGCGTGATTTCGCCCGTCTGGCGGCAGGAGACGGAGCTGTCGGACGGATCGGCGAGCGAGAGGTTGGCCTCGATGCTCGCGACATGGCAGGTGACGCCGGGAACCTTCGGATCCTGGAAGGTGTTGATCTTGATGTCCTTGAGCGTGAACATGCCGAGCGAGACGTCGCCCACTTCGTCGCCGCCCGAGCAGCCGGCGAGAGCGAGAACGGAGGCGGCAGCGGCGGCCGCAAGAAGCCTGGTCTTCATGTGGTGGTCCTTGGTGGATTGGGTTTTCGTTGCCGCCATTATATATGGCGGGCGGGCGTCGTCCTCACCCGGACGCCGCTACCTGAGCGCGAAGCCCTGCGTCTGCAGGTATTCGAGCAGGAACCTGCGGCGCTCGCGGGCGATGACGGGACGGATCGAGTCGCGGAAGGTCGCCTCGCGGGCATTGCTTCCGCGTCCCGCGTAGTAGGCCCGCATCGTTTCATCGTAGGCGTCGAGCTCGGCCGCCGCGGGTTCCTCGTAGCCGTTTTCCATGAAGGTGACGGCGGCGGGGAGGCGCGGCTTGACGGGATTGCGCACGGCGGGATGCCCGAAGGCGATGCCGACGACGGGGAAGGCGTTCTGCGGCAGTCGCAGAAGCGCCGACACCTCGGCGATGCCGTTTCTGATCCCGCCGATGAAGCAGCCGCCGAGTCCGAGCGACTCGAGCGCCGTGAAGGCGTTCTGGGCCATGATGCCCGTGTCGAGGCAGCCGACGAGGAACTGCTCGGTCCAGCCGAGGTCGGCCTCGGGACAAAGCACCTGAAGGCGGTGGTAGTCGGCGCAGAAGACCCAGAATTCGGGTGCGGCTGCGACATGGGCCTGACCGCCCGAGAGCTCCGCGATCCTTGCGCGAAGCGCGGGATCGGTGACGCGGATGATGCTCGTCACCTGCAGGGCACAGGATGTGGAGGCGGCGCGCGCCGCATCGAGGATCTGCGTGCGCATCTCGGCCGTGACGGGCTCGTCGGTGAAGGCGCGCACTGAGCTGTGCGCAAGCTGGGTTCGGATCGTGTCGTTCATGATGAATCCCTGAGGTGTGAAGACTTCGAGTCTAGTCGTCCCGGCCGTGCGGGAAGGCCGCCTGTCACGAATTTGAACGAAAAAAAGCCCGCGGCCTCAAGGGGCGCGGGCGAAGGACCGCCTTGCGGGCGGTCCGGTTTTCCGGACGCACCCCACACGGCGCGTCCGGAAGAAGAACCCTGAAGGTTCAAGAGGAGATCATTTCGTCTTGAGCGTGAAGTTGTGGCAGCTGTTGCACATCAGCTCGGGCTGCTTGGAGGGCTTGTCGGCCTTGTGGCATTCGACGCAGTTGACGGCGCCGAGGTGCGACTTGTGCGGGTTGGGCTCGAGGTTCTTCGTCTTTTCGGCGAGAGCGTCGTAGCTCTGGTGGCACTGGAGGCACTGGCCCTTCGTGGCCCAGCCGGTTTCGGCGGGAAGCTGGCCGCCGTGGACTTCGGCGAGGGTCTTTTCAGCAGCGCAGGCGCCGAAGGCAAGGCCCAGACCGAGGGTGGCGACAAGCGCCATGGTGATGGATTTGGTCATGATTCGATACTCCGGAAATTAGTTCTTCTGGGCCTTTGCGCGGGCGGCTATTTCGTTGCCGGCGATGCGGCCGAAGACCGTCGCGGCACCGAGCTGTGCGCCGCCTGCGTAGTTGTGGAAGAAGATGCCGCCAGCGGAGTTGCCCACCGCGTAGAGGCCCGGGATGCTCGTGCCGTCGAGGTTCTGGATTTCAGCCTTGACGTTGATGAGCGGGCCGCCGAAGGTGGCCGTCATGCCGCCCTGGAAGGGAACGGCGTAGAACGGAGCCTTGGCGACTTCGTGGGGCTTCTTGTAGGTGCAGGGCGGGTTCATTTCGCCGAGCTTGCCGGACTTGACGGCTTCGTTGTATTCCTTGATCGTCTTGACGACCTTTTCAACCGGGAGCTTGACCTGCCTGCAGAGTTCTTCGATCGTGTCGGCCTTGCCGTACGGGCTGTTGAGGCGGTCGAACTTCGGAATGACCTTGTCGAGGACCGGGCAGGTGCTGTCGACGATGACCCAGGCCATGTTGTCGAGCGTCATCTGGCCGGTGGTGCGGGCCTTGATCACGTACGTGTTGTTTTCGTCCATGAAGCGCACGCCGGAGGTGTTGAACTGGACGCCGTAGCCGGAGTTGAGAACGTCGGCCGGGTTCACGTGCGTGGCGCCGATGATCGGGCCGGAGTGGAACTGGTCCATGTTCACGAACTTCGTGTAGAGCGGCATGCACAGCGAGATGTTTTCACCCGTCGTGGACTTGGAGCCGCGCAGCACCATGCGGGTGGCCCAGCCGCCGATGTAGCGGTCGACCATTTCGGGGTTGGCCGAGAAGCCGCCCGTGGCGATGCAGACGCCGCCTCTGGCCATGAAGGTCTTGAAGCCTTCCGGCGTGGCAGCCTTGACGCCCTTCACGGCATAGAGGTCGTCGTGAATGAGCTCAACGGCCTTGTGCTGGTACTTCACTTCGATGCCGCGCTTGGCGCAGGCGGCGAGAAGCTTCTGCACGAGCTGGGCGCCGCCGGTGAGGCCTTCGCCCATGACGCGGCAGGTGCGGCCCAGACGCGGATACGGCATCGGGCGGATCTTGCCGAACTTGACGCCGATGTCCTTTTCGAGCCAGTCGATGCCGGCGGAGATGTTGTCCGTGTAGCAGCGGTTGAGAGCCTTGTCGCCCATCTGCTTGGAGACGTCCATCATCATGGCGTAGAAGTCGTCGGCCGTGTCCTTGATGCCCTGTTCGGCCTGGTGGCGCGTGCCCCAGCCGCAGATGGAGCCGAGGGCGAAGATGGCGTTGCCGTCGGGACGGTCGCGCTTTTCGAGCACGACGACCTTGGCGCCGGCGTCATGGGCCGTGATGGCGGCGATCAGGCCGGCAGGACCCGCGCCGAGAACGACGGCGTCATAGGTCTGGGCGTTGGCGGCCTGTTTTGCCTGGGCCTGGGAGGAGAGGCCGAAGCCGGTGGCGCCGGCAGCGGCGGCACCGAGGAAGGAGGTCTTGAGAAGACCGCGGCGGCTCATATCGGTATGAGACATTGTTGATCTCCTGAGAATCCGGGTCGGGGATTCCGTCATTTAGGGGGAAGAATCTGTAGGGTGGGCGGGACTCCATCCGCTTTCTGCGGCTTTTGTGAGCCCCGCCCTGTTGTCGTCGAGGAGCTGTATGCATTGTCCTCTTGAGGCACCACTACGTAGTGCCGCATGAGGTCAACAAAACGTCACTTTCTGAAGCGTCTCTTAAGGTCAGGCCTTGAGGGCGTTCAGGGCGGAGCCGGCACGGAACCAGCTCAACTGCTTCTCGTTGTAGGAGTGCTTCGCCTCGAAGCGTTCCTTCGTGCCGTTTTCATGCGTGAGTTCGATGACGACGCGGCTGTTGGGCGCAAGGGTGTTCAGGTTGAGAACCGAGATGCGGTCCTTTTCCTGAATCTTGTCGTAGTCGGCCGGATTCACGAAGGTGAGTGCGAGGATGCCCTGCTTCTTGAGGTTGGACTCGTGGATGCGGGCGAGGCTCTTGGCGAGGACGACGCGGACGTTGAGATAGCGCGGTTCCATGGCGGCATGTTCGCGCGAGGAGCCTTCGCCGTAGTTGTCGTCGCCGACGATCACGCTGGCGATGTTGTTGTTGCGATAGTGGCGCGCAACCTTGGCGGGCGTGTCATAGGCGTTCGTGTCCGTGTTCCAGACCTTGCCGGAGACGCCGTTGAAGGCGTTGACGGCGCGTTCGAGCAGGTTGTCCGAAATGCGGTCGATGTTGCCGCGGTACGGAAGCCACTTGCCGCCCGGGGAGATGTGGTCGGTCGTGCACTTGCCCTTGGCCTTGATGAGGAGCGGAAGGGCGGTGAAGTCCTTGCCGTCCCAAGCGGGGAACGGTTCGAGCAGGCGGATGCGTTCGGCCGTCGGGCTCACCTTGATCTCGATCTTCTCGAAGTCGGGAATGACGCAGCCCTTGATGTCGGAGACGAAGCCCTTGGTGGGGAGTTCCTGACCGACCGGGGCGGCGAGCTTCATGTTCGTGCCCTTGGCGGTGCGGACCGTGCCTTCGAGCGGGTTGAACGTCAGGTCGCCGTTGATGGCCATGGCCATGACCATTTCAGGCGAGGCGAGGAAGGCGTTCGTCAGCGGGTTGCCGTCGTTGCGGCCGGCGAAGTTGCGGTTGAAGGACTCGATGATGGAGTTGGGCGTCTTGTCGCCCTTGAGGTTGCCGATCGTTCGCTTCCACTGGCCGATGCAGGGACCGCAGGCGGTGGCGAGGACGGTGGCGTGGAGCTTTTCGAAGACCTCGAGGACGCCGTCGCGCTTGAGCGTGTCGTAGATGCGGGTCGAGCCGGGAACGACCATCAGCGGGGTCTTGATCTCGACGCCGTTCTCGAGTGCCTGGCGGGCGATGGAGGCGGCGCGGGTGATGTCCTCGTAGGAGGAGTTCGTGCAGGAGCCGATCAGGGCGACCTGAAGCTGCTGCGGATAGCCCTTGGCCTTGACCGTTTCGGCGACCTTCGAGATCGGCATGGCGGCGTCGGGCGAGAACGGACCGTTGATGTGCGGTTCGAGTTCGGAGAGGTTGATCTCGACGACGCGGTCGTAGTACTTGGCCGGGTCGTCATAGACTTCCTTGTCGGCGGCGAGGTCGACCTTGGCGGCGAGGTCGGCGACGGCCTGGCGGCCCGTGGCGGCGAGGTAGCGGGCCATGGAGTCGTCGTAGGCGAAGACGGAGGTCGTGGCGCCCATTTCAGCGCCCATGTTGCCGATCGTGGCCTTGCCGGAGGCGGAGAGCGTGGCGGCACCTTCGCCGAAGAACTCGACGATGCAGTTCGTGGCGCCCTTGGTGCTGAGCATGCCGGTGAGCTTGAGGATCACGTCCTTGGCGGAGGCCCAGCCCTGAAGCTGGCCGGTGAGCTTGACGCCGATGATCTTCGGCATCTTGAGCTCCCATTCCATGCCCATGAGGGCGTCGACGAGGTCGGCACCGCCCACGCCGATGGCGAGCATGCCCATGCCGCAGGCCGTCGGGGTGTGGGAGTCGGTCACGAGCATCATGCAGCCCGGGAAGTTGTAGTTCTCCATGAAGACCTGATGGCAGATGCCGGAGCCGGCGGGCCAGAAGTCAAAGCCGTAGCGGCGGGAGACGTCGCGCAGGAACTCGTACGTTTCGACGTTGCCCTTTTCAGCGACCTTGAGGTCGGGAATGGCGCCGACGTTGGCCTGAACGAGGTGGTCGCAGACGAGCGCGGCGGGCAGTGCGATGCGTTCCTTGCCCGAGGAGAGGAACTGGATGATGGCCATCGGACCGCCGATGTCATGCGTGCCGGCGCGGTCCGGACGAAGTTCGATGTAGTCGGCGCCGCGCTTGAATTCGCGCAGGCTTTCCGGATGGTAGAGGTGGGTGAAGAGGATCTTTTCCGTGAGCGTGAGCGGACGGTTGAGCGTGCCGCGGACGGCGGCGAGCTTCTTCGGGTATTCGCGGTAGAAGGCCTCGATCATGTCGAAGTTGCGGATCTTCGACGTGTCGGCGGTCCCTTCGGCGGCCATCACGACGGACGGAATTGCTGCCGTGGCCGCGGTGGCTGCGGCGCCGACGGCGGCCGTGCGAAGAAGCGCACGACGGCTGAGCGCGAAAGTCTTTTCCTGCATGGAAGTTTCTCCTGGCTTGATGGACTGCAGGCGGGGTCTGGATGCCTGCGGTCGAGTGTTTCACGAGTTTCTCGTGTTTCGATGCGATGGCGAAATGATTGCGGTTCGATGACGCCGTCATTTCGACTGGAGGCATTCTTCCTCTGCGCCACCCCTAGTGGTGGGCGTAAAAAGTCAAGGCTCCCGGCTTTCCGAGGGTTTCCCCGAGGAGGTGTTTACCCGAAGAGCGCCGTCCGTTCTCAAAAGCCCGTATGATGAAGGAAAGTCTTCCCCTGAAGTCCCCTCAGTCATGTCCGCCAAGAGTCATAAAAGTTTCAGATTGCATCCATTCAGATATTGTCAGGCAATCTTCGCCAAGGCCGGCATCGGTGCTTTGTCCGCTCTTCTTCTGGTGTCGTCGAGCCTTCTTCCCAGCGTGGCGTCGGCGCAGGCCGATGGCGGCTATCCCGTTGACGCAACGCTCATGCGAGTGCCCGCCCACAGGTTCATGACCCCTGCCGTCAATGTAAAAAGGCCTGTGCGAATTGCGATTGTGAAGTACGTGCGTCCCGCGCCCAACGAGGAGATCGTGCCCGCGTCGATCAAGGCACTCGAACAGTACTTCGGAGAGGACCGCGTGCGTGTGACGCATCTCTCGCTCACGGAGCTTACCGATGCGATCAAACGGGGCGAAGTGGACGTCTTCCTCTCGAGCGCGGGCTTTTACAGGCGTCTTGCGGATGAAGGCGTCAAGTCGCTCGTTTCGGCCGTTTCGGTGTCCTATCCCGACCCGAACCACGGCGACGGCACGGCGATCGTGACGGCTGCCGATCGCTCGGACATCGAGACCCTGAAGGACGTCAAGGGTGGCGTGCTCGCCACCTCGACGCCGACGGCATTTACGGGCCTTCTCGTACCTTATGGCGAAATGATGAAACAGGGCATGAAGGTCGACGGTTTCTTTCGCGAGACGCTTTATCTCGGCGATGACGACGCCATGGAGACGGCGCCGGGACATCTGCTCGACGGCACGGCCGACGTGGCGTTTTTGCGACTGTGTTTTCTTGAGGAGTGGCTCGAGCGTCATCCCGAGCATGCCGGCAAATTCAAGGTGATCAACAGGAAGGACGGCCCGGGGGAAGTCTGCGCCCGATCGACCGAGCTCTATCCGACCTGGACCGTGGCGACCACGAAGGTGACGGACCCGAGGGTGTCGAGGTCCGTGACGCAGGCGCTTCTCGCCCTGAAGCCCACGGGGTCCAACGGCATCTACTGGGGTGTGGCGACCGACTACAGTTCCGTCGACAAACTTTTTCGCGACACGAGGACGGGCCCCTACGCCTATCTCAACACGTGGAGCCTCAAGCGCTTCATCGCCGAGTACTGGCACTGGCTCATGCTCGCGGCGGTGCTCGTCGCGGGCCTGATCCTGCACAGCGTGCGCGTGACGCAGCTCGTGCACAAGAGGACGGCCGCGCTGAGACGGTCGCTTGCCGAGCAGCAGGTCCTCAAGGAGGAGGCCCAGGGAGCCGCGCAGCGCATCGAGCGACTTGAGCGTGCGGGCGTGGTGGCGCAGCTCTCCGTCATCTTCGCGCACGAGATGAGGCAGCCGCTCGGCGCCATCTCGCTCTACAGCTTCGGCCTGAGAAGAATGCTCGGCAACGGCTCGACCGACACCGCCAGGATGACGGACGTCATCGACAGGCTGGACCGGCAGACCGAACGCGCCAACGAGATCGTCGCGCGCGTGAGAAGCTACGCGAAGGCCGAGCAGCCCACCCGCGTCCTCGTGAGCCTGCGCGAGCAGGTCGACAGGGCGGCGGCCGACCTCAAGACCACGGGACGCTACCGCACGGCGCTCAGGGTCGTCATCACCGACGAGCCCGTCGTGACGGCCGATCCTCTCGAGATGGAGCTCGTTGCGCTCAACCTCATGAAGAACGCGCTCGAGGCGTCCGACGCCGCGGGCGGCGCGGGCGAGGTCGTGGTGACGCTCTCCGAGGAGGACGATCGCGCGATCATCACCGTGGCCGACGATGGCGGCGGGACGCGCGAGACCGTCGAGCGCCTCAACAGGGGACTCGGCTCCACGAAGGCCGAAGGGCTCGGACTCGGGCTTTCGATCGTGCGCGGCATTCTCGAGGCCTACGGCGGCAGGCTCGCCTTCAGCGCACGCCGTCAGGGCGGGCTTGTCGCCCGCGCGACCGTGCCCGTGAGGGAGGTCTCCGGAGAGCCGTCGCCTTTGGATGACGATTCCTCGGCGACAGGCGATAATGCTGTTCGAGACAGCAAGGACGAGAAGGCCTCCTGAGGCCGGGAGACACACGCATGGCAAGACGACAGATCAGAACGCTCACGCCCACGGAGCTCGCGCGGGTGCAGCAGGGAGCGCTCGTGCGCATCGTGGACGACGACGATTCGCTTCGCGACGCGCTTCGCTTCGTGCTCGAGACCGAGGGCTGGCGCGTGGCCGACTACAGGTCGGCGAACGACTTCTTCAGAGGGGACGCGCCTTCGGTGCCGGGCTGCGTCGTGATGGACGTGCGCATGCCCGGACTCACCGGCATCGAGGCGCAGGCCGTCATGAACGAGCGAGGCTTCAGCCTGCCCGTCATCTTTCTTACGGGGCACGGCGACATCGACATGGCCGTGATGGCGCTCCATGAAGGCGCAGCGGACTTCATCCAGAAGCCCGTCGACAACGAGCGGCTTCTGGCCGTGATCGCGTCCACGGCCTTTGAGAGCCTGAGCGGCGCGGGCGCGGTGCTCGACGGCGAGACGGCGAAGGCGCGCTGCGCGGAGCTCACGAACAGGGAGCGCGACATCGCGAGGCTCGTGGCCGAGGGACTCACGAACAGGCTCATCGGCGAAAGACTCTCGATCGCCGTGCGCACGGTCGAGGTGCACAGGGCGTCGGCCCTGAGAAAGCTCGGCGTCAGGACGCCCGAGGAGGTGAGGGCCGTGCTCGAGGCGGGCGCCTGACGGGCGGGAAAGGACGAGAGCGGGCGTAAGGCAGGCGCAACGAAGCTCCGCTAGACTCTGCGCACCATCAACATCACTCTAAGGAGTTGCGCCGTGGCCGACCATCACGACGAGGAAGCCGCATGTCCGAAGTGCGGCGGCACGATCACCTTCACGCTCTGGGAGAATCTCGTCGCAGAGAAATACCCCGAAGCGGCGGAAAAGCTCATGAGGGGCGAGCTCTTCGCCTATGAATGCCCGCACTGCCATGCGACGGGCAACGGCTACTATCCGCTTCGCTTCACCGACATGACCGCCAAGGTCATGGTCGACTATCCCGCCACGACCGACCTGCGCGTCGCGGGCGAGATGGTGAACGAATTCAGGGAGAAGCAGAAGCTCTTTGCCGAGACGGGCTTCCCGCTTGACTACGACTACCGCGTCGTGATCGACCCGAACGCCCTCGTCGAAAAGGCCCAGATCTTCGCGGCCGGCCTCGACGACCGCGTGATCGAGGTCGTCAAGTGCTTCATGACTGACGCCTTCCTCGCGGAAAACCGCTTCTACCGCAAGGTGCAGCTGCGCTTCCTCAAGGGCTCGCCCGAACACTCCTTCTACGTACTCGGCACCGAAGGTGAAGTGCTCACCCGCATTCTCCTCGACATGGATTACTACGCGATGGTGAGGGACGTGATGAAGCTCGACGAAATCGACGAGGCCGTCGTCAACGAGGCCTGGGCCGACGACTACATCCGCAGTCACATCGAGGACTTTCAATGAGCGGTGAAAACCCCTGAGGTCTATGCCTTATGGCGCAGACCCGTGTCGTAACCTATGATTGCCTGATGCATTCCTGACACGGCATAAACGGACGGACGCACCCATGCGCATCACCATCATCGGACTCGGACTCATCGGCGGCTCGGCCGCGCTCGCCTGGAAGCAGGCGCATGCCGAGGGCCGCTTTCCAGGCGGATCGCTCTCGATCACGGCGGTCGACACGAATCCCGCGACGCTCTCGCTCGCCCTTGAGCGGGGGATCGCCGACCGCGTGACGCCCTCGATCGCCGAGGGCGTGCTCGACGCCGACCTGGTGCTTCTCGCGGTCCCCGTGCTGGCTATGGGCGCCGTCATGAAGGAGGTCGACCGCGCCGCGCCCGTTGACGCCGTCATCACGGACGCGGGCAGCGTGCGCGGCAGCGTGATCACGGCCGTGCGCCTGAACGCACGTCCCGAGCGCATTCGTCACTACGTGCCCCTTCATCCGATTGCGGGCGCCGAAAAGGCGGGGCTCGAGTTTGCGACGCCGACCCTCTACAGGGGTGCGACAGGCATCGTGACGCCGCTGCCCGAATCCGACCTTGAGGACGCGGCCGTCGTGGTCGACCTCTGGCGTGCGGCGGGCCTCACGGTCGTCGAGATGACGCCCGAGGAGCATGACCGCATCTACGCGATGGTCTCCCACGTGCCCCACATGATCGCCTTCGCGCTCATGGACATGGCCGTCTCGTCCCCCGAGAGCCGGACGGCGCTTGCCGCCGCAGGCGGGGGATTTCGCGACACGACCCGCATCGCGGCCGCCGACGCGCGCATGTGGGCAGACATCACGAGGGCGAACCGCACGGCCATCCTCGACGGCATCAGCCGCTTTGAGGCCGCCCTCACGCATCTCAAGGGGCTTGTGGCCGCCGACGACTACGAGGGCTACAGGACCTATTTCGAACGCACGGCTGCGGCGCGCAGAGAGATCAACTCGAGCCTGCCGCCCGTTCAGGCGGGCAAGCCGGGCGGGGACGCAGGGAAGGCCTGAGACCCTGCACGATATTAGTAATCTCAACAAATAGGTTTCCAAAATCTCTCTAGCAAGAGCTATGGGCTCTCTTCTTGAAGACATCCTATTTGTAGAGACGCGTAATAATTCAGAGGCGTTCGCGCCTGTACGCGTACAATTCATGCACCGCGCACCACGCGTGCGTTTTGGCCTGCCATGAACAGAGACAGAGAGAAAGGAGAGAAGAGATGAGCAACCGTTTGCCGCGAGCGCTGCTTGCCGACATTGCCGCCGTGATCGGCTCGGGGGACCATGCGTCCGCCCTGATGATGCTGGGCGACGAGTCGGGGCCCGAGGCTTCGGCCGCCGTCTCCTCCTACCGCGCCCAGTGCGCTGCGGCCCTCGGGGACTTCGACGCCGCCGAACGCCATCTGCGCGTTGCGCTTGACCTCGTCGAGCGCCGCATGGCCGCCTTGCCGGCCGACGAGGCCGCGCGCGAGCGCCTTGCCGCCGCCCTCACGATCCTGCCGCCCGCCGATGCGCCCGTGACGCCGACCCTCGAGGTCATCTCGCCCGAGCTCACCGCCGTGCGCCTTCGCCGCATGCTTGCTGCCGTCTTCATGAAGGCGGGACGCGAACTTGACGCCGAGATGGAGCTCGCGCTCCTGCCCGTCGAGGCAAGAAGCCTCTGATGAACTGAAGCGACCTGAAAAACGAAAAAGGGGACGGATTGCGGAAAACCGCACCGTCCCTTTGTCATGTCTGAGAACCGCTGGTCAGCGCATCAATTGCGTTCCGCTTCGCGCACGGCCTCGGAGGGCGTCTTCCTGCCCTTGACGACGTCGTCGAGCGCATTGCCGTAGTCCTCGAGCACCGAGAGCGCGCCGCGCACGAGTTCTGTCATGGCGCCGCGGGTCGGCAGGGGCACGCCCGTCAGGCAGAAGGTCGTCTTGAAGCAGACGACGCCCGTGTCGAGGTCCATTTCGAAGTTGCCGAGCTTGAGGCCGCAGTTGGCGCGCGTGACGAACTCCATCACGCGGCGGCGGTCTTCTTCGGCGACCTTGAAGGGCGCATAGGCGTGGCAGAGCACCACGTCCTCGAGAAGATGGATGTAGAGCGGGGTCTGGCCGATGCGGCAGTCAAGGTCGAACCCAGCGTCAAGCGTGCCGGTGCCGGCGTCGAACCCGTAGGTCCAGCCTTCATGATCGAAGGCGAGCTTGAGAACGGTGGCGACTTCGGGCAGATAGGCCATGATGGACTCCTTCATTCAATGGGTATGGCGACGAAAGAGTGTAGCAGGGCGATCCTTCTCCGATGCACGGTTTCTCATTGGGAATTTCTCGTAGTTCTACGCAGAATGCTGTTTGAAGGTGACGAAAAGAGACGGGGCGACAAGGAAAACGACTCAGCTTCTAGGTGAAATGTCTTAGTAGACCATCCGTATTTTTGCGGGTACACTACCTCCTGTGCGGTATGCCGGCGTCCGCAGAGCGGACGGCCAACCCCAAATTCAGATGCGGATTGCGTAGTAATACGCAGGAGAAGCCGCAGACAACATATCGGCATGCCTCAGACCAAAGCATCAAGACACTGACATGCAACCCACTTACGATCAGACGGATCCGACGTCCCCCGCCGGCTCCATTCCGCACTGGATCGACCCCGTCAGGGAGGCCGACCTGGTGGCTCGCAGGCGCACGGTCCACAGGACGCCCGAAACGGGCTGGGCCGAATTCATCGCGACCGCCCGCGCTGCCGAATTCTTCACGTCGCTCGGCTTCAAGGTCATGGTCGGGCGCGAGTTCATCGACCCCATCTACGTGCGCGGCCGTTCCGACGCCGAGGTGAGCGAGTCCGAGCGCCTTGCGGAGGCCGCGGGTGTCTCGCCTGTCCTGCTGCAGCGCATGGGCGGCCTCACGGGGCTGTGCGCGACGTTCGACACGGGCCGTCCGGGCAAGACCCTTGCGTTCCGCGTCGAGCTCGACGCCCTCAAGATGAACGAGCCCGCCGATCCCGACCACATTCCCTACAAGGAGGGCTTCGCCTCCGAGCGTCCCGGCCTCATGCACGCCTGCGGCCATGACGGCCATCAGGCCGTCGCCTTCGAGCTCGGCCGCTTCATCGTTGCGAACAGGGACCGTCTGACGGGCCGCATACGCTTCATCTTCCAGCCGGGCGAAGAGGGTTCCCGCGGCGCCTATCCGATCGTGCAGTCGGGCCTTCTCGACGACGTGGACACGCTGCTGTGCGCCCACATCGCGACCGACCTTCAGGCGGGCACCGTCGTGGCCGCCCCCGAGAAGTTCCTCTGCACCACGAAGATCGACCTTCACTTCGAGGGCGTGCAGGCCCACGCGGGCATGCAGCCCCAGCTCGGCCGCAACGCGCTTCTGGCCGCTGCAGACGCCGCGCTCATCCTCATGGCCCTGCCGCGCCACTCCGACGGCATGACCCGCGTCAACGTCGGCACGCTCCATGCGGGCGAGGGCCGCAACGTGATCGCGGCCCATGCGGACATGGAGGTCGAGGTCCGAGGCGAGAACGAGGCGATCAACCGCGAGCTCGCCCGCGAGGCCGTCACGCGCGCCCAGGGCTGCGCCATGGCCTTCGGCGTCAAGATGAGCCACAAGATCATGGGCGAGGCCGTCGACTTCGTGCCCGACGACGGCATCGTGCAGATGATCACCGTCTGCGCCCGCCGCGCGCGCTACGTGCGCGAGGTCCGTCCCTCGGTGCCGCTCAACGGCTCCGACGACGCCACCCTGATGATCCGCCGCGTGCAGAGCCAGGGCGGCCGCGCAGGCTACTTCCTCGTGGGCGCGGGCCTTGAGGCTTCGCACGAGCATGCCGCCGTTGACTTCGACGAGCGCTACCTCGTCACGCTCTACGACATCTTCGCGAACCTCGTGATCGGTCTTTCGGGCAACTGGTAGCCCGAAGCCCGAACTCAGGCGACTTATCTCGGAAAACCGGCCCCGCCTTGCGGCGGGCGCCGGTTTTCTGTTTTTGGGCGTGCATGGTTCGTGCGTTCTTTGCTTTTCGCTCATGAGGCCGCAGGGGAGGACTTCGCCTGGGTTTAATGCCCGGAAAAGGTGCCTCCTGAGGCTGTTTGTGGCGCCGAAACAACAGTGGGAGTAGGGGAGACACCTTATGACTTATGGGAGACAATTCGGCCGAGACGCCTGAACGACGCGCGATGCGTCGCGTTTGATGTGTTAACGCGACAATAAAAGTTTCACACGGCCAGAATGTTCTCTGGAAAAATGCCTCACAGGTCTTGAGAAAAGACTGGACCACGGTGCAAGCGCAGTGCAAAAGCGTGCGCGCCATCTCGACGGGGCCCCTCGGGAAGCTTCCGTCGCCGCTCGCGGGCCGGCAGGTCCAGCCCGGAGCGAACCCAAAAAATGAGGAAATACAAATGTTCAAGAAGTCTCTCGCTGCCGTCGCCGTTCTCGGTGCCTTTGCCGGCTCTGCTCTCGCTGCCGACGTTCAGCTCTATGGTCTCGTTGACCTCGGTCTCAACTGGACGCAGACGGACAACGGCAAGACCACGACCGACAGCTTCGGCATGGGTTCCGGTCAGAACTCCGGCTCCCGCTTCGGCCTGAAGGGCACGGAAGATCTCGGCAACGGCTACAAGGTCGGCTTTGTTCTCGAAAACAGCTTCAAGGCTGACGACGGCGCTCTCGACAAGGGCTCCCGCCTCTTCCACCGCGAATCCATCCTGTTCGTTGAAACGCCGTACGGTGAACTCTCCGCCGGCCGCACGGGCGGTCTTGATTCCGGTGTCGGCCGCTACGGCCAGATTGGCTCCGGCGCCACCGCCATGAGCACGGGCTGGGACAACATCGCCAAGACGGGCAAGGTCTTCCTCGGTCTCGGCGACCGCATGGACAACACGCTCACCTACAAGTCTCCGAAGTTTGCCGGCGTGACGGTTCTCGCCCAGGCTTCTCTCAAGAAGTCCAACGTTAATGAAGACGGCGATGCCATCGAAACTCAGGAAGGCTCCTCCGACGCCGACCGCTACTACGCCCTCGGCGTGACGTACGGTGCCGGTGCTCTCAACGCCGGCCTCGTCTACAGCCAGACGGACTGGAACCGCACCGAACTCAAGGGCCAGACCAACGACGACAACCAGACCGTCGTGTCCGCCTTCGCCAACTATGACTTCGGCATGGTCAAGCCGATGGTTGCCGCCCAGTACTTCGACGGCGGCAAGGATGTTGACGCTGCCGGCGCCGCCCTCAACAAAGGCTACGGCTTCATCGTCGGCGGCACGGCTCCGCTCGTTGGCGGCACGCTGAAGGTTCAGCTCGGCTGGAATGACTACGAAGACGTTGCCACGGGCGCCACCGAAGGCAACAACATCATCACCGGCGTCGGCTACGAATACCCGCTCTCCAAGCGCACGTTCCTCTACACGGCCGCCGGCTACACGCAGGTCAAGACCGAAAAGGCCGGCGTCGAAACGAAGACCAAGACGTCCGAAGTCATGCTCGGCATGGTCCACAAGTTCTGATCGCTGCCTGTTCGCATAGAACGTCAGTCTGACTGAACCAAGCACCCCGGTTCCGCAAGGAGCCGGGGTGTTTTTCTTTGGCGAACGGGATCGTTGTTCGCCGGAATTCGGGGCGAAAAATCGAGGAAAAAGTCCCTCCGCGGCACCCCTGAGTGAGCGAAGTCGACATTTCGTTCAACAAGCTGTCCACGTGTCGAATTCTCGGAAACAGGGCGTTTTGTTGTATGGATGCAACACTCCGGAGGGAAAAACAGGGTGGGGAGGGTTAGCACCTATTTTTCGCCTTAAGGCTACAGCCACAGGCATTTTCGGTGTTTCCGAGTCTTTTTTCCCTCCGGAGGGCATTAGGAGATTGGCAAAGTCTTTGGGAGAATGTGCACAGGTCCTCGCGGACCAAAGACCAGATGCGGCTCGGACCAACTAAGCCGCTCTAATTTCGGCAGCGCCTCCAAGGACAAGTCTGCCGGCCGCCGACGCATCGCGAAAGATGGTGCGCGGCACTCAATGAGGAAACAAATCATGTTCAAGAAGACTCTCGCCGCTGTCGCCGTTCTCGGTGCCTTCGCCGGTTCCGCTTTTGCCGCCAACGTCACGATGTACGGTATCGTCGACACGGGCCTCGGCTTTACCTCCAAGGACAAGGGCTATGGCGAAGAAGTTAATACGTTCGACATGCGCTCCGGCCAGAACTCCTCCAGCCGCTTCGGCGTGAAGGGTGAAGAAGACCTCGGCAACGGCGTCAAGGTCGGCTTCTCTCTCGAAAACGGCTTCTCTTCTGACGACGGCAAGTTCTCTACCGCTGGCCGCCTCTTCGACCGTGAAGCTCTTCTCTATGTCGCTGGCGACTTCGGCGAACTTGGCATGGGTCGTCAGGGCGACCTCGCTTCCGGCAACGGCCGCTACGGTCTCTTCGGCGGCAAGGTCTCCCCGTTCTCCACGGGTTGGTCTGACATCGCCGGTCACAAGTATGTGATGGGCGCTGGTTTCGGTCGCATGGACAACGCCGTCACCTACAAGACCCCGACGTTTGCCGGCTTCAACGTTCTTGCGCAGTACTCCTTCAAGAAGGACAGCGGTGAAGAAGGTCGCGAAGGCTCTGCCGCCGTTGACCGTCAGTATGCCCTCGGCGCTTCTTTCACGGCTGGCGACCTCTACCTCACCGGTATCGTCACCCAGACGAACAAGGATTCCTCCGCTGGCGAACAGGACGATCCGCTGACCGTCAGCCTCGGTGGTAACTACAACTTCGGCGTTGCCAAGCTCTACGTCGCTGGCCAGTACTTCAAGGATTCCGACCTCGCCGTCGCCGCTGTTCAGACTGAACAGAAGACCGGCACGTACAACGGTTACGGCCTCTCCGTCGGTGTTGACGTTCCCGCCTTCGGCGGTACGGCCAAGGCCCTCGTCGCCTACATGGACGCTGAAGATCAGGCTGGTAAGAAGAACAAGGCTGGTGAATTCGGCTACCACGACATGCAGCGCTATGCCTTCTCCGTCGGCTACGAATATCCGCTCTCCAAGCGCACGTTCGTTTACGGCGGTGCCGGCTACTATATGGACTCCTATGATCGTCAGTATGCCAAGGACTATGATGACAAGGGTTCCGTCGTTGCAGTCAACGCTGGCCTCGTCCACAAGTTCTAATAACTGCCCGTTCGCATAGAACATCAGTTTGACTGAACAAATCGCCCCGGATTCGGCAAGGTATTCGGGGCGATGCTTTTTCAGAGGTCGAATCCGTACGGCTTCAATCAAAAACAAAAGGCAACGGTCCCTCGGGATCGCTGCCTTTTGTTCTTTGTCGTGCTCTGTCTTTCTCAGTTCCGAACGGGCCGGTCGAACCACCCCGAGAGCTCGTCCACAAGTTCGACGCGAAGCCCTGACGCACGCTCGCCGAGCTTCTTCCTGAGACCTTCGGCAAGGAGTTCCTGTGCCTCAGCATGTGAGACCGAACTCCGCTCGAGATGCATCACGGGGCTGACGCCGTCAGGGAAGCGGCAGCGGAACCTCAGGCCCTGAAGCCGATCGTCGTCCTTCATGAGGGCCTCGACGGCGGCTTCGGCGTCGGCTGCGAACGTCAGGTCGCGCGTCGCGGGCTTCATGCCGTAGGGAAAGCGGGTGAGCAGGCAGGGCCTTGCCATCTGACCCGGATTGCGAAAGCCGAGTGCGGCGCCGAGCGAGCGGATCTCGGCCTTGCTGATGTCGGCCTCTGCAAGCGGGGAGCGGATGCCGAGCTCCTCCAGGGCCCTGCGGCCGGGACGGTAGACGGCGAGGTCGGAGTGGTTCGTGCCGTCGCAGAGCGGGGCGTCGCCGGCGATCCTGAGAAGCTCCGTGAAGATGTGCCGCTTGCAGACGTAGCAGCGCTGGCGACCCGCGGCGGCGAGGTCGGGCATGTCCGCGGGATCGAGCGGCACAAGTTCGGCCTCAAGTCCCATGGCCCTTGCCTCGGCGACGGCTTCGGCCGTCTCGGCGGGCGCCACGTGCGGGCCCGTGACGTGCAGGAGCCTCACGCGAAAGCCTGCGAGCTTTGCGAAGAACGCGAGGAAGCGGCTGTCGAGCCCGCCCGAATAGGCGAGCGTGACCGCGCCGTCGCTCGAAGCGTCGGAGAGCTTCCGGGCGAGCCGCTCAAGACGAGGATCGTCGAAGGCGGGCGTCATGGCGTTCACTCGGTTGCGGGAACGGGCTGGCCGAAGGCCATGAGCGTGCCGTTGGCGACGCCCTCGAAGACCTTCGGGGTGAAGACGGTGACGTGGTCGGTGACGACCATCTCGGGCCAGCCGCCGAAGCGCGCGCCGAGCCCCAGCAGGACCGCGAGTCCCGTGGGCGTCACGGGCTCGCCTTCGCCCGACCAGGGGCGCACGGCGACGCCGTCGAGCATCGCGTAGAGGGCGGGTGCGGGATAGGGCACGACGCCGTGGGCACAGTTGACGGTGCCGTCGGTCATCGGGAGGGGACTTGCGACGATCATGGCGGGATCGATCGTGGTCATGAAGTCGGCGATGAGGCCCACGGCGATGATGTTCGCCATGCGGCCCACTTCGTGGAAGTGGACGTGATCAGGCGTCGTGCCGTGCACGCGGGCCTCGGCGTTCGCGACCACGGACCAGATGGCGGCGGCCTTCGCCTTCGCCTCGTCGGAGAGCGTGCTCGCCTCATAGTGGCGGAGGATGTCGGCGGGCGTCCTGTGGGCGTGCTCGTGCGGCGTCCTGATCGAGAGCGTGTGGCCGAGGATGCCGTTGACGGCGCGCGGGCCGAATTCGATGGCGGCGTCGACTTCGGGGAAGCGGCACGCCATGTAGGCCTGGGCCGTACCTGCGGTCTGGCCCGTCAGGGCGAGGAGGCCTGCGAGGAAGACGTTGGCGTTGAAGCCCGCATGGATGCGGACGGTGAGGATCGGGTGGTTGAAGAGGTCGGACATGGTCGGTGTTCCTCGGTCAGCGCGCGGTGCGCACGGATTCAAGCAGGGAGAGGACGCGGGCGGCGGCGCAGGCTGCGCCGTAGCCGTTGTCGATGTTCATGACGGCAACGCCGGGCGCGCAGGACGCGAGGCAGCTCGAGAGCGCAGCGCGGCCGCCTTCGGCGATGCCGTAGCCCACGGACGTGGGGACCGCGAAGACGGGCTTCGAGGTGAGGCCGCCCATGACGCTTGCAAGCGCGGCGTCGAGTCCCGCGCAGACGACGACCACGTCGCCCTTGTTGATGTCGTCCCTTGCGGCCTGAATGCGCCAGAGGCCCGCAACGCCGCAGTCCTCGAAGAGGCGGACGGTCCAGCCGAGGTACTCGAGCGTGCGGGCGACCTCGTGCGTCACGAATGCGTCGGCCGTGCCCGCGGAGACGATGCTCGCAAGGCCCGTTTCATGGCGCGGGCAGGTGCGGTGCCAGGCGGTGCGGGAGAGGGGATCGTAGTCGTAGGCGGCGCGAAGGTCGTCAGGTACGCGCGCCCAGACGGATTCCGAGAGGCGCGTGAAGAGAATGGGCTTCTCGTCGTCGGACGCAAAGCGCTTGAGGAGCGAGAGGAGCGCGTCATGGCTCTTGCCCTCGCAGAAGACGGCTTCGGGCAGACCGATGCGCACGTCGCGGTCGATGTCGAAGCGGATGTTGTCGGGCATGCTGGCCTCGGGATGTGGTTCTGGACAAAAAGCCTGCCTGGCCGGAGAGGCGCAGGCAGGCGGCAGTCGGTCGGGTGCGGGGACGTCCGCGGACGCCCGCCGCAGGAGGATCCTTATTCGACGCGGGGCACCGTGAGGGAGCCTTCGGGCATCAGGATCATGTCGGGCGTCTCGCCCACGTACTGCTTCGCGATCTCGAGGGCCTCTTCGACGGTGTCGACGGCGCCCGTGAAAAGCATGTCCTTCGCGAGCTGGCGGTCAAGGCTCGTCACTAGGATGTAGCGGGCCTTCTCGATCGGGCGCGTGATGGCGTAGGCCTTGTTGGCGCCGATCTTGAAGTTGGCCTCGAGCTCGGCCTTGATGGCGGCCGGGGTCTTGAGGCGGCGGAAGGTTTCCTCGAGCACCTTGGAGCCCGAGCCTTCCTCGCAGTCGGCGAGCAGGATCACGACGCCGTCCTTCCTGACGGCGCAGGAGGCGTTCTCCATGGTCTTCTGCATCTGGTAGACGTTGATGTCCTTCGGATAGCCGCCGCAGGAGACGATCACCATGTCGGCGAGCTTCGGAATGACGCAGCCGTAGACTTCGTCGACGAACTTGCAGGCTTCCTTGTGCGCGGCGATGTAGTCGCCCGCGAACATGCGCAGGAACTGGTGCTTCGCGTTCAGGATGGCATTGAAGAGGAAGAGCGAGCGGCCCTTGGCGAAGAGCGCGACGCCCTCCATCTGATCCTCGTAGCAGGGGTTGCCCGTCGTGCGGCCGAGGGCGGCGTTTTCGTCGAGCATGAAGCTGTGGTTGACGCGAACGGTCTCCATCGCGGCGCAGCCGGGAAGGATGGCCTTGCGGCCGCCGCCGTAGCCGGAGAAGTAGTGGTGCACGATCGTGCCCGTGAGGATCACGTGGTCGACGTTGCAGAGCTCCTTTTGGATGTGCACGGGCGTGCCGCGGGAGGTCGTGCCGAAGTATTCGAAGTCGTCGTCATTCGTGCAGATGCTGTTGTACATCTTGAGGCGGGAGGCGACGTTCTCGCCCACGCCCTCGACCATTTCCTCGTGCGTCATGGCGCGGTGGGTGCCGAGCGCGAAGACGATCTTCATGTCCTCGTCCTTCACGCCGAGACGGTTCATCTCGTCGACGAGCACCGGCATGAAGTCGAAGCTGTTGGCGACGCGGGTCGGGTCGTTGCAGATGAAGGCGACGGTGTCGCCGGGCTTGACGATCTCCTCGATCGACGGGCAACCGATCGGGTGGCGGATCGCCTCGAGCACGCCGCCCCTGATGTCCTCCATCGGCGGGAACTCTTCGGTGCGGACCACCTTCAGAACGCGGTCCTCTTCAACGGTAAAGGTTTTGCGACCGCGCCCGTAGGCGAAGTCGTAGGTCTTCATGGCCATGTGTTGTCTCCTTGATTCGGCATGCGAGGGGCGGACGCCGTCCCGTCTTCAAAATGGTCTTCTCGGGATGCGGAGGTCATGCGAAAGCAGTAGTGCTTTCGAGGGTCCGGCTCTGCCGTAGATGCATTATAGGTGCCGCCCAATCCTTTTGAGAAAGGGCTTTCAAGGCAAAGCTCAGTCAGGGCGCGGAAGGTCAAGCCTTCGGGTCAAACTTACACTTCCGAGGTAGGGGGCGCCCCGAATGGCCGGTCACGACGTTTGTCGCCGCCGCCAACACGTACGACTTCCAGCGTCAGGATCAGAAGGACGTCCGTGCCTTCGTCGAGAAGCTTGAAGCCGGCTGGGAAAAGGATGTTCCCGCCGTCACGGCTCACGCCAAGACCCTTCTCAAGGTCTCCAACGAAAAGGCCGTCGAATATCTGCATGCCTACAACGTCCGCATGCTGAACGAAGCCCAGACCGCCGTTGCTGAAAAGCTTGAGGAAAAGGCTCCGTGGACGCTCGCCGTCATGGCCGACAGCATCAACCCGAAGAGCGACGAAAAGGTTGAAGTGGTTCTCTTCTCGAGCGGCAAGCTCGACGCCACGAAGGCCGATCCGAAGCAGACCTGGGGTGGTGTGGGCCGCGCCTCCATCGGCAACAAGATCACGATGGGCCAGAAGCTTGCCCAGCCGGTCAAGGCCGAAGCCCGCGACGTTGACGGCGACGGTCTGAAGGACATGGTCTTCACGTTCACGCAGAAGGGCCTCGCCCAGAACATGCTCGCCGGCGCGAACTATGACATCTGGCTCCACACTTACGTCGACGGCAAGCGCGTCGCCGCCATGGACACCGCCTTCATCGAAACCGAAGGCTACAAGGGTCCCGCCAAGCGCACGCAGAACGCCGACCTCTAAGTCGTGAATCCCGCCCGCAGGCCTCCCGGTGACGAACCGGGACCTGCGGTCGAGTCCACAGGCTCAAGAACAATCGAGGGCGTCTTCCGAAAGGAAGGCGCCCTCGATGCGTTCACGGATGCGCAGAAGACCGTCAGTACTCGAAGCTGTAGAGCACGTCGAACGCCTGATTGACGCCCGAGGCGGCTTCGAGGTAGAGGCGCGGCATCAGGCGGTAGCGCAGCGTGATGGTCGCGAGCGAGTCGAAGATGCCCACGCCGTACTTGAGCTGAAGGCCGGGGAGGATGTAGCCCGACACGACGACCTGCGAGCTTTCGCCCACGCCCGCCGTGTCGACGCCGAGATCCTTGATGCCCACCGCGTCGCCGATCTCGCCGATGATCCTGCCCGTCTGCGAGACGCCCAGACCCACGAGCGCCGAGGTGATCATCGAGTTGTCGTCGCTCGACGTGTCGAGTCCCTGTCCGCGAAGCAGATAGGAGAGGGCCTGCTGCTGGGAGAGCGCGGGTTCGGAGAACACCGTCACCTTCGGGCGCATGGCGTTGCCCGTGACGCGGATGCCCGCCGTCACGTCGTCTTCGATCGCCTCGGGATTGCGGATGGCTTCGATGTTGAGCTGCGGACGGCTGGGCGGCCCCGCGAAGATCACGTGGCCCGTGCGCACGATGAGGTCCTGGCCGTAGGCGTGGAAGCGCCCGTCGTCGACGTTGACCTGACCGTTGAGGCCGAGGCCGCGTTTTGCGTCCTGCGTCACCTTGAGGTCGCCCGAGAGCTTTGCCTTGAGGCCGAAAGCGTCGATGAAGATCTGATCGCCCATGTGCACCACGATGTTGCTGTCGATCGGAATCGTGGCGGTCTTCGAGACCTTGGGCTTCATGTGGCGGTCAAGGAGGACTTCGTCCGAGGAGACGCCCGTGGCCGTGGCGGGAAGGTCCGCCACCGTGATCTGCGCGGCGGGCACCTCGATCCTGCCGTTGAGCGTCACGCGCTCGGACGAGGCCGCAAGCGAGACGTCGGGCGAGACGGTGACCTTGGCGTACGTGGGAACCGTGATGAGGATGCCGTTGCCTGAGGCATGCACGTTCGCCGTCGGGTGCGCCATGTCGCGCCACTGCGCGTCGCCCGCAAGGTCGAGCGCACCCTGGCTCGTCTCGAGGCGGCCTTCAAGCGTGGACGTGTCGCCCGCGAAGTCGATCCGGATGTTCGAGGGCTTCATGACGAGGGGCACGGCGCCCTCGGAGACCCTTGCATCCGTGAGCGCGATGCCGCCGTTGAGGAGCGGCTTGAGCAGCGTGCCCGAGAGCGCAACGTCGGCGTTGAGCCTGCCCTCGACCTTTTCGCCCGAACCGATCAGGGTGTTGACGATCGACAGGTCGCCGCCGTTGAAGAGGATGCGGCCGTCGAGCCTGCGGGCCTTGGCGGGATCGATCACGGCGACCGTCGCCTTGAGGTCGGCGTTGTCGCGGATCTTCACGTCGAGCTCGGCCGAGGCGCGCGACTTGTCGGTGCGCGCCTTGAGGCTGACGGTGTCGAGATGCACGACGAGGGGCTCCTCGCCCGTCGTCTGCGTGACGGTCATGCCGCCCGCGTCGACGAGCGCGTCGATTTCAGGCAGGTTGCCCGAGGAGAGGTCCCACTTCGCCTTGGCGGTGCCGTTGACGGTGCCTGCCACCGTGGTGAGCGGCGGCAGCCAGGGCTTGAGGACGTCAAGATCCCACTTGCGCAGCCTGAGGGCGGCCGAGCCCTTCTCGCCTGCGCGCAGCTTGTCGTCGATGCAGACGTCGCCCGGCTTGCCGACCCAGCAGTGAGGTTCGAGCACCGCCTCGGAGCTTGAGGCCTTGTAGACGAGGCCTGCGGCCTTGTCCTGATGCCAGCTGCCGATCGGCGTCGAGACGGTGCCGTTGGAGAGCGTGCCCTTCCAGACGAGGGCCTTCGTGTCGAAGGCGCCCGCCAGCTTGAGTTCGGCGTTGACGGGTTCGCCCGAGAGATTCAAGGTGAGCTCGTGCTTTCGGTCGGTGCCCTCGAGCCTAGCGACGATGTCGTGAAGGACGAGGCTCTCGGAGAGGGCGCCGTTCGAGGCGTGCAGCATCATCGAGCCGCCGACTTCGCCCGAGGGCTTTGCGGAGATGTCGCCGCGAAGCATCAGGGCCTCGAGCCCGACGTCGTCGCCGTAGCGAAGGCCTGTGGCCGTGAGGTCGGCCTTGGCGACGGGCTCGGAGAGCGTGCCGCCGATCGTCACGAAGCCCGAGGCGCTGCCTGCGAGCCCCTTCATGTTTCTGCCCAGATCGGGCGCGTCCACCTTGATGTCGGCCTTGATGTTCTTGCCGTCGAGCATGGCGCGACCCGTGAGCTTGTTGGCGTCGAGCGAGACGCTCACGTCGGGGACGTAGACCTTCATGGGGCTCTGCGCGATGGCGGAGCCGTGAACGTCGAGGGCGGCGTTCTCGATCCTGCCCTTGACGTCGAATTCGGGAAGCTCGACCGACCAGCCCTTCTTGTCGATGCGGCCCGACGTGCGGGAGCCGCCCGAGAGGACGGCCTTGACGGAGGGCGCGAAGTGGGAGACGTCGAGGTTTGCGAGCTTCATGTCGCCGCGCCAGCGGAGCGCGTCGACCCAGGTGATCTCGCCTGTGACGCGGCCCGTGCCGCCCGCAGTCTTCGCGGTGAGCTCGTCGAGCGTGAGCGAGGTGAGGGTGCCGCGGCCCTTGAGGCCGGCGGTGGCGGACGGAGTGCCCGGCGCCTTGACGCCGAGTCCTGCATCGAGCTTCCAGTTGCGGACGTCGCCCGACATGCGCAGGCTGATGGCGGAGAGCGAGGTCAGGTCGGCGGGGTTTGCACCCTCGAGCGGCAACTTGAGGCCGGGGGAGACGAGCGTTACGGAGAACGGGAGGCCTGCGGTGGCGGGATCGGCCGCAAGCAGGAACTTGGCGGGCACGGGACCTTCGGCCACGGCCGCAAGCGAAACCTTGCCCATGACCTCGCCCACGAGCGTCACGTCGGCCTTCTCGCCGCGCACGGGCGCGACGGAGAGCCTCGTGTTCGCACGCAGGTCGAGCGGCCACTTGCCCGAGAGACGTGCGCGCCCCTTGAGGGAGCCCGTGGCTTCGGGCATCTTCAGGTCGAGGCGGCGGATTTCGACTTCGCTCGCCTTCATGGAGGCGTCGAGCCTGAGTTCGTCGATGACGACGGGCGAGGCGCCCGCAAGCTTGAGGTCGGTGGCCTCGAATTCGGAGACGTCGAGCGAGAAGGGAAGACTCACTTCGGGCAGCTCCGTGAGGAGCGGCTTCGAGAAGAGGTCGGCGAGCATTTTGTTGAGCTCGGTCGCGTCGAACGTGATCACGGGCTTTCGGGCCTCGAACTTGGCCTTGATCTCGGCTGCGCGGCGCTCGGCCGCCTTCCTTTCCTCTTCGGCCCTTTCCTCGGCGGTCTTCTCGGAGCCCGGCAGCGCGACCGCAAGCGAGCGGACGCGAAGGGGCTTGACGGAGAGCGCCTCTCCGACCCAGGAGGCGGAGGCGCCGAAGTAGGCGAGCGTCACCTTCGTGCCGTCGGCGGTGAAGTCGAGGCTCGTGATTTCGGCGTTGTCGAGCGATACGGGCCACGGCATGGTGACGGGGCCCGTATCGGCGGAGGGTTCGGACGGGTCGGAGGGCGGCAGCGATGCGGAGTCGAGCACGCCGTGCGGGTGCAGGATCTCGAGCTTCGTGACGGCGATGCGGCGCTCGGAGAGGAGCGCGTCCCGGTCGAGCCTCAGCGTGATGCGGTCGGCGCCTGCAGTGAGGCCCGGCATCTCGTAGGAGAGGTCCGTGATCGTGAGGTCGAAGAAGCCGCCCTCGATCGAGCCCGCCTTGAGGCCGGGCACGAGGGGAAGCGCCGTGCGAAGCAGCGTCTGCTGGCCCGACGGCGTGGCGACGAGCCATGCGAGGCCCGCAGCCGTCAGCACGAGAACGCCGCCGGCGCTGAGAAGAATTTTGGCTGAACGTCTCATAGTTCGGCTCCGAGACCGATGTAGAACTGGAGGCCGTCGTCCTCGCCGGCGTCCGCGGAGACGGGTTTGGCGACGTCAAGCTTGACGGGGCCCACGGGGGAGTTCCAGCGGATGCCGACGCCCGCGCCGCGCTTCCAGTCGAAGCTCGCGAAGCTGTTGCTGGCTTCGCCCACGTCGAAGAAGACGGCCGTCCACCACTTGCCCGTGAGGTTGTACTGATATTCGACGCTGCCCGTCACCATGCAGGATGCGCCCGTGAGGCGTCCCTCGCTGTCGCGCGGCGAGATGGACTCGTACTTGTAGCCGCGCACGGAGCGGTCGCCGCCCGCGAAGAATCGCAGGTCGGGCGGGACTTCGTCGAAGTCGTTCGTCTTGATCTTGCCCGCACTGCCGCGCACGACGAAGCGGTGTCCGCGCCAGGGCGTGCGGATGAGCGTGCCGTGGGCCTGCATGATGATGAAGTCGACGTCGCTGCCGAGATAATGGGTGCCCGTGTCGATGCTGTAGCGCTGGGTGTCGCCCCAGTAGGGCATCATGCCGCCCCTGCTTCGGGTGCGCGAGAAGCTGATGCCGGGATAGACGAGCATGGTGTTGCTCGAGACGCCGGCCTGCGTGAACGAGTCGAACATCCAGTGGACGCCGATCGAGCGCTGCCAGCCCGTGGAGAACTCCCAGTTGCGCGAGAGCGCGAGCGTCATGTTGTTGGAGTCCGTGTCGTTGACGACATCTCGTTTCATGGCGCCCTGGGCGAGCCAGTATTCCTCAAGCGGATTGGCGACGACGGGAATCTTGTAGGAGAGGTCGACGAGCTGCTCGTCCGAGGAGACCTCGGTCGAGGACGAGAGGCTGTGGCCGCGGCTGTTGATCCACGGCTTCTTCCAGCCGAACTTGGCGCGCGGGCCCGTGTCGGTGGCGTAGCCGAGACCGACTTCGAAGATGTTGGCTGCGCGGGGCGTGACGTCGCAGTTCATCGGCAGCTCGGTCGTGCCCGCATCGCGAGCGGCCTGAAAGTCGGGCGCGACGACGGCGGACTTGAACCAGCCTGCGGAGGCGAGCTTCTGGTTGAAGTCGCCGAGCACGTCGGCGTTGTAGTAGTCGCCCTTCTTGAAGGGCGTCATGTTGCGAAGAAGCTCCTCGTCGATCTGCGAGCCCGAGAAGGTCACGTCGCCAAAGCGCCAGCGCTCGCCGGTCTCGTAGTCGATGGACCAGACGGCCTCGCGAAGGGGAATGGAGACGCCGAGCTGGCTCTTGACGAATTCTGCGTCGAAGTAGCCGAGCTGCAGGGCCGCGTTCGTGAGGGAGCTCTTGAACTCCTCGTACTTGGCGTGGTTGAGCACGTCGCCCTTCTTGGGGACGCGGCGCTTCTGAAGAAACTTGAAGACGCGCTCGTCGGCGCCCGGACCCGTGACGTGCACGTCGACGTCGGAAATGAGAATGGGCTCGCCCGGAACGACCGTGACCTCAAGGCTGCGCTTGTCCCTGACCGTCATGGAGACGGCGGGCTGGTAGTAGCCGAGTGCGCGCAGGGAGAGCCTGACGGCCTTGTCGACGTTCATGCGGGCGGCGGGCGTATCCGTGTAGCCGGACTTTTCGAGGGGCTCGACCCAGGCGCGGGCGTTGGCAGCCAGATCGCCGTCAAGACCCTTGATGTCGATCCTGAGCGTGTCGGCGGCAAGCGCGGAGGCGGAGCAGACTGAAAGCGCCAGGACGGCGGTCAATGAACGGCGCACGGCGTATATCCTTCGGAGTGTTGAACACGTGCCGGACGCGGGCGCCCGGCCAATTCATGAGTGTAGCCCATGCGGCGCGAGCGCAAGGCATCAGTTGCAACCGAAAACCATTTGCACGAAATCGAATGGGGCGCAGGCGGTGAGGAAGGCTTTCAGAGCAGCGTTCGGGAGATGTCGGCGGGGGTGACGCGGCCGATGACGGGCGTGCATGCGCCCGTGAGGACGGTGAGGCGCAGGCTGCCGAAGGCGGCGTGCGTGGCGAGGACGGGGCGCCCCTCGGGATCGAGGACGACGGGACGGCTCTCTTCGTCGAGCGTGAGGCGCCAGCCCGAGCCGCCGCGGTTGAGTTTGATTTCGGACTCCTTCATGCCCCAGGCGCGGAAGAAGGGTTCCGAGTCGCCGCTCTCGGCGCACTGGCGCACGACGGCGGAGGCGGCCTCGCCGAAGCTCATGCGGGACATGCCCTCGATGCTGCGCACTGGGCGCATCGTCTCAAGGTCGAGTCCCATGACGGGATCCTTGACGGAGGCGATGCCGAGCGCAATGCTCGTGCCCGTGTGGGCGATGCAGAGCGCGGTGTGGCGTCCGTCCTTGAGAAGATAGGGAGCGTAGGGCGGCTCCTCGACGAGTTCGGCGTTGAGAATGCGCGCGGCGGCGCCTGCGAGAATGCGGCCCCAGCGGGTCTGGCGGCGGCGCACGGGGTGGCTGAAGGCCGCAATGCGGCTGCGGGTCGCCTCGGGAAGCGTCGCGGCGAGCGACTCCTCGAGTCCGGCGGGAGCGGATTCGAAGTCAAGCAGAAGCACGGCGGGGTTCGGGGTGCTGCTGAGCTGCTCGATGAGGGACATGATGAGGCGGACCGTATTGAAGATGAATGGATTCGGGACGGATCAGGAGGATGCGCCCGGGCGCTGACAGTGTACAGAAATACATGGCCTCGGGCGGGCGGATCATCCTTACGGATGGATTTCCGAAAAGCGGGAGGCCGCGAGGCCTGCGAGGGCCCAGAGGACGATGATGAATCCGACGAAGGAGAGCGAGGCGCCCCAGCCTGCGGGGAGGAGCGCGGCGAAGACGAGGGGACCGAGGCCCGCGCCGAGGTAGCCTACGCCCTGGCTGAGCGCCGAGAGTCCGAGCATGTGGGCCGAGGAGCGCGTCTTCCTAGCCATCAGGATGAAGGCAACGGAGAGCATGGAGCCCTGAGGGGCGCCCGCAAGGATGCTGCCGAGGAAGATCCAGGGACCGCCGAGCGTCCAGAGCCAGAGGCCAGCCAGATAGGAGAGGGACATGAGGGCCTCGGAGGCCCATTCGGGACCGCAGCGCCTCATGAAGCGGTCGGTGAGGATGGAGGCGGGGAGACCCGAGACGAGATAGAGGGCGAGGGCGGCGCCTGCGGCGTCGGCGCCGACGCCCTGTGTCTGGAGATAGGGCGGGAGCCACGCGGCGACTGTATATATGAGGAGCGACTGCAGCCCCATGACGGCCGTGACGGCCCAGGCGCCGGGATGGCGTCTGAGGGACGGGGCGCGAAGGAGCATGGCGGAGGGGCCCGACGAGCGGCCGAAGGCTGCGAGCCAGAGGGCGAGGACGATGGCGCCGAAGGCGGCCCATGCGAGGAAGGCCGACTGGGTGAAGCCCGTGAGGGCTGCGAGCGGATGCGAGGTGAGTGCGCCGATCGAGCCCGAAAGGCCGACGACGCCCGTGTAGATCCCGAGGAGCGCGCCCGTCTTCGGCTCGTTCTGCGTCTTGACCACGACGGGCATGAGGACGTTGAGGGCGGCGATGCCCACGCCGATGAGAAGCGTGCCGAGAAGGAGCGCGGGATAGCTCGGCGCCGTGCGCACGAAGCCGCCTGCGGCAAGCACGCCGAGAAAGACGATGACGGCGCCGTAGAGTCCGAAGCGGCGGGCTGCGCCCGGGGCGGCGAACGAGAAGAGGCCGAAGGCCGCAATCGGAAGGGCGGCCGCAAGGCCGTATTCGGAGGCGGAGAGGCCGAGTTCGGAGGTGAGGCGCCCCGCGAGCGGGCCCACGGCCGTGATCGGACCGCGCATCTCGAGCGTGGCGGCAAGAATCAGGGCGAGCGCTGCAAAGGGCTTGAGATGTGTCATGAAGGTGGTGGTCGTTGAAGAGGCGCACGGGCGCCTCCGGAATGGTCCAGAAGAAGATACCTCCAAATGCGGTCGAAGTCCATGCGCGGCGAAGGATCGGATGACGGGAAAGGGTGGATCGAGGGAGATTTTCTAGGTAGTAATACGGATTTTGACGCAAATGTTTGACAAGTGCGCCGGAGTCGTGTTTAATACCAATCCTTCGCTGACGACGCCAAGTCGTCAGCGAATAAATTTGACAAAGAGTTGATGAGTTGATAAACTCTCAATTCTGTGCTCTTCGGAGCGCTGTTCTTTAAAAATCAG
>ERZ838827.556-NODE-556-length-44406-cov-7.125927_pt1 | contig 44406 bp, 44 predicted proteins | sample MGYA00519881_ERZ838827 | MGnify/ENA primary metagenome ERZ838827 (study PRJEB31850, sample SAMEA3708842) | human gut metagenome | biome: human gut; feature: human-associated habitat; material: faeces | place: China | collected 2014 ...
AGATCGAAAACAGAAAAGAGGATGACCATCATGAAAAGAAAAAAGTTAGTGGCAGGCATAATTTTGACTTTATCCGCAGCCTTGTGCGGGGGAATGGACGCTTCCGCCGTCTGGCAGATGGATGAAGTCAATGTCGTTGGGGAACGCTATGATGCGGACAATGCGCAGTCCGCGCCGATAGCATCGGGACTGATTGGGACGAAACAGGAAGTGGGTGCTTTGGGTAAAAAGGACGTGCTTGACGTTCCATTCCAGCAGGCGACTTTTACCAAACAGGCCATAGAAACGTTTTCCCAACCTGAGCGCAGTCTGATGGATACCTTGTCTTTATCGCCTTCCGTGACGGTCACACACGGGTCGCTGGATACCAATATAAGAATCCGAGGTTACTCTGCCGGAGGCGGCAGCTGGATCATGAACGGCGTGCCCAGCATGAGCCACCAGATGACCATGCCTACCAATTATTTTGATAAGGTAGAAGTTCTCGGCGGTCCGAACATCGGCGTGAACGGGATCGGTATTTTTATGGCGGGTTCCGTGGGAGGCACCGTCAGTGTGACTACGAAGAAAGCGCAGGATAAACCGAATTTCGGTGCCGGACTCTCCTGGGCAAGTGATTCTTATTTCACGGAAACCATAGACTGGGGAAAACGCTTCGGCAAAGATCATGAATGGGGCGTACGCGTGAACGTATTGAACGGCGTCGGCGATTTGGCGGTTGACGGTACGAGAGATAAGAAACGGGATATAGCGATTAATATTGATCACAGGGCGAAACGGAGCAAGAGCAATATTTTCTTCAGTTATGACTATGATGAACAGTGGGGACGGAATAACACGATCAGTTTGGGAACCTTGGATCGGCTCCCCGCCGTGCCGAAGAATAAGACTCATCTGGCGCCCCGCTGGATTGATGAAAAGTATGAAAACTATACGTTTATCGCCAATCACGAGCAGTATCTGAGCGATAATCTGACATGGTTCGCCAATTTCGGCTGGCGCTGGGAGGATTACTCGAAGGATTTATGGGGGAACCGTACCCTTAAGGATCTGGCGGGCAACTATACCGGATCTTATCAGGAGACGCCCGTGTTCCATCATTACACCTACTTCGGAACCGGATTCAAAGGCACATTCATGATGGGGAAATGGAAAAATGAATGGAGCGCAGGTATAGACTGGACACGGTTCAGCAGAGATAGAAATAATTTATGGTCGGCAGAAAATACATACAAGATAGATGGAAATATTTATGAAAGTAATACCTCCCCCGCACCGACAATCGTATGGGATCCGATCACACCCCATCAGAAGATGATGATGCGCAGTCTGGCCGTATTGGATACAATTTCTTCTCCTGATGAAAAGCTGATGTTTACCTTCGGTGTACACCGGCATGAAGTGGAAACCACGAATTATGTAAATAAGAGTTATATAAAATCTCATGCCGCGTCTCCGGTATTGGGGCTGATTTATAAATTTACTCCCCGGTTTTCTTTCTATGCGAACCATGGGGAACATTTTACGGCGGGCAGCACGGTTGGAAATAAATATACCAATCACGGGGAAACGATCCCGCCAAGTAAAACGAAACAGAATGAATTCGGGTTCAAATATAAGGATGGAAATCTACTCCATACTTTGAGTTTTTATGAAATTAAACAGGCGAACGGGATCGGCGTCCTGAATGCTGACGGAACGGAAACGTATAAGCTGGATGGGCAGCAGCGCAACAGAGGGATAGAATTTTCCACCGCCGGCAGTATAGGAGAAAAGTGGAGCTATGTATGGGGCGTGTCTTATCTGGATTCCAAACAGACCAAAACATATAAAGGGATGAATGACGGAAGAAGAGTAGATGCGCTGCCGAAGTGGAGCAGTGATTTGGCGCTTGTATACAAACCCAATGATGATTTACGCTTTATCGGGCGGCTGAGTTATACCGGATCCGCATTGATTAGGAATACAGCAAGCTATGCAAAGCCGCTGAAAATTGGCGGACAGACACTGGTAGATCTTGGCATTTCCTGGGATACCCGCTTCGGAAAACAGCCGGTGACTTTGTCCGCCTGGTGCTATAACCTGCTGAACAAAGATTACTGGTATGCAGCTGGAGGCAATAATATCGGCCTCGGTGCACCAAGAACCTTTGCCGTTTCCGCGCAATTTAATTTCTGACAGGAGAAATGAAAAAAGCCATTATGGAAAAGATAGATCCATGATGGCTTATTTTCGTTTTCATTGAAAGAAATAAAAAGTTCATAGTATATAATAGGGAAAGATGTGTTTTGTGTGAGCACAAAATGAAAATACAGAAAGGGTTTACTGTGCTTCAAGGCTGTTGACGGGAGAGAAGATGAGAAAACATATACATGTCGGAATGGATGTAGGTGCATCGGCAGTGAAATGCATCGTTTTAGACACCGACGGTAAAATTCTTTGGCGGCAGTATATTCATCATGACTGCCGTGTGATGGAGACTGTGGAACGGGTGATGACCGATCTGGTGGCTGTGTATGAAGGAAGTGAAGCATTTCTTTGCATGACCGGACAGGGGGGAGAGGACATCGCTGAACGCTTTGGCGTGTCCTTTATACCGGAGATTGCTGCACAGACGAATTATCTTTCCCGTTTCGGCAGAGATGTGGATGCAGTGATTGAGATTGGCGGGGAAAGTGCGAAAATCACTTATCTGCATCCGGTGGTGGATCAGCGGGTTAATCGGATATGTGCCGGCGGTACGGGTGCGTTTCTGGATCATATGGCAAAGCTTTTGGGAACAGATACCATGGGACTTAATGATCTTGCCGGCAGAGGGACGAAAGTGTATCCTGTCGCGTCAAGATGCGGTGTTTTTGCAAAAACGGATATCCAGGGGCTGCTGAATGAAGGAGCAGAAAAAGCGGATGCGGCACTATCCCTGTTTCATGCCGTGGTTGCCCAAGTCGTGTCCGGACTTTCCCACGGCCGGCCGATAGAAGGACGTGTCGCTTTTCTGGGAGGACCGCTGACATTCCTTCCGATACTGAGAAAATGTTTTGCGGAAGAGCTTTCTCTTGACGGGGATCGTGCGGTTCTTCTTCCCCAAAGTGAATATTACCTTGCTTTTGGCGCGGCTATTTCAGCTGAAAAATCGAAATCGGCCGATCTAAAAAATGTGAAACTGCATATGGAAAAAGAAAGGGCGGACTCCAGTTCTTCTGTGGAAATGGTGGAAGGTCTTTTTTCTTCTCCGCAGGAGTATGAAGATTTTGTGAAAAGACATGCCGCTGCCGCGGTCAAACGATATCCTTTGTCAGAATATACCGGGGCTGTGTGGATGGGCATAGATGCCGGATCGACGACTTTAAAGGCTGTACTCATCGACAAGGATGGTGCGATACTCAGAGAGTGGTATGGCAGTCATCGGGGAAATGTGATTTCCCGGGCGAAAGAAATTCTGCTTGCTATGTATGAGGTGCTGCCTTCTCAGTGCTGCCTGGCAGGTGTCGGAGTTACCGGTTATGGGGAAGGACTTCTCCGTAAGGCGTTCTGTTTGGATACAGGGGAAGTGGAAACTATGGCGCATCTTCGGGCTGCCAGATTTTTCTGCCCGGAAGTGACGGCACTTTTGGACATCGGCGGACAGGATATGAAGTACTGCCGATTAAAAGATGGAAGGATAGACCATATTTCTTTAAATGGAGTCTGCTCCTCTGGCTGCGGTTCTTTTCTGGAATCTTTTGCAGATCATCTTCACATGGATATTAAGGAATTTGCAAGGCAGGCGGCATTGGCAGAGAAGATGCCCGATCTGGGAAGGCACTGTACGGTTATTATGAATTCTTATGTGAAAAAGGTGCAGAACCGCGGTGTGGGATTGGCAGATCTTGCGGCGGCGCTTTCCGTATCGGTGGTCAAAAATGCGCTCTTCAGCGTCATTCAGCTGGAGTCTGCTGAAGAGCTGGGGGATCATATCGTGGCGGAAGGCGGTACCTTTTATAATGACGCGGTACTCCGCGCTTTTGAACGTCTGACGGGAAAGGAAGTCATCCGTCCGGATATTGCGGGCCTCATGGGTGCCTATGGAATGGCGCTTAAAGCCAAAGATCAATTTGGAGAACAGCATGCTTCTTCCCTGCCAGGCGCTGCGGAAATAAAAGCGTTCCGTATGGAAACGGAAAACCGGACCTGCCCCGGCTGCGGCAATCATTGCGCTGTCAGTGTGCGCCGTTTTTCCGGCGGTGAAATTTTTGTGACGGGAAATCGATGCGGAACGGGAGAAATCATACTGACCGGAGAAAGAAATAAGACATCCTGTCCGGATGTGTACCAGTGGATCAAAGATCATGTATTTAAAAAAGAAGCACCTGAAGAGAAGTGCAGGGGAATTGTGGGGATACCCGCCGCTTTGGATATGTGGTCGGATTTTCCTTTTTGGGCGGGATTTTGGAACAGCCTCGGATATCGTGTAATGACATCGGAATGGAATGAAGAAGATGCGAGACAGGCGGCGATGACCATTCCGCAGCGCGTGCACTGTCATCCCTGTATACTGGCTCATGGGCATCTGCAAAATCTGATCCGGCGGGAACCGGATATGATCTGGTTCCCCGCACATACAAGAGCGTGGCACAATTCGTTTACCGATGAAAAACGGCATGCACTCTACGGCCATGTATTGGCAAAATTTATGAAAAAACAAATTGCGAAAGCCAAAATTCCCTATCTTCATCCCACGCTTCCGGAGTTCGGTATGAAAAGACTGGGAAAAGTTCTTGTACGGAGACTGCCGCAATTTTCGGAAGAGGATATAGAAAAAGCAGTGGAAGCGGGCTATGAAAGATTAGCACGGTATGAAAACGCATATAAAAAAGAAACGGAAAAAGCACTTTTGTGGATAAAGGAGAATCACAAGACAGGGATTGTACTCACCGGAAGACCTTTCCATGGAGATGTGCAGATCCACAAAGGTGTTCCTTACATGGCAGAGACTTTAGGTGCGGCAGTGTTGTCCGGGGAAGGACTTGCACTTCTTGAGAAAGACCGCCTGCCGGGCGGAGCCCGGTCATCCTCTTACCTGCTGCGGAAAGCCTGCGAAAGAGTGATCCGGGAACACGGTTTGGAACTCGTAGCGCTGCGTTCCGTCAGCTGCGGCTTGGATAGAGAGGCAGCAGATGAAGTGGAAAAGAAATTGAAAGAAAAAGGAAAATTCTATACGGTGCTCAGCCTGGATCAGGGAACAAATACGGGAGCCGTAAAAATACGGCTGAGAACACTTTTGGCGGAAATAGAAGAAAGAAACTCTTTTTGCAAAGAACGGTGAGAATTTTTTTGATTTAATATGCCGTGCCTGAAAAGATGCGGACATTCTTTTTTGCTTCACAGATTCGGGGAAGCCTGCTCGTGAAATGTTTTACAGATGAATCGGTACGCGTTTTTTATATTTCATTCCTCATGTATAATGGAATGGAGTAAAAGTCAGGATCAGGAAAGCAGCCGCAGCGGATAAGGCCGATTATAGACAGAGCATGGAGGGAATCATGACAGAAGAAGAGTACCATCGGATCGCACGAAGAGAAAAAATATTTTATGCCGTCCTTATTATCGCGTGGTGTTTTGCTTTTGCGGTCTGGTTCACCATCGGATTTCCCAAAGCGAAGTGGGTGCTGATCGGCGGAGGGACGCTGATATACTTGTATCTGAAAAGCACCTTCACCGGACTTCCCTGGTCGAGGCGGCTGGTCAAACCGGATCCGGCGGTGAAAGCGAAGGAAGAAGTGCAGAGTGACGAAGATTTTCCTCTTGTTTCAGAAACGGAAAGAAAAGGATATATAGCGCTGGCGGGACTTTGCCTGACGGAAGAAATGCAGAAGAAGCTGGCACCCTTTTTTGGAACGCTGAAAGATTATTCAGATGCGGGGCCGGATTGGGAATATGGCAGCACGCTTCATTGTGTGATGGAATACATGGAAGAGAGTCATATTTCTTTTCTGATGGGTCTTGACTGGAAGCAGGATGTGGAAACGCTGGAATGGCGGATCGAAAGCGCGCTTACAAAAAATTTCGGCGTGTCTGCCGACCTGCCGGATTTCAGAACATATGGAAACAAGTCAATTTCCGCCCCTTCTGTTTTTGCCGACTATGACAATGCCCTGCGCAGGAAAGGATTTCAGCTGGGCTTTATAGATGTGGAATGTGATGAATATGTCATATTCGTCCATCGGACAGCGGACAGGGACAAGGCGGAAGACGCCGTACATCGGATTGGATACAGGTATAGGGAAGTGGCGGATCTGGCGTTATGAAAAACAGGAAATTAGGAGACGCCGGGATGAAATACGATCCGGCACAGGTTAGAGTCCATGAAGCATACACGGTGTCAATCAGGGATCTGGGTGTCCATGGGGAAGGGATTGGGAGTGTGGACGGATTCACCGTATTTGTTCACGGGGCGCTTCCCGGGGAAACGGTCACCGCGGAAATCACTCTGCTGAAAAAATCTTATGCTGTGGGAAAACTGCTTTCCATAGAGCAGGAATCCCCTTTCCGCACGGTACCGGAATGTCCCGTTTATGAAAACTGCGGCGGCTGCCAGCTTTCCCATCTCACCTATGAGGGGCAGCTCGATATGAAATACCGCCGTGTAAAAGATGTGATAGAGCGTATCGCCGGCGAATCGGGGGATTTGGTGAGGCCCGTGCTTCCGGCGGCGCATCCTTTCGCGTACAGAAATAAAATGGCCGTGCCGGCAGGCCTTATAAAGGGAAAAGCGGCGCTCGGCTGCTACCGGCAAGGAAGCCATGACATCATACCGGTTTCCTCCTGTGCTATCCAGAAAGAAGAAAATAACCGCCTGCTTCAATTTGCCCGGCGGTTTATAGAGAAGTACGGGATTTCCGTCTATGATGAAAAGACACGGAAAGGAAGCCTGCGCCATGTAATGGGGCGCGTGGGCGATGACGGAAAAGTGATGGTTGTCCTTGTGACCGCTTCCGAAACCCTTCCGGAAGAAAAGCGGTGGATAGAAGAAATACAAAAGGAACTGCCCGAAGCAGTTTCCCTCTGGCACAATATCCAGCCCAAGACGGGAAATACGATACTGGGCGCGAAAATCCGACACCTCTGGGGCAGAGAAACGCTCACTGCCTCTCTTTGCGGACTGCGGTTTGAAGTATCCCCGTACTCCTTCTTTCAGGTGCATAAAGAGCAGGCGGAAATTCTCTATGAGAAAGCATTGGAATACGCCGATCTGAAAGGAGGAGAAACCGTCATAGACGCTTACTGCGGCACAGGAACTATTTCCCTCTGCCTGGCAAAAAAGGCAAAGCGGGTCATCGGTATAGAAATCGTAAGACCCGCCATAGAAGATGCTAAAAAGAATGCGAAAAAGAACCATATGGAAAATACGGAATTTTATGCGGCCGACGCAGGGAAATTTATGCCGCAGCTTTACCGGAAAGGACTGGTTCCCGATGTGATCGTCATGGATCCCGTCAGGGCAGGCTGCAGCGAAGAAGTATTAAAGGCGGCGGCAGGTATGAATCCTAAGCGCATCGTCTACGTTTCCTGCAATCCCGCCACCTTTGCCAGAGATGCGAAGATTTTAAAATCGGAAGGCTACGAAATCAAAGAAGTCCAGCCGGTGGACATGTTCCCCCAGACCATGCATGTGGAGACAGTGGCACTTTTGTGCAGGAAAGATATCGACAATCATATTGAAGTGAAATTGGAACTTGATGAAGAAGATATTACCAAGGTTGAAAGCAAAGGAACTTATGAGAATATCAAAGATTATATCCTTGACAAATATGGACTTAAGGTTTCAATGCTCTATATAGCTCAAATCAAGAGAAAGTGCGGACTTGAGCTTGGAGAAAATTACAATAAATCCAAGAAAGACAATCAAGTAGTGCCGGAATGTCCGAAAGAAAAAGAAGATGCTATCATGGATACACTTAAGGCTTTTGGGATGATAGTACAGGAGGGATGAGAAAATGGCTAAAATGCAATCAATAGAACCGAATATAGCTGACCTTGTAAATGGTTGGCTTAAAAGTTATGGCTTAGATTACAAATTGGAACAAGAAAGTCTGAATGCAGAAATAGATAAGGCACTAGATGAATATAAATCAAAAAGTGGCGGAACAGGTGGAAATAGACCGGATACCAAACTTTTATTACAAGATAAAGCTTTAAACTATTATCCAATACTTATAGAGTATAAAGGCTATAAAGACAAACTAATTAAACTTGATGGAGATAATAGAGTAGATAATAGAACAAATAAAAATGAGCCAAATTACAAAAATATCAATAGCTATGCCGTAAATGGAGCAGTGCATTATGCCAATGCCATACTTCATTACACAAGCTACACAAATGTAATAGCTATCGGTGTCACAGGATATAAAAAGACAAATGGAGAAATAGAACACTCTATAGGTGTTTACTATGTATCCAAAGATAACTTAGGTATTGGACAAGAAGTAGGTGAATACAGCGACCTTTCTTTTTTAAAAAAAGAAAACTTCAATAATTTCATCAAGAAAGTAAATGAACTCTCTTTATCAAGTGAAGAACTGGAAGCACTTAAAGATAAAAGAGAAAAAGAAATCAATGCAAGCCTTGTAAAGCTAAATAATGATATCTATGCAAACGAAAAAGGACTTAGTGAAAACGACAGAGTGTATCTTGTTTCTGCTTCTATTATGGCGACTCTTGGAATACCGGGAGAAGTAAGCCCTCTGGAAAGATCCGACCTGAAATCATCTACAGAAGATGGCAACACAGACGGAGAAATTATTGTCAGAAAAATCGAAGCATTCTTGAAAAAGAAAAATCTACCAAAAACAAAACAAGACCTTATCGTAAGAACTCTAAAAAATACACTGCTTTCAGATAATATCAACAAGCCGGTAAATGGAGAAAGCCAATTAAAAAGAATATTTTCTAAAATAGTTGATGACCTGGGTATTTACTACAAAATAGGCTTAACCACAGACTTTACGGGAAAGCTGTTTAATGAAATGTATTCGTGGCTTGGTTTTACACAAGATAAGTTAAACGATGTAGTGCTAACACCATCTTATGTAGCAAATTTTTTAGTAAAACTTGCAAGAGTAGATAAGGATAGCTATGTTTGGGACTTCGCAACGGGCAGTGCAGGGCTACTGGTAGCTGCCATGAACGAGATGATTATAGATGCAAAGGAAAAAATAACCTCTCCATTAGATCTGGAACAAAAACAACTAAAGATTAAGGCGGAACAACTTTTAGGATTAGAGGTATTATCCAATATCTATATGCTTGCAATCCTAAATATGATACTTATGGGAGATGGTAGTTCAAACATTTTGAACAAAGACTCACTAACAGACTTTGATGGGAAATATAGTTTTGGAAAAATGGACGAGAAATTCCCGGCAACCGCATTTGTATTAAACCCACCTTATTCAGCAGAGGGGAACGGAATGGTTTTTGTTGAAAAGGCACTGTCTATGATGAATAAAGGATATGCGGCTATTATTATTCAAAATTCAGCAGGTAGTGGAAAGGCAAAAGAACTTAATAAGAAAATACTTACAAAGAATACATTGCTTGCAAGTATTAAAATGCCAATAGATTTATTTATAGGAAAATCAAGCGTACAAACCAATGTATATGTATTTAGAGTAGGAGAAGCACATCAAAAAGACGAAGTCGTTAAGTTTATAGATTTTTCAAATGATGGCTACACAAGAACCAATAGGAAAAAGGCGAGTATAAATCTTAGGGATACAGATAGAGCGAAAGAAAGATATCAGGAAGTAGTAGATCTTGTGCGTTTTGGTAAGAGTAAGCTAAATATCTTTACAGAAAAGGAATATTACGAAGGACATATTGACCCTGAAAACGGCTCAGACTGGAATCAAACAGCACCGATAGATACAAGACCTACTCTCGAAGATTTCAAGAAAACTGTAGCTGATTATTTAGCTTGGGAAGTGTCCAACTTAATTAAAAATACAGACAAGGAGAATGAAAGCCTAAAAAAATAAATGCCTCACTGGACGAAAAACTCCGAAAGGTTCAGTGGGGCGAGTATAGGATTGGAGATTTGTTTGAAAAGCTAACTTTGAAATTTAAGAAATCAACATTTGACAAAGCAACTGATATTTCAAAAACAAGAACTTCAGAATTTAATATTCCATTAATTAATGCAAAATTTGGAGATAATGGCATTATGTATTATGGAAGAAAAAATGATTTTGAAACAGCTTCAATGACAATTGACATTGTTAATGATGGTGCGATTTCAACAGCTTCTGTGTATCCACAACCACAAGAAACAGGTGTTTTATATAATGCATATTTAATTAAGCCACTGTTTGATGTTAATAATCAGATTCTATATTTTCTCTCAACAACTATACAAAAATCTATAAAAGAAAAGTTTGGGTATGAAAATAAAGCTGGTTGGGAAAAGGTAAAAAAAGAATTTATCCAGCTACCAACAAAAAACGGAAAAATAGATTTTGAATTTATGAACGCTTATATAAGCGAACTCGAAGAGGAGCGTATAAGCGAACTCGAAGAGGAGCGTATAAGCGAACTGTCCGCTTACCTAACGGTAAGCGGACTGGACAATTATGAATTGTCCAGCGAGGAGAAAGAAGCATTAGAAATTTATAATGATATGGTGTTTGATGAATACAAATTCAAGGACATTTTTAACAACATCAAGCAAGGTAGACGATTGAAGAAGGATGACCAAATTATTGGTAATATACCCTTTGTTATGTCAGGTAGAACTAATACAGGAGTTGTTGGATATATTTCAAATCCAATTGCTTTATTCTCTAAAAATTCTATTACCATAGATATTTTCGGTAATAGTTTTTATAGAAATTATGATTTTGGTGCTGGAGATGATACAGGTATATACTGGAATAGTGAAGTTCAATATCCTAAAGAAACAATGCTATACTTTACAACTGCTATGGAAAAAGCATTGTTTGGTAAATACTCATATGGGAAAAAACTTAGAAGCTCTCAGAGTTTTAATTTCAAAATGCAATTGCCAACAAAAAATAATGAAATAGATTTTACCTATATGGAGCTTCTTATTTCCGCAGTAAAAAAATTAGTTATAAAAGATGTAGTGCTTTATGCAGATAATAAAATAAATGCCACAAAAAAAGTGATAAGTAAAAATTGAAAATATGATTTTAGAAATTAGAGACAGCAGAAATGTTGTCTCTTTTTCGTTAAGTACGAATTGATAGACATTTCTCTTTACAAATGCTCTTTAATAATATATAATTAAAGCGTAAATGTAAAGAAGGCGATGGGATGAATGCTTTAGAAAAATATTTTTTAGAAAGTAATATTATTACAAATAAACAGGCAGAAGAGATAGGCATCAAAAGGCATATCTTAGCTTCACTTGTCCAAAAAGGCGAGCTGGAGAGAGTTAAAAATGGCGTCTATAAGAAAAAAGATGCCGTAGATGATGATTTTGCCGCTATATCACTTAATAATGAGCAAGTGGTCTTTTCTTTCCATACAGCTTTGTATCTTCTTGGATTTAGTGACAGAACACCGAATGTTTTTCATATCAGTGTGCCGCAGGGATATAATGCAGGGCATATCAAACGGAAATTTCCTAACATCAAGGTACATTATGTAAAGAGAGATTTTTTTCATTTAGGAGCTATTAAGATAAGAACACCGATTGGCTCGCCTGTAAAATGTTATAACATGGAAAGATGTATCTGCGATATTGTTTTGGAAAGAAAATCCATTGATAAGCAGATATTTATAGATGCAATGACCGGATACTTTAAGAGTAAAGATAAGAATATCAGAAATCTTATTAAATACAGCAGGATTCTTGGCATTGAAGATGAAATCAGAAAATATACGGAGGTTTTATAAATGATAGGTTCGGAAGGTTTGAAAGGAAAAATAAGAAATATTGCAAACTCTAAAAACCTCAGATCACAGGAAGTTCTGCAAATGTTTTTCTTTGAAAGATTCTTAGAAAGACTGTCAAAATCTAAGTATAAATTTAATTTTGTCATCAAAGGCGGACTTCTTATATCTTCTATGATTGGGCTTGATAACCGTACTACGATGGATATGGATACCACTATAAAAGGCGTGCCATTGAAGGAAGAAGTTATACGAAATATTATTTCAGAAATCATAAATGTAGAGGTAGATGACGGCATAGAATTTGAAATAACGAATATAAGCCATATACGAGAAGAAGATGAATATGAAAACTTCAGAGTCCATTTAATAGCTAACTTTGACAAGATTAAAAATGATATAAAGATTGATATTACAACAGGAGATGCCATAACACCAAAGGAGATTGAATATCTATATCCTTGTATGTTCCAAGAGGAAAGTCTTAGGGTTTTGGCGTATCCGCTTGAGACGATATTGGCTGAAAAATATGAGAGCGTTATTAAAAGAAATATCTCAACAACAAGGATGAGAGATTTTTATGATCTATATAATTTATACAACTTAAGAAAAGAGGAAATTGATTTTGACATTCTAAAACAGGCGATTATTTCAACTGCAAACAGAAGAGGAAGTTTTTCGCTTATGAAACAGGCAATGGAAATTATTAAGGACATAAAAGAGGACGATTATCTTAAAGAATTATGGAAGGTATATTTAGCAGACAATCTTTATGTGGGCGATTTGAATTTTTTAGAAACCGTAAAAGTAGTTGAGATTATCGCGGAGAAGATTGCTTTATAGAGAGCAAATTTATGTACTGTTCTTCCGGTATTGTCATGTATGATAAAATAGAAATCATGAAGTGTAATTAAATTTGTATTGTTTTAGACGAGGAGATTATTATGGGATTGATGGATATCGTTAAGAAGCTTCTGACCGGTGCGACAGATGAGGAAAATGCAAGAAATAAGGCGAGGATGAGAGAGCTTTTCAACGAGTGTGTGCCGGAAGGGGATCAGTATACGCTGATATACTGCCATATGGAGGATTTTACGGATGCAGTGGTCGTTAAAGTCACGACGCACAGTAATTTCATCGTAGGATATAAACCGGGAGAAGTGGTCGTAGTGCCTGTGGACGCAGAGCTGAAAGGGCATGAGGAGCCGGTTGTGTTCAATAAAGAGAATGGCGGACAGATTAAGTCCACCCTGGTGGGGTACTGCACCGCATCCAAGCCGGATGTTACGTTCCAGTTTGAACCGATTACCTATGAACCGGGAATCAAACGCGGAAGCAAGTATGCCGTATCTGTCACGCAGTCCCATGCGGAGGTATCTGCTTTCAGGAAATTCTTCAAGCAGGGATTGTAATTTCGGGATTGATAGAATCCGGTCTGTGGGATAGGGAATCTCTTTATTCCTATTCCATGGGATAATGAAATATGCAACAGTAAAAGGTCAGACGTGTTCATTCTTGGATGTGTTCTGATCTTTTTGTATGCTACAAATCGGTGAAATAATTGAGAAAAAGCGGTCTGGAAGGAAATTGTAAAGTATTTCTTCTTATGCTATGTTTGCGCTGCGAAAGACAAGCGTAGAATCATAAGGGAATTGATTGCGGATACAAAAAATCCGACACAATAGCATATGCCGGAAGCCGGATCAAAAATGAATTTAAAAAGCCCGTCAGTCAGGGATCATCTGCAGATCTTCGGTGATAGGGTTTCTATACGAGATCTTTTGCTTCGCCCATCCGGACATTTCATTGCAGAAGACACAATAAAGAAAAGTAAAATAATAGAATAACAGACGCTCGTTTCTGCTATAATTAAAGAAATATAAAAGGAACGAGGTCACTATGAAAACAATATGCGCAGCGCTCGGCATGGCCGCTTTACTCACTTTTTCTGCTTCAGCAGATACACTCACTCTTCCGAAAGGACACGTGCTGGATTTTGGAGATACTGTCGATGTTCTTGACGGGAGACAGACGTACTTCGGAAAGCAGATGAAAAACTGGGCGGAACATGAAGCAGTTGAAAAGGAGTCGAAACCGCAGGCAGCTGCTATCGGCATTATCGGCGGTGCTGACGGCCCGACATCTGTTTATCTGACGTCCAAACTGGCACCACATGTATCCCGTCTGGCGGCGGAAGCCTTGGGAGAGCTGCGGGTATACCAGCTTCGTGCAAACACGCCGGAAGCTTTTTACGAATCCCTCGTGCTTTCTTTTTCCGTGGATCATAAGAATCCTGGGAAAGAGAAGAATGGTTTACTGCCCTTCGTGAAACTGATGGGGAAAGAAATGACAGACACGGCGGGCAGCACTGCAGCGAAACAGAAAGCGGCTGACAAAAAGAATGCTGCCATACCGTTTGCAGGCAAAATGTGGAAAGAAGCTGAAATCGGAGAGCCGTATAAACAATTTCTGGAAAAAAGGGGGATTCGTCTGTATGTGAGTGGTGAGACCCGCTGGAAAGAAAAGAAATCCCGCGGGGGGAAAGTATACCGGCTGGCAAAGGTGAAAGCCGGATTATACACCGGCGGCTGCCTGATCCCCTTTTTTGCGGAAGGGCTCATCTTGGAAGATGGTGACAGTACGACATACACACTCTTTGCAAGTGATCAGAAATCAGGGGCATACTTTGCGCCTTATGTAGAAAAAGCGGCACGGGAGATGAAATGATGAAGATGAAAATAATGCTGGCGGCTTCGATTCTTTGTGCCATGACGATAACGTGTGCGGGAGCTGCCGATATGACAGACAATATGGGAAACATGGCAGGCTTTCCGACGATTTCAAGCATAAATATTCCCAAAGATGATAATATCGTTTCCGCTGTATGGAACGGCATTGTGCAGGAAGACACGAAATCTTTCTTTCAAAAAGTGAAGTTTCCAAAGAATACCGATTTTACTCCTCTTGGAAAGGATGGAAAATTCGGACTGCTTACTGTGACGGAAGAAGGAAACAGCGTGCCCGCTTTCGTCATGAACTGCGAATTTGCTCCTGTGGTCGGTAAAGAAGCCATGAAAGATGCTTTTGACGCACCCCGTCTGTCGGGGAAATCGGTTTCCGAACTGTATGGCTGCAACGTGGCTCTTTTGGGCATGGAAAGCGTATTGAATGGTATGTTTCTGGAAATGGCGAAGCGGATCAATGAAAAGCCTGAGACGGATCCCAAGATTCCGTTCAACATGCTTGGTGTCAGTTTCCTGAATGTGGAGCAGATCCACCGCGCACAAGACAGACCCCGTATTTATACAAGCGGCGTGCGTGCCGTTTTCTTCGTTGACGGATTTGCCGTTCCCGTTTACGGAAAAGGCTATGTGATGAAGTACGGCGATAAGTACCGACTCTTTTCGATTCTGACAACGGACTCCGCCAATGAAATGGTGAAAAAAGCAGCTGACCGCATCGCAGCGGCATCAGTGAAGTAGAGAGGTATACTTAGTGTTCTCTTGGTTTCCATATCGAAAAGATAATAGATTCTATGATGAGGAAATATTGGTTTTGCGAGGTTTACTTAGGTGGACGGACTTTAGTAAACGGATTCTGAAATAGCCTACTGATAGAGAAGAAATTAAAATAGGAATAGCAAACATGGATATTTTTATAGCTTGGGCGATATTCATGATCATGATATTGAGATTATTTTGAAACCTTGCGAAGAAATGTATAAGAAATATTTAGAACTGTAATACTAGGAGGTGGTACATTTGGAATTGAATGAAAAGCGGAGCGTGAAATATGTTTATTCTTTTTCGGTTGATAAAAATGGTGGCTTAATTTCAGTTAATGATATTGCAAATAGTTATAATAATGGATTTAAAGAAAATATAGAGGATAATGGAAATGTTGGACTTAGAGTACCACAGTTTGGTGCATTATCTTCTATTAGAGCTAGCTGGACTATCAGTAACGATGCAATAACAATTGTATTACCAACAGGAACAGGCAAATCAGAAACTATGTTAGCAGCGATTCTTTCTGAAAAAATTAAAAGAGCGTTGGTAGTTGTGCCTAATAAGTTGTTAAGGAATCAAACTTATGAGAGAGCAAGAAGCTGGGGGATTTTAAGAGAAATAGGATGTGTCGATAACGATGTTTTAAATCCTAATACACTATGCTTAAAGTCTGGAATTAAAGACCTTGAAAGCTTTAATACTATGGTAGAAAGTTCAAATATAATTGTATCTACAATACCGTTGGTAAATAAAATGAGTAAAGAGCAAATAGCTTGTTTATCTGCTCAATGTGATTTGCTTGTTGTTGATGAAGCACATCATGTTTCTTCAAAAACATGGCGTGAATTAAAAAAAGAATTCTTAAACAAAAAAATTCTTCAATTTACGGCAACACCATATAGGCAAGATGGGAAATTGGTTGATGGAAAGATAGCATATAATTTCCCGATGCATATGGCTATTGAACAAGAATATTTCAAGCCTATAGAGTTTATAGCAGTTGAAGAATACGATGAGAATTTGGTCGACAAATGTATAGCTGATCAAGCTATTGCTAATTTGGAGATAGATGTACGAAGTGGGTTAAATCATATACTATTAGTTAGGGCTAATACAATTGAAAGAGCAGAATACTTATATGAGAATATTTACAGTAATTATTCTCAATTTAACCCTGTAATAATAACAAGTAAAGTTAAAGCTTCTGAAAAAAAAGAACGATTATCTCAAATTAAAAATTGTGAAAGTAGAATTGTTGTATGTGTAGATATGTTTGGTGAAGGTATTGATATTCCAAATTTAAAGATTGCAGCATTACATGATAAGTATAAGTCATTGCCAATAACACTTCAATTTATAGGTAGATTTGCAAGAAGTAAAAAAGATTTAGGAGTAGCTAAGGTCGTAGCAAATATTGCTGATGTAAATATAATGGACTCTTTAAAGGAACTATATGAGAAAGATGCTGATTGGAATACACTTTTACCCATAAAATCAGAAAAAAATATACAGGAAAAACTAACACTACAAGAGCTGATTGCAGGGTTTGATAATATGAGTTCGGATATTGACTTAAAGCAAATAAGAGCGAAAGTCAGTATGAAGGCATATACGTATACGGATAATATTTCATGGAATCCAGATGAATGGGATAATGTATTAGATGAAAGTAATTGTAGGAGCTATATAAATCATCAAGAAAGAATAATGGTATTGATAGAACCTTTTAGTTCACATCAAGCATGGACAACACAAAGAAATATTAAAAGTCTTAATTGGAATTTTTATATTATTTATTGGAATGAAAACAAAAAATATGTTTGTATAAATACTTCAGATCATCAAAAGGGTAATGAATTATTAAAGAACATTTTTGGGGATTGTTTGTTCCCGGTTCGTTCTGAGATAGTATTTAGGTGCTTAGCAGACATAAAGAGATTAGTGTTTGCTTCGGTTGGGTTAAACTCAGCAATAGATGGACCCGTAAGATATAAGATGTTTGCGGGTATAGATGTTGCGGAGGGTATAAGTGAATCTAATAAAAACAATTGTTACAAATCTAATGTATTTGGAATGGGATACGAAGGTGATGGAAGAATAAGCATAGGTTGTTCCTATAAAGGGAAAATTTGGTCTAGATGGGTTGAAAATATTTCTTTTTGGAAAAACTGGTGTGATAATGTTATGGGGAAAATTTTAGATAGCAATAATGATTCTAAAGTTTTAGAGAATGTTTTAATTCCAAAAACAATATCTGAAGTTCCTAAAGATATGATAGCTTATAGAATAGATTTCGAGGAAAGTATTTTAACAGATACAAATAATATTTTTATTTCATCTTCATTTAATACATATAATATACATGATTGTGAGTTAAGAATAGGAAAATGTATTGATAATAAGCAATATTTTAAGTTAGTATGCCCTAATGAAGTTTTTAGTTTTTATTTGTTTATTGAGGAAGAAAAATTTAGATTTTATTTTGAGGATAAGGATAAGTCAGAACCGGAGATAAGTAAAAGAAATAGAAGTCCTGTTAGATTGACTAAATATTTTAATGAAAACCCTCCTGTAATTTGGTATATAGGTACTTCCTCCTTACAAGGAAATGTATTATTGAAAGCATTGGCGAAAAAGGATAGCTTTTTTCCTGACGGAGATTTTATTAAATGGGACTGGAATTCTATGAATGTTGATATTCAAATAGAGTCGCAGTTAGGTAATGATGGTAGTAAAAAAATAAATTCTATACAATATGCTACAATTGATAAGTTAAAGAAGAGTGAAAATTATTCTGTAATTTTTGATGACGATGGTTCTGGTGAAATAGCAGATATTGTTGCTATCGCAGAAGAGGATGATGAAATTCTTGTAGAGTTATATCACTGTAAGTATTCAAATGGTAAAATTCCTGGGGCTAGAATTAATGATCTATATGAAGTTTGTGGGCAAACAGAAAAATCAGTTTTTTGGAAATCTGATGGGGTTGGATTGATAAACAGAATGAAATATAGGGAATCGAAAAGGTTAAGAAATAGTAGTGTAAGTAGATTTGAATTAGGCAATATTAATGCGTTAAATATAATTCAGAAAAAAATGCTGCATAAGCAAATAAAAATGAAAATATTCATGGTACAACCAGGTGTTGATTCTAGTAAAATTTCTCCAGAGATGAGAGTCATTTTGGGAGGGACTAGAGATTTTTGTAGAGATACTTTTTCTGTATCTGTTAAATTGATTTGCAGTTAAATAAAAGTTGATGGAAAGGCAGTTTGTCACCTCTCCATCTCCTTACCCATATGTTTTTCGTAGTTTTTTCTGATTTGATAAAGTTTAGTCATCTCAGATCTTGATAAAGAATACGCTTACATACGAGTATTCTTTTTTTACTCAGTTTTTCAATTTCCTCAAAAATCTGCTTGAAATTTGGCATTTTAGAGTAGGATTCTTGGTAGTGTCAATACTTTTTCGTATAGAATTATTTGTGATTTATGCTCTTCAAAAAAGATTTATCAGTTTTATTGTTCTTATAAGTTTGGTAAATATGGGGATTATGACAAAGTCAGCCAATATTTTAAGAGATTTGGATCTATTCAAAAAGATAAATTCAAAAACCAAATACGTCATTCAAATAACCTTATGATCTTGTCATGAAGAATAAATAAGGAGTTGAACTTGTCAGCAAGGCAATCAGTTCATTGAATCGCAAGCTGCACTTTTCCGAAATCTACTTCAAGGTTGAAATCGGGATCATGGAGCAGATCAAGTCTAAAGAGGAACTTGCCGATGGTTTGTCTTTTGTCAAAGAGGAATCCGGCAGATATGGACGTACGATCACGGCCGGTACCAGTGTGAAGTATGATCGGATTGGTAAACTTGTGGAAGAAACCAAGCTGACCCGTAAGGCGATTATTCAAATTCTGTAGGGGGATTAATCGTCAGTATTCAACCAGTTTAAGGATAATCCGGAGAAATTCATCATCAAAGCCGCAGTGCTTATTAATGATGAAAAGGCAACGGCGATTATCCAGCATATCACCTATGATGTCATGGGAGACCGCTACAGTACGGATATATTCACTGATCCGACAATCAAGGGGAGGCTTGATGTGAATGCTATGAAAGCAAAGAAGCACTTGTACGACCATATCGTATACGATTCAGGAAATGAGCAGAAGTTTTCTGCTGAACTGGATATGAATAAGGATGTAGCAGTTTATGTGAATTTGCCAGGCGGTTTTATATCTCCACACTGGTTGGACATTATAATCCAGATTGGACGATTGCCTTCTACAAGGGTATGGTAAAACATATATATTTCGTTGCGGGGACAAAAGGTTCTATGTCATCCATGCAGATGCGCTTGATTGAGGAATCCAAAATCTGCTATGCGAGAGAGCACTTCAAGGTTATAAGCAATGGTGAGGTTGTTTATGATGTGGTGGACAGCTATCAGAGTCTTGCTGGACTTGGTAACGAAGTAATAAGTTTTTCCTTTCCGATACAACAAAAAAGCATTTCTCTTTTCATCTCGGAGAAATGCTTTTTTGTACACTTGTTTCTTTAGGTGTAATGGTATTCTTTACGGCAGCTGATCCAGAAGAAAACTGTCACGAAAAATGCCAGCAGCTTGGCGATGGAAACAGAAAGCCAGATGTCGTCTGTTCCCAGCCATAGCGGAAGTGCTATAACGGCGATGATTTGAAAAACAACGGACTGGAGGAGAGAGATCACTGAAGAGATGAAACCGTTGTTCAGTGCCGTGAAGAACGCCGAGCCGTACATACAGAAACCGTTCAGGAGGAAAGAAAAGGAAAAGAATCGGAACCCCCGGACGGTGAGCGTGGCTAAAGTTTCATCATTGCCGACAAAAATATCTGCCAGTACGGAATCGGAGAAGTATGCGGAGGTCGTGAGGAAAAGAGCGGCACCGGCAATGACGGTGAGGCTTTTTCTGAAAAGGCTCTCCAGTTTCACCTTGACGGTATCCATGAAAACCGGGTACAATGTATTCCGAAACAAGGCGCAAATGCAACTTTTTTCGGAATAGGAGATGTATATGGAAATCAACCGTGGAATTTACTTGGATAAATTAATTCGTAAAAAGAAAAACGGCCTGATAAAAGTGATAACAGGTGTGAGAAGGTGTGGGAAGTCTTATCTGCTCTTTCATTTGTTCCATAAGCATTTGCTGAATAGCGGTGTGCCGGAAAATCATATTATTGAAGTAGCTTTAGATGATCGCAGCAATAAAGCTCTGCGTGACCCTGATGCCCTGCTTCGATTTATTAAGGAAAACATCCGGGATAAGGAAGATTATTATATTATTCTTGATGAAGTGCAGTATTTAAACGAATTTGAGGACGTTTTGAATAGTTTGCTTCATATCCGCAATGCGGATGTTTATGTAACCGGAAGCAACTCTAAATTTCTTTCTTCCGATGTGATTACCCAATTTCGTGGGCGCGGCGATGAAATTCATGTGTATCCATTGAGTTTTTCCGAGTATGTACCGGCATGTCAGGGATCTGTGGATGAGGCATGGGACGATTATCTTATCTATGGAGGAATGCCGCTGATTCTAACTATGGCAGAACCGGAAGATAAAGCAGCGTATCTGAACGCTTTATTCCAAAAGGTTTATATCTCGGATATTGTTGAGCGTCATGATGTTCGGAATAAGGTGGAATTGGATGAACTGGTGGACATCCTTGCATCCGCGATTGGCAGCTATACCAATCAAAGTAAGCTTGTACGAACGTTTAAAAGCGTAAAGGGAAAAACAATCAGCGATAAGACGATCAAGAATTATATTGATTATCTGATTGATTCATTCCTAATCAGCAAGGCTGTGCGGTATGACATCAAAGGTAAAAAGTACATCGGATCGCCGTCTAAGTATTATTTTGAAGATGTGGGGCTGAGAAATGCGAGGTTGGGGTTCCGGCAGGTGGAACAAACGCATCTTATGGAGAACATTATCTATAATGAACTTCGGATTCGCGGATATCATGTAGATGTCGGTGTTGTGGAATATTATGGGGCGAATAGGGAGGGAAAACGCGGAAAGAAGCAGCTGGAGGTAGATTTTGTCGCTACAAAAGGAAGTGAGAAACATTACATCCAATCTGCGTTTACACTTCCGACGGCAGATAAAGTGGATCAGGAACAACGCAGTCTTCTGCGTATCCCGGATTCGTTCCGGAAAATTGTCATCGTAGGAGATAATATTAAAGTTCGTCGTGATGAGAATGGAATTATTACGATTGGCCTTCGAAATTTTTTGTTGGATGAAAATAGTTTGAGATTATAAAAATGATAAATTTACATAAAACTTTATGTTTTAGATCGAGTCACCGGATGAAATATCTGCTACTTTTTTATCCGGAGAAATCCGGTTTTTTCTCAATGCCGTGGCTGCAATTTATTCCAGAGGTCAAACTTGGTAAAATTGAAAATACAGTGAACGAAAAAAGCATTTCTCTTTCCATCTCGGAGAAATGCTTTTTTGTACACTTGCTTCTTTAGGCGTAATGGTATTCTGTACGGCAGCTGATCCAGAAGGAAACTGTCACGAAACATGCCAGCAGCTTAGCGATGGAAACAGAAAGCCAGATGCCGTCTGTTCCCAGCCATAGCGGAAGTGCTATAACGGCGATGATTTGAAAAACAACGGACTGGAGGAGAGAGATCACTGAAGAGATGAAACCGTTGTTCAGTGCCGTGAAGAACGCCGAGCCGTACATACAGAAACCGTTCAGGAGGAAAGAAAAGGAAAAGAATCGGAACCCCCGGACGGTGAGCGTGGCCAAAGGTTCATCATAGCCGACAAAAATATCCGCCAGTACGGGAGCGGCGAGGTATGCGGAGGTCGTGAGAAAAAGACCGGCACCGGCAATGACGGTGAGGCTCTTTCGGAAAATGCTCCGCAGTTCATCATCGTGGCGGGCACCGTAATTGTAGCTTACGATAGGAGCGGTTCCCATGGAGTAGCCGATGTAAATTGCTTCGAAGAAAAATGCCACATACATAATCACGCCGAAGGCGGCAACACCGTCTGTTCCGGCGATGGAGATAAGCTGATAATTGTAGAGCATGGAAACGAAGGACATGGAAATGTTTGTCAAAAGCTCGGAGGAGCCGTTTGTGCAGACCTTCCAAAGTGCGGAACCATCCCATTCCGGGTTCACCAGTTGAAGAGAAGATGTATTCCTTTTTAGGAAGTAAATCAGAGGGAAAAGACCGCCTGCGTATTCACAAAGCACTGTGGCGAGGCCAGCGCCTAAGAGGCCCCATTTAAAAACAAGAATGAAAAGGGTGTCGAGCCCGATATTCGTTACACCGGAGAGGATCGTCATACGGAGACCGAGAGAAGGTTTTCCGGCGGTGACCATGAACGATTGGAATACCCGCTGGAGGACAAACATGGGGAGGGAAAGAAGAAGTGTGCGGCCGTAAAAGACACTGCACGCAAGCACTTCACCGGAGGCGCCCATGGCGGCAGCAAGAAAGGGCATAAGGAAATAACCCAGGGCGGAAAGCAATATGCCTCCGGCAAGAGCAGAAAGGACGATGAGAGAAAAAAGACGGTTCGCTTTTTCCATTTGCCCCTCACCCATGGTCTTTGCCACAAGGGCGCTGCCGCCTGAGCCGAACATGAATCCGACACAGGCGAAAACCATGATGGCGGGGAAGATCAGGTTGACCGCGGTGAATGCCGTTTTGCCCACATAGTTGGAAACAAAGTAACCGTCCACCATGGTATAAGTGGAAATAAAAATCATCATTACGATTGACGGCAGGACAAAACGGAAAAGGCTCTTATAATTGAATCGGGAGGAAATGTCTATATGCATAAAGGCTCCTTAAAAAAGAAATGACAGTAGGCAGATTCCGGAGGTGAGCGGATATTGATGTCTGTATGCTGACGTTTTTTGAGAGCGTTTACTTAGAGTATAGTGGAATATAAATTTTAACGCAAAAACGGTTTCCGGATACAATTTTATCTGAAAACCGTTTCATATATTTGTTGGATGAGGGGACTATTTTTTGTTTTTTGATTTACTCTTTTTTGTTTTCTTTTCCTTTTTCAGTTTGAGTGCGTTATTGTTCAGCGTGAAAACCGGTGTTTCTTCTGTTGTTTCTTCTTCCGGCAGCGGAGGGATGTCTTCTTTTTTGCCGTCCTGAAGGAGAAGCTTTTTCAGGTTTTCCAATTCTTTTTCCTGCTCTTCTTTGTCGGCTTCCAGCCGGGCTATTTTGGCGTCTTGGGCTTCCCCTTTTTCTCTGGCGATTTCCACAGGATCGCCGTCGATGCCCCAGCTGTCCGTGTCCACTTCTTCAATGGTGACGACCGTGGTCTTCGGATTTTTGTTCAATACGCGGGCGAGGAGTTCCGTGGCTCCTTTGATGAGTTCTGCTTTCTGTTCGGCAGTAGCGCCTTCACGTGTGATTTTGATGTTGATGTAGGGCATGGGAAACCTCCTGTTTGAGAACGATTTAAATATTTCTTTCATTATACCATGACAGGAGGGTCTTTTATTTGACACACAAGGGGCCTTCCTGTAAAATTAAAAAAGGGATATATAAAGTATCTTCGCCCCCGGTGGGGCTTTTTTTATGCATAAAAAAGCTCCATGCAGATGTATTCTGTGAAAAGGAGAGGCAATGAGCAGATTTTATGATGTGGTAGTTATCGGCGCCGGACCGGCGGGTATTTTTACCGCTCTTGAACTGGCGGATACCGGCGCGTCTGTCCTGATCCTTGAAAAGGGACTGGATATTCGTGAGCGGATAGCGCTGAATCGTGACAAGAATGCTCCGCCGAAAGACCGCAGGGCGAATATCGTCTGCGGCTGGGGCGGCGCGGGCGCGTTTTCTGACGGGAAGCTGACGCTTACTACGGATTACGGCGGCAATCTTGATGATTATATGAATAAAGGAGAGCTGGCCGGTTTAATTTCCTATGTGGATTCGGTGTACTGCAGGTACGGCGGCGCTGAAAGAAAGGTATACGGCGATGAGTTTGCCGAGGAAATACATGAACTGAAACGGAAATCCGCCGCGGCGGATCTTATGTTTATCCCTGCCCGCATCCGCCATCTCGGTACGGACGTGAACAGCGTCATTCTTGCCAATATGCGCGATTCTCTTCCGTCCAATGTGACCGTTATTTCCAAAACAGCGGCGGACAGAATTCTTGCAGACAAAGACGGAACGGTTCTCGGTGTGGAAGCGGGCAGGGAGACGTATCGCTGCAAGTACCTTGTGGCGGCACCCGGCCGTGAAGGGGCGGAGTGGTTTATGAAAGAAGCCCATGCGCTCGGTTTGGAGACACAGTCAAATGCGGTGGACATCGGTGTCCGTGTGGAATCTCCCGCAGAAGTGTATGAACCGATCACAAAGATCTGTTACGAATCGAAACTGGTGTATTTCTCCCGTTCCTTTGATGACCGGGTACGCACGTTCTGTATGAATCCTTACGGTTTCGTGGTGACGGAAAATAATGCGGGGCTCCAGACAGTGAACGGCCACTCTTTTGCCCATAAGAAGAGCGGAAATACGAATTTCGCCATTCTTGTTTCCAAACAATTTACCAGTCCTTTCAATGAACCCATTTCTTACGGGAAATATATCGCATCCCTGGCGAATATGCTCGGTGCGGGACCAATCGTCCAAAGGCTGGGTGATCTTCGTGACGGCCGCCGTTCTACGGTAGAAAGGATACGCCGCGGCCTTGTCCGCCCCACCATGCCGTCTGCGACGCCGGGAGATTTATCTTTAGTCTTGCCATACCGCTTTTTAAAGGATATCATGGAGATGTTCGAAGCGCTGGATCAGGTGGCACCGGGAGCAAATTCCAGACACACTCTTCTGTACGGCGTGGAAGTGAAATTTTATTCTTCCCGCATAGCGCTGACGAACCAGCTGGAAACGAAATTCAGAAACTTCTTCGCGATCGGCGACGGAGCCGGCATCACCAGAGGGCTTGTCCAAGCCTCGGCGGCCGGAGTGGTGGTGGGCAGAGAAATCTGTGCCAGGGAAGGGAAACCGAAAGGGGATATGTAAATGATTCCAAGGTACACAAGGCCGGAAATGGCAAAAATCTGGGATGAAAGAAATGAATGGCAGACCATGCTTGATGTGGAAATCGCTGCGTGCGAAGCCAATGCGGAGCTGGGACGTATTCCTAAAGAAGCGGTGGAAGTGATCAAAGCGAAAGCGGATTTTGATGTGGAACGCATTCATGAAATCGATCGTGAAATTAATCACGACATCATCGCGTTCCTTTCTGCCGTCGGAGAATATGTGGGCGATGAAGCGAAGTACATCCATATGGGCATGACTTCTACCGATGTGAAAGACACGGCTCTCAATGTACAGATCAAGCAGGCGTCTGACGTGCTTATTGCCGGTCTGGAAAAACTGGCGGAAGTCCTGAAACGCCGGGCTGTGGAATTTAAATATACACCCACCATCGGCCGTACCCATGGCGTCCATGCCGAACCGACTACGTTCGGGTTGAAAATCCTCCTGTGGTACAGCGAAACTTTAAGAAATATTGAGCGAATGAAACGGGCCGCTTCTGAAATGGCGGTGGGGAAATTGTCCGGCGCTGTCGGTACTTATGCGGATATTGATCCGTATGTGGAAGAATACGTCTGTAAAAAAATGGGACTGACCCCGGAAATCGTAGCAACCCAGGTCGTACAGCGCGACCATCATGCGGAATACATTACCACCCTCGGCGTCATCGCGGGCACATTGGCGCAGATTGCCCTGGAAGTCCGCCATCTGCAGAGAACGGAGGTAAGGGAAGCGGAAGAATATTTCAGTCCCAAGCAGAAAGGATCCTCTGCCATGCCCCATAAAAGAAATCCCGTCAAATCGGAACGGATCTGCGGTATGGCAAGACTCGTGCAGGGGTATGCCCTTCCCGCTTTTGAAAATATACCGCTTTGGCACGAACGGGATATTTCCCATTCCTCTGTGGAGCGTGTCATGATTCCGGACGCAACCACTGCATTGGATTATATTCTGGCACAGACGACCGATCTGGTAGATAAACTCCTTGTGTATCCGGAAAAAATGCTGGAAGATTTGAACATGACCGGCGGATTGATTTACAGTCCCCGCGTTCTGCTTGCCCTTGTGTCCAAAGGCGCTTACCGTGATACCGCGTACCGCTGGGTGCAGAGAAACGCCATGAAACGCTGGCTTGAGGGGGAAGATTTCTATGAAAACCTCTGCAAAGATGAAGATGTGAGAAAATATCTGTCTGAAGAAGAAATCAAAGAGTGCTTCGATTACAAACCTATGCTTATCCATGTAGATGAAATATTCGCCCGGTTCGGGTTGTAAGAGCGAATAATAAAATTAAATATGGAAATAAAAGGATGAACTATTTCAAATAGTTCATCCTTTTATTTCCATGATGTTTTGAATGATATTTGACAATCTGTATAAATCCTCAGACGATAAATCACGAATTTGAAATTCGATTTGCCTAAGTGCATTTTGTTGATCTTTTGTAAAAGTAATGGGAGAAGAAAATAACTCAACAAGAGATATGTTCAGTGCTGAAGAAATTTTTTCTAAAGTATTAATAGTAGGACTTTTCAATCCGCGTTCTAATTGACCTAAGTAAGAAGGAGTGATGTTAGCCTGCCAGGCTAATTTTTCCTGACTTAAGCTTTTTAAATTCCGATAAAATTTTATTTTATATCCTATATCCATATGTATCTCCTTGATGTTCATTATTAATAAAGATATAAAATAAAATTCAAATGGACAAAGCACTAAAGGTATTATATTATAACTATAAGTAATGAAATATAAAAACTAAAGGAGTTTTATAAAAACTATAACAGTTAGAGAAGTGAGTGATTTGGTAAATATCTGAAATTAAGTTATAGTATTTGATTTATCCGTAAAGGAGGGAAAAGATGATTAAGAAGGTTCTCCTTGGCATTGTTGCTGTGTTTTTTTGGTTTGGCATAATAGGAAGTTGTATCCACGATGGGAACTATTCGTCAGAGACTTCACAATCTGTGCAACAAAAAGAGAAACAAAAGAATCTTATAGTCAGTATAGTTACGATGATGAATGATTTAAAAAGAAATGCGATGGTTGCCAGTGATACGTACAAAGATAAAGATTTAAAGATTGTAGATTGTATAGTTTCTGATATTGAAAGTAGCGGAGAGTATATATCTGTAAAAAGCCCTACTGATGAATATTCATTGGCTAACATTCTATGCTATCCAGTGAATAGAAATGTAAAAAAGCAGTTCAAGAGGATACAAGTAGGGCAGATGGTTACAATTTATGGACAAATTACAGATGTTGGTGAAATTTTGGGGTATGCTATGGATTTAGAGAAAATAGAATAGTAAAAGTTTCTTGGTGGCAAGTATGTTTATATTTAATATGAGAGATACAGTAAGAATAATGTTGTTTTAATTTGAAATTTTTAGGGGAGGTGTTGATTTTGCGAAATCTTATTTTTTTACTTTCAGTATTTATTTTCGTATTCTGTTCTGCTTGCGAAGCGATGACCGGACCAATCAGTATTCATGGATTTCACAGAGGAAAGAATTATCAGACTTATTTAAATGATAATGGATATGAATATATAGGAAATGGCATTGGCGATGGACTTTATAGAAGCAGAGACGGGAAAATATATGTTTCTACATTCCGAAATGAAGGACAGATTTCATATATAGATGTAGTGGGATCTGGCTATGCGACGAATAAAGGAATCGAAGTAGGGATGACAATCCAAGATTTGACGAACGCCTATGGCAACATTTACCCGTCTGAGGGGTTTTGGGAAAAGCATAGGAATGAAGAGGATGCAGGCATGATGTCCAATGTTAAAGATAATCCGCAGTATAGCCGCAGTTACAGCCATTATTATTTTGTTTCTTTTGGTCATTGGATAGCGACACCAACTTACTGGCTGGGGGGGGATGGCAATGAGGAGTGGATTTCTTTCATCATAAACAAGTATACGGGACGGATAGAAATGATACACTATGATGCTTCCTGTTATCGCAGGATAGATCCAATTTTGTTTGCAGATAAATACGGATTGCTCTGATAGACAAAGACTTTAGTGCATCAAAAGAGGAAATATAGTAATTTATACGGATAGAGAAGACTTACCTATGTTTATAAATAATAAAAGGAGGAAGCAAATGTTTAAAATAGTAATGGTGGGAATGGTTTTAAGTGGAATAATTTCTTTTGGCAGCATATTGGGCATTATGCCAATGTTAATGGTTCCCAGTGTAATGGCAGATGATATTTATCCAGATTATCTTTGGGGTGATCCTAATTATGAATGTGCTTATGGACATATGTATATAGGATCTTATATTGATTGGTCATCTGCTGTATTAACTTCTGATGGTAAAGACGGTTCAGGACGGATTCAATTTGCGGTTAATGTTCTTCGTGTGGATATGAGAACAAATACTGTTGTGGGACAAGCAACTTTTGAATACATTGATGACAGTGATCCGGGTTTCTATTGTCGTGTAAATGGCGGAGAATGGAATACTTTTGATCCTAATCAGATGTTTGGTTATAATGCGACGAATATTATAGTTTATAAAAAATGTATGGACAGGCTTTTGGGATGATATACAAGTGTTTTGCGGATTGAAATTAATAGTTTTGAGGGGATAAATATGATGACGTTAAGTATGGCAAAATACCGATGAAAAGATTAATAATGACAATTATTTTTAGTATGAGTTTCTTATTTGACGGTGTATCGGTGCCTATGGGGAATGTTGTAGCTGTTGATTCATTGCCGGAATATCCACAATATCTATGGGATGATGATAATTATGAATTTGTTCATGAATATTCTGGATATGGGATGTATGTAGATTGGTCATCTGCTGCTATTATTTCTAATGACCCAAAGAATTCGGGACAAATAGAATTTGCTGTAAATATTCTTATTGTAGGGATGCGAAATAAGAATATTTTAAAAACACTTACCTATGAATATGCAGATGACAACAAACCTGGTTTTTTATGTAGAATTAATGAAAAGGAGTGGGAGTTTTATGATCCCAAGGAGAGCTTTGGATATGACCAGTCTGTTATGGTGACTTATAATAAATTTCTATCTAGATTTTTTAAACATAAACCAAAATATTAATTCAGAAAATGGTTTTTGCCTCAATGACAGGATTTATGGTTTGTGCAAATCTGTGATTATCATATTTATTTATTAATTAAATAGAAGGAGATGATCGTATGACGATATCAAACATTTATTTGTTACAAGGTTTACGGGAAGAGCAGAAAAAATATGTAATGGCACAAATGGAGAGAAAGGGAAAAGATACCGCTATGGCTTATGCCTTTTTTTTACTTTTAGGGGCACATTATTTCTATTTAAAAGAACCGTTAAAAAATATATTATACTGGATCACTATGGGAGGCTTGGGTATTTGGGGAATTATTGATTTGTTTAGAATGAAATCCTTGGTTGAAAATACAAATATGAAGATACTTCAAGAGCTTATTGTGGAATCAAAATTTATTACTAATAATAAACTATAATTTCTGAAGACGTTATATGGTTCATGATATATTTGGTGTTCTTATATTACTGAATTGAGGGAGACAATTATATGACAGCATCAACAGTTTATTTGCTAAAAGGATTATCAGACGAACAGAAAGCGTACGTAATGTCACAATTAGCGACAAAAGAAAAAGATACTAGTATGGCGTATCTTTGTTGGTTTTTTGGAATACATTATTTTTATTTAGGGGAACCATTAAAAAACGTGTTATATTTACTTACAAGCCTTACTATAATTGGGGTTATTATTTGGGCGATTATCGATTTATTCAGAATGAAATCTATTGTTGAAGAAGCAAATACAAAGATAATCCAAGAACTTATTATGGAATCAAAACTTATTATTAATAGTGAGAAATAAATACGTCAAGAAATTATGCAATTCATGACATATGGTATGTTTTTGTGTTATTACAAGTAAGGAAAAATTCCACATGACATCATCAACTCTCTATTTGCTAAAGGGATTATCGGAAGAACAGAAAGAATATGTAATGGTACAAATGACCAAAAAAGAAAAAGATACTACTATGGCTTATTTTTACTGGATTTGGGGTATACATTACGTTTATTTTAAGAAACCGCTAAAATGCATATTATTCGCCATTACTGTGGGTGGATTGGGTATTTGGTGGATTATTGATTTGTTTAGAGTTCGGTCAATGGTTGAAGATGCAAATATCAAAATAGTACAAGAGCTCATCGCAGAAGCAAAAAATCTTGATAATCATGAAATGAAACTTCTTGAGATTTATACGAAAAAAGATCGCGATAAATTCTAAACCGAAGCGAAACTTATAATTTGAGGATTTGATCAAAAGCCGAATAAGATGAGTTTTTGAGGGTAGACAAGGGATGCAGGGTATCTGGAAATATTGATACTAATCGTCTTGTGTATTCAATCTAATGAAACTTTTCTGTATAAAGAAGAATTTCTTGCTGTTGCGGAAATTCTTCTTGTGTTTTATGCAATTAGAGAAGAAACTAAATATATTTAAGATGTGGGGATATGCTATAATTATGCTGGAAATAAAGGATTTATGGCTATAATATGAGTCTACTTGAAGAAAAGGAGAATATAATGGCAACAGCTATGGTCATTGGTGCCCAGTGGGGCGATGAGGGAAAAGGAAAGATTGTAGATTACCTGGCGGCGAAAGCTGACGTCGTTGTCCGTTCCCAGGGGGGGAACAACGCGGGACATACGGTTGTGACCGGCGGCAAAGCTTATCCGCTGCGCCTTATGCCGAGCGGCATTATGTATCCCGGTACCATCTGTATCGTCGGTACGGGCGTTGTCGTTGACCCGAAAAGTTTCCTTGAGGAAATGGAAAAGCTGGAGGCCCAGGGAATCAACGCGAAGCATCTCCAGATTTCCACCCGTGCGCAAGTCGTATTTCCCTACCATATCCGTTTGGACGAGGCAGAAGAAATGAGAAAAGGCAGCCGGAAGCTGGGGACGACGAAAAACGGGATCGGGCCGTGTTATGCGGACAAGATCAACCGCATCGGTATCCGTATGTGCGACCTTATGGATAAAGAAGTTTTTGCGGAGAAATTGAAATACAACGTGGAGCAGAAAAACATGCTTCTGGAAAAACTTTACGGGATGGAAGGTTTCGACTACGAGCAGATGCTGATTGATTACCTGGAGTATGCCGAAAGGCTTCGCCCCTATGTGAAAGATACGAACTATACCGTCCAGACTCTGGTCAGGGAAGGAAAGAACGTTCTTTTTGAAGGCGCCCAGGCATCCATGCTCGACTGTGACAATGGCACTTATCCTTTCGTCACGTCATCCCATCCGACGGCGGGCGGTGCATGTATAGGCGCAGGCATCGGGCCGCACATGATGCAGAATATCTTCGGCGTGGTGAAAGCGTACAGCACTCGTGTCGGAGAAGGGCCGTTCCCGACAGAACAGGTGAATGAAATAGGCGACCGTATTCGGGACATTGCTCATGAATTCGGTACGGTGACCGGCCGTCCCCGCCGTGTAGGCTGGCTTGACGCCCGTGCCGTCCGTTACGCGGCGGCGCTGAACTCTTTCGATTATCTGGCGATTACCCGGCTGGATATCTTAGACGAGCTGGAAGAAATCAAAGTCTGTGTCGGCTATGAATATGAAGGAAAACCGGTTAAAGAATATCCGGCAGATCTGAAATTCCTCTCCAAAGTTACCCCGGTTTATAAAACCTACAAAGGATGGAAAGAAAAAATCAGCGCTATCCGTGACTACGACAGGCTTCCGGCGCTCTGCAAAGAATACTTGGCGGATATTTCTAAAGAAATCGGCGTCCCTATCGGCATAGTTTCCGTGGGGCCCAGCCGTGAAGAAACCATCGTAGTGAAAGATGTATTTTAAGAATGGAAAAGTAAGCATATAAAACAGAAAACGCGTGTCCTCAAACTAAAAAGCAGGAGACGCGTTTTTGTATTTCTTCAAAGAAAAAAGCTCCGCAAAGGGAGCCGGTTTGGAGCGGATGATGGGAATCGAACCCACGTATTTAGCTTGGGAAGCTAATGTTCTACCATTGAACTACACCCGCATATGAAATTGTACTTTACTATTGTAGATGATTTTATCGAATAAATCAAGGTTTGCAGGAAAGAAAACCGGGCAAAGAGGAAGAACGGACTTTTTGGAGCGTTCCTGTGATTTGCGTGGACATAAGGGAAATGATTGTTTATAATGTTGGTTAACCATTAAAGGTTTATTTGTTTTTCTTCCGGCAGTATGGAGATAGGAGGTCAATGGAGCATAGCAGAACGGAAGGAATGTTTAGTTTAGTTTGTTGTAGTGTGTTTTGATGCAGTGGAGTGTTAGGAGGATTATTTATGGAAGAAGAACAGAAAAAAGTAAGCGGGGCTGCCGCATTGCCCAAGGTGGGATGGAAAGGAATGCTTGCTTTGGCTTTCGGTATCCTTTTCTTTGCCGGGGTTTTTGCCACGGTACAGGGGGCGGAATGGCTCAAAGCATTTGATTACAGTACGCTCATCGGTAAATTTGGTACGATGAAAGACCCGGCGAAAGCAACTTTTGTCGGTATGGGCGGGGTAAGCGCAAGAGGAGGATTTATTTTTGCCTTATCGCTCATTCCTTCCGTTATGTTGGCCATTGGTGTTGTAGACGTGCTGGATCATTATGGCGCGCTTTCCGCGGCGCAGAAATTGATGACGCCGCTCTTTAAACCGCTGATGGATGTACCCGGCCTCGTCGGACTGGCTTTGATTACCGATCTGCAAAGTACCGATGCAGGCGCGGCTCTGACCAAAGAATTATATGATGACGGCCTTATCGATAAAAGAGAACAGACCATCATTGCAGCATGGCAGTATTCTGGAGCGGGAACGATCAGTAATTACTTTGCTATCGCAGGCGCGCTTTTCGGATTTATTCTCTGCCCTATTATTCTTCCTCTTATCATCATTATGGTCATGAAATTTGTCGGTGCCATGATTTGCCGCTTTGCTCTTGATACTATTTATAAAGGAGATTTCAAAAATGACAACTGAAACGAGACCGGTACAAATTAAGCCTAATATTTTTGATATCTTCATCGGCGGCGCCAGAAAAGGCTGGAACCTGGCTACACAGAACCTTGTGCCGAATATTTTGATGGCCTATGTCATTGCCTATATTTTAAACATCCTTGGCATTATGGATTTCCTCGGATACTGGCTGGGGCCCATCATGGGCATCTTCGGCCTGCCGGGACAGTCTTTCGTTATTCTTCTGACCACCTGGCTGTCTTGTTCTGCAGGGGTAGGTGTGGCAGCCTCCCTCTATGCATCAGGCATCGTCAATGGAGAACATGTAACAATCCTCATGCCTGCCTTGATTCTGATGGCGTCCCAGATCCAGTACATGGGCCGGCTCCTCGGTCTTGCCGATGTACCGAAAAAATATTGGCCCCTGCTTATGGTGATCAGTATTTTCAATGCATTCATCGGTATGTTTATCATGAAACTGCTTATGCCGTTCTTTAATTGATTGTCTTACGCAAGAGAAAAGGAGGAAATCATGGCAGATGTATTTACCCATTTTAACTATCTTCATACTATTCCTGAAATAGGGATGAAAGAATTTAAAACTTCCGCTTATGTGGCGGATGTGCTGAAACAGCTCGGTTATGAAGTAGAAACACAGATCGGCGGGGCGACAGGCGTCGTCGCGGTCTGTGACAGCGGTAAACCGGGACCTGTTCTCGGCCTTCGCGCGGACATGGATGCTCTTGGGACGAAAGACGGCGGCGCCGCCCACCTTTGCGGGCATGACGGACACATGGCCATGCTTCTTGCGGCGGCGGAAGAAATCATGAAAGAGAAGCTGGTCAGGAAAGGGAAACTGAAACTTCTTTTCCAGCCGGCGGAGGAAACGAGTGAAGGCGCTCTTTCCATGCTGAAAGGCGGTGCTGTTGACGATATTGAAATCCTCATCGGCATGCATGGTCGTCCCATCCAGGAGTGCCGTGTGGGAGAAGCGGCTCCCGCTTTGTATTACAGCGCTGCGACCCATGTGAAAATCGACATCACAGGCATGCAGAGCCATGGGGCCCGCCCCTATCTCGGCACCAGCGCGCTTGACGCGGCATGCCTTGTTGTACAGTCAGCCAACGCCCTTCGCTTTAACTCTAATGTGGTGTACAATCTGAAAGCGACACAGATCCATGCGGACGCAGGTGTGGCAAATGCGGTTCCCGGTACGGCGACGATCACATTTGATCTCCGCAGCCGGGATAATGACGTGATGGAACTGATGATTCAAAAACTGCGGGGTGCGGCGGAAAATGCAGCCGCTTCCATTGGCGCCAAAGCGGACTTCACCATCCTGCACCAGACACCGGCGTCCATTATCACACCGGAAATCACGGAGATCATCGGGGAAGTGATTACATCCGAACTTGGCGAAAAAGCCTGCATCCCTCCGATCGTTACTGCGGGAGGAGAAGATTTCTTCTGGTACCCGAAAATGAAACCGGAATTGAAAACGGGATTCATCGCATTGGGCGAAGATGCGGAACCGGGACTTCATGATCCCGCCATGCACTTCAATCACGACGCCCTTCCCTATGGAGTGAAAATTCATAAAGGCCTCGTGAAGAAATTACTTGGCTGACGATTCCCAATGTAAAAGACTCGTGCTGTATCCATCTGCGGATATGGTGCGGGTTTTTATATTGCTGCCGAAAGGGGTGTATTCGCAGAATGCCTAAGCCGGTTTCTTTTTTTATGTGCTGCCATACCATGTTTTCTCCGGAAGAGGAAGATGGAAGTGCTATAAGAGGAATAACAGGAAAATGTGTGGGCCGCGTATTCCATGCAGCATCTGCCTGCGGTTTAACAGGACGGAAGGATGGGGTATAATGAGTTAAATGATATATGTTATCAATTGAGGAGGGATTATGAAAATTGATTTAAGCGGCGTTTCTGAAACGCTTCTGGTTACGTTGTATATGCGTGCCAAGGATGCGAAAAGCAACCATCCTTTTCTGAATGATCGGAAAGCGGCGGAAATAATCAGCTGTATGGATTATGATTTTTCCGCTTTTGATCGGGTATGGATGTCATATTATGGAGTATTGGCACGGGCAAAGCTGATGGACCGTGAGGTAAGGCGGTTTATGGCGGATAACCCGGGATGTGTGGTGGTATCTGTGGGCTGCGGGCTGGATACCCGGTTTGACCGCGTAGATGACGGGCAGGTGCGTTGGTATGATTTGGACGTGCCGGAGGTGATCGATCTGAGAAAGCAGTTCCTTGCGGAATCGGAGCGTGTAACCTGTATTTCCGGGTCGGCGTTTGATCCGTCATGGACGGAAAAAGTGGAACGCGAGGGCCGCAGGCTGCTTATCCTTTCAGAAGGCGTGATGATGTACTGGGAAGAAGCGGAAGTACAAAAATTCCTTTCGATTCTGTCAGAAGGGTTCGATGAGCTGGAGGCGCATTTCGACCTTCTGTATAAAGGACTTGTGCACCGGTCGTCCCGCCATGACGTATTGAAACGTATGCAGGCGGAGTTTAAATGGGGTGTGACGGACGGCAGCGAAGTGGTACGGCTGGCGCCGGCATGGAAACAGCTGGACTGTATCAATTTCACTGATGAGATGAGACATATGCTACCTGGGTGGAAAAAGTTGCTTGTTCCTTTTTTTTATCTCACCAATAACCGTCTGGGAAAGTATGCGTACAGGAAGTATACGGACTGATTTCGTAAAAGGAACTTCATTCCGGTGCGTATTCTCTATTATGCAAACAGCAGGATCATATGATATATAATATAAATATGAATTAAATTTATCTCAAGAGAGGTTGGACAGAGAGTTACATGTCGGTTTCGTCTCGGTGAATCGTTGGGAGAACAACCGGTCAAGACCTAATTAGATAGCAAGATATGCTTTGATGGAACTTTGCAGAAAGAAAAACTTAGACCGGAAACTGATTTCATCATTAAAGTCTATGAATTGAAGTATAGATAAAGATGATGACCATGGGAAGCAGCCTGAAACAGGGAAAAGAAGATGGCATTAAAACCGCAGAAAACAGACATAGTATCTTTTTAGAAGAATTTGGCTTTGAGCGATTGTCATAGGATTTGTATCTATACGAGCGAAGGAGATGTAGGTGGCTATGCCAAATTTAAAAGCAAAAGAATATAGGAAATTTGAAAATATTAAATATGTTAGACAAGACGGGAGCGAATATTGGAGTGCAAGAGAACTTGCTGATGTACTTGATTATTCTCAGTGGAGAAATTTTCAAAAGGTAATTGATAGAGCGATGATTGCTTGTGAGAACAGCGGACATGAAGTAACATACGATTTTGCTGAGGTCAGCAAAATCGTAGAAGCCGGTGCTGCAAACAAGCCTGTCAAGGATTACGAACTTACAAGATATGCTTGCTATTTGATTGTGCAAAACGGAGACCCGAGAAAAGAAGTGATTGCACTGGGACAAACCTATTTTGCCATACAAACATATAGACAGGAAATAGCAGACCATTTTAATCAGCTTAATGAAGATAGAAGAAGGCTCGTTGTTCGTGGAGATATTAAACAATGGAATCAGCTTTTGGTAGAAACGGCACATGATGCAGGAGTTATCACAAACGAAGAATTTGCTATGTTTCAGAATGCAGGATATATGGGATTATATGGTGGGTTAGATGTAAAAGATATACATGACAGAAAAGGCTTAACCGCAAGACAGAAGATTCTGGATTATATGGGAAGCACCGAATTGATTGCTAATTTATTCAGAATATCACAGACAGAAGAAAAGCTAAGGAAAGACAAGGTGGAAGGTGCAGAAGCCGCAACAAAGGTTCACTATTCAGTAGGAAAAGAAGTTAGAAGTGCTATTGAAAAAATTGGTGGCACTATGCCGGAAGATTTGCCTGTTCCGGGAAAAAGCATCCAGCAGATAGAAAGAGAACAAATGATGTTTCTAAAAGATAAAGCTGAAAAGGGAAAATTAATGTTGGATGAATGATGATATTCTACGGTTGTGAGATCCGTCCTTGCTTACAGAATCAATCAGATAAGATGGGTGTATTCCTTTCTGTTCATTCTTATTTTTATTTCCTGGGTTCCAAGAATATTTATCTGAGGAGGTGTTCTTTATGAACAAATGGGTAAGTGTTGCTTTATGTATCTGCGGTCTTGGCTTGGGAGGCATGATGCTGACTAGTGATTCCGACGGCGGACGGGTGCTCATTGAAAATGCGCCTTATATCACGGACGGGAAGATCAATCCCAATCATGAGGGCAAGGTGGTCATTGTCGCGGGAAAGATGGCGACGGAAGAACCGGCAGCCGATGAAGAACTGGGTATTTCCTTTGATTCTCCCATAATCAAGAGGAATGTGCATGTGATGGTGGAGAAGGGGAGCGGAAGTGACATAAAGAGAAGCTGGGAAAGCATGGCAAGCTCCAATATCGCCCGAATGTATAAGAGCGCCCCGCCTGTCATCACCTTTTACGGCGTAGTGAAAGCAGGCGATTTTATTCTGGATAAGACACTCTTGAAAAAATTTGCCGCCGGTGTGAACGTAAATTCGCTTCCCCTGACAGTTTCCTATAAAGGAACCCCTCTTTACCATGAAACAGAATCCGGGATCCACTATCTTACGAATCGGGAACAAAACCTGGTCTTCCCCCATCTGGACGGTGATTACAGAATCTCCTATACGAAGTCTTCTTTAGAAGAGAACCAGGAGAAAACTTTGGTGGGAATTCAAAAAGGGAACAAGCTTCTGGGTGAAGGAACGGTGGACGGTATCGAATTTTTCGGACAGGAGTGGAATGGTATTCTGACCAGGGAGAAAATTTTAAAGAATAATGACAATTTTGATTTCATTCTTACCGTTTTAGGCTATGCGCTTTCTGTGGCGCTTATCGCAGGCGGTATATATTCTTTTAAAAAATCTTAAGTAAAAAGGAACCTTAGTGGGAAAGCTGCCTGGTATTTCATTTTTAACAGAGTGATATATTCGTTTTGGAAAGGACGGGTGCGGCTATGCTGCTTATGGGTGTGAAAGAAGAAAATGGATGGCTTTGTTCTCAATGGAATCTGACTTATGGGACAGGCTGGACAGAAATTACTAAAGCGGTGAAAACGGCGTATCCCTATTATGAGAATGTGGAAGTCCTGGTAGACAACAGAAAAGTTGATCTGCAGTCGGCGGAAGATGTGCTGCGTCTGGAAGAGGGCGGAAATATGGTTATCCGGGGAACTTCCACGGTCATCAAAGTACCGATGATGGTCAAGTTTTATAACCAGCTGCAGAGAGTGGACGTGTGGGTGGCGTGTGCCACAGATGAGTTTAAGGAAGCGGATTATCAATCTTTCAACTTGTCTATGGGGCAGTATATGGACAGTATGGAACTTGCCATGTATTGCTGATTGGCGGGGCGCCGCAATGATGGGAAGGCAGATTTCCTTCCGCCTGTCTGAAAGGAGAATGTATGAACAGCGGCATGTATACGGAAAGGGAAGTGCAATGCCTGAAAGAAGGTATGGGTGCAGTCCGGTCGGTGTTGTCGGGGACGGATACGGAAGCGAAACGGCGCCTGCTTTTTTATCTTGACTGGTATATGGATCCCTATTACAGGCAGGATATTTCAGGCATAAAAAAAGATTTAAAGGAAATGCTGGAAAAAGTTGCTGTGTCTCCTGAAGAAGAGGATATCATTGATGAAGCCCTGCATCTCTTGGAAGGATATACGGATCCGCCATATCCGATACTGGCGGCGTACTGGGGGAACTTAAGTGAAAAACATAAACCGAAAGCGCTTTATCTGCTGCAGGGGGCAGGATAGAGAGCTTTCGGCAAAACAGGAAAAAGAGCAGAAATCAGACATGGAAAGCATGAAGCAGTATTTCTACCTGTATCCTGATATGGGGGAAGACGCCGCCGTCGAGCTGTATAAGGCGTATTATGACGAGGGAACATCTGCCGGAGAAAGAATCTGCGGGGAAGCGCTTGCTGCTAAGGCGGCGGCAGGAACAGAAGTTTCACCTGTCGGAATTATCGGTTATTACTATCCCGCAACAGTGTATGCGGCGGAGAATGGAATGCTGTATTGTGTCCATGAGTATGAATCTGATGTCCGTGTATTTGCAGATGTTGAAGAAATTCTAGCCTATGAATTGCAGGTGCACAGGCCGATACGGATAGAAAGGCGCCGCTGATGCAGGCCGATGGTTTTGTAAAAGTGGGGAGTCCGGTATGGATAAGGAAGAATTTTGTAACGCCTATATAACATGGTTTCCTGAAAATGAGGAAAGATACAGGGAGCATAAAAGAGAATTTCCCCATATTCTGCTCCATGTATTTTCTGTATTTGCCATAAATATTCCTATGGCAGAGGCCTATGCGGGAAAAGACCATGCGGAGTTTGAAAAATTTTGTTCTTTCATTGAGTATGTGTGGGAAAAAGCAGATGATGAAGTGCTGAATGTACTTGATACCACCGTGCTGGAGGGGATATCTGAAAATCTGCCGATGTGGACTGCTTTCGGGAACTGCATTCATGAAGATTTCCGGACTTACATCAATACCGTCCTGATCAGGCAGAATGTCATGATGTCTGATGTGCCGCCGCTTTGTTAATCGGCCCGATAAGGATGGAATATACTGCGGGAAGACAGTAAGGAATCCTGCTTATGTACACATCTGCGGGTTTCTTTCCGCTGCATTCTTCTAATGATTTGCAAAATAGGATAAAATAAAGAATAATAGATCAAATCCCGATCAGGGGGAGATGTATTATTTAAATATTTAAACAGGTAAGACAGAAAGGAATATATATGGATCAGAAATTTGATACGATTGTCATCGGTTTCGGCAAGGCGGGAAAGACGCTGGCGGCGAAACTGGCAAAGCAGGGCGAAAAAGTGGCGCTGATTGAAAAAGATGCCCGTATGTACGGCGGTACATGCATCAATGTGGGCTGTATTCCCTCCAAGCGTCTGGTGCTGGAGGCGGAGCAGGCGCCTGCCCACGATTTTGAAGTGCAGAGTGAGTATTACCATGTGGCGGTGCAGGAGAAAAAGAAACTGACAACAGCACTCCGTATGGCCAATTATAATAAGCTTATCGATGCCGGCGTGCAGGTCATCAATGGCACGGCTTCTTTTCTTGACGGAAAAACGATCGAGGTGAAAGGGGCACACGATACAGTGCAGATACTTTCCGCATCCAAATTTATTATTAATACCGGCGGGCGTCCGATAATTCCCTCTGTGCCCGGCGCGGAGAATAACCGCTTTGCGTTCACGTCTGAAACCATGATGGATAATGAAACACTGCCCCGCCGGTTGACGATTATCGGCGGCGGATATATAGGACTGGAATTTGCTTCCATGTATGCCCGTTTCGGAAGCAAAGTGACGATCCTCCAGAACGGTTCTGTATTTCTGCCGAAAGAAGACCGGGATATGGCGGAAGCGGTTGAAAATGTATTGAAATCTTATGGCGTGTCCGTCATTACGGGAGCCGGTCTGAAGGAAATCAAAGAAGGGACGGCGGTTTATACAAAGAACGGAGAGGAAGATACGCTGGACGGCGATGCCATTCTTCTCGCCACGGGACGCGGGCCGAATACGGAAGGTCTTCATGCGGAACGGGCCGGTGTGGAATTGACAAAACGGGGCGCCGTCGTTACCGATAAGCATCTGCGGACGACCACGGAAAATATCTGGGCTGCCGGCGATGTGTGCGGCAATTTGCAGTTTACCTATATTTCTCTGGATGACAGCCGCATTATTCTTTCCGATATGCAGGGTGATGGAAGTCGTACGACAGAGAATCGCGGTGCTTTCGCTTACTCTGTCTTCATGGAGCCGTCTTTTTCCCGTGTAGGCTTGTCGGAGAAAGAAGCGGCGGATAAAGGGCTGAATTACCATGTGGTGCGGATGAATACCGATATGATTCCGAAAGCGAAAGTTCTCCGCAAGACGACGGGGATGCTGAAGGCAGTCATTGATAAAGATAGTGGGAAGATTCTCGGCGCGGCACTGTTCTGTCCCGAATCTTACGAGATTATCAATATGGTGAAGTTAGCAATGGATCATGATTTGGATTACACGGTGCTTCGTGATTTTATCTACACGCACCCCACCATGTCCGAAGGGCTGAATGATTTGTTTGCCTTATAAAAACAGATAACGGCTGGCGGAAACCGGAAAACGAGAAGGCGGATAAATCTATCCGGAGTCCGGAAAAAGCCTGACAATAAGGACAGCATATCTTATTTATGAGATGTGCTGTTTTTTCTTTTTACCCAATGGAGTATGTGATAAGAAAACAGACATCAGAGAACAGATATCAGAAATCAGAAAACAGAAATCAGAAGACAGAAAACGGATATCAGAAATCAGAAATCAGAAATCAGAAATCAGATATCGAGGCTGTGGGCTGTCATCTGCCTGAGAGTGAGTGATCCACGGCTGCCCGCAGTTTTTTTATTTCCCCAGACGGAAGCGTTCCGGAATATGCTCGGGAATGATCCTTTATGTGTCTTCTGCCCATGCATTGAAAGATAAAATGAAAGCTGATAGTATATGTGTACTGTTTATGTCGGAAGAGGGGAATAGGATTGGAGCAGAAACGGGAAAGCGGGGCATGGAAGGCTTTTCAGGAAGCGTTTCCTTACACGGTTCCTATTTTCGCAGGATTTTGGTTTGTAGCGTTTTCTTATGGGATTTATATGCATTCCATGGGGTTCGACTTTCTTTATCCTGCCCTTATGGCGGCATTCATTTTCGGCGGTTCGCTGGAGTTCGTCGTAGTGACAATGCTTATGAGTCCGTTTGCCCCGCTGGATGCCTTTGTTATGGCGCTGATGGTGCAGTCCCGCCATTTATTTTACGGTATTTCCATGCTCGAGAAATATGAAAACATGGGGTGGAAGAAACCGTTTCTCATGTTTTGGATGTGCGATGAAACATTTGCTTTGAATTACACGTCCACAGTGCCGCGTGATGTGGATCGGGGCTGGTTCATGCTCTGGGTATCCTTCCTGAATTATTTCTATTGGGTCAGCGGCGCTACGGTAGGCGGACTTTTGGGATCGCTGACAACGTTTGATACGAAGGGACTCAGTTTTGTGATGACTGCGCTTTTTGTTGTTATTTTTCTGGAACAGTTTTTACGGGAGAAAAAACATTATACCGCAATGATCGGCGGCGTGTCGGCAGTGGGGTGTCTGGCTGTTTTCGGCGCGGAGTCGTTTATACTTCCGGCCATGGGTCTGATCCTGGCGGCGATTACGCTTTTGCGGAAGCCGATTGAGAAAGCAGGGGGATTTTTATGACGGAAATGCCTTTATATGAACAGGTTCTCACGATTGCTGTCTGCGTTCTGGCAACAATGGCAACACGGATGGTTCCTTTTTTTCTTTTCCGGCCCGGGAAAACTCTGCCCGCTTATATCCAATACCTTGGGAAGGCGCTGCCCTCGGCGGTATTTGCCCTTCTTGTGGTGTATTCGCTGAAGGACATTCATTTCTTTTCGGGAAATCATGGTGTACCGGAGGCGCTGTCTCTTGCGGTGACGGTCGCGGTTCATGTGTGGAAGAGAAATATGCTTCTTTCCATGGCGGCAGGTACGGCATGCTGCATGGCGCTGACAAGGGTTTTATAGAAAGCGGTAAATATGGAAAACCGGGGAAATATTTCCTCGGCTTTTTGAATCTCTTCCTTTGGAACTTATTCATTTGTACGCCTGCGATGATTTGCTTTATAATCATGGGGAGGCAGCCATAAATGCTTTGAGAGTTTAAAATTCCAAGAAGCATAAAAACAGCAATGAACAAGGAGATAAAAGCAATGTTCGGTTCAACGGATAAGATATTACAGGCGCTTGAGGCGGAACAAATCCGCCGCCTGAACCTTACAAAAGAAGATTTACAAAAATCATACCGTAAATTGGCAGAACAGAATTTTCCTGACGATCAAAGAATCCGATTTATTGCTGATTTAGGAGCCTGCAAAGACGCGGCATATCATTATCGGCTTATTTGTAAAGACTGGAAAGAAGATAAAAAGCTGCATTTAGAAAGCAGCTTTGATCAACACGGGAGAGAAGGCCTTGCGTTTTTATTTGAACAGCTGGATACAGTCAGGGATGAAAAGTTAAAGATATTGACCGCGTTTCTCATAGCGGAAACTCTTTCCAAATTGAAGCATAGAGATTTTTATGTATCATTCTGCAATCGGCTTATTCCTGTTCTTGTTTCACTTATTGATACAAATGAAAATATTCTTCGCCGTAAAATTATCATCGCTTTTGGGTGGATAGGCTCATCAAAAGAAATTGATATCTTAACAAGACAAATATCCAGGGATAAAGATGCCCTTTGCCGGGCATGGTCTGCAGCAAGTCTTATGCAGATGTCATTTCATAGAGTGGAACGGGAAATGCTGCGGACGAAAACAAAAGAAGTATTTGCGCAAGCCATTGCAGAAGAGAAAGACTTATATGCCTGCGGAATGATGATAGAAGCAGCGCAAACATTGTTCAGCAAAAAATGGATATCTTCAACTGTTGTAGAAAATATGGAGCCTGAAAAGATAGAAAAAGCAAGACAGTCTGCCATCAGGTTTTTGAGCAAGTGTTAGATAAAAAATATAGAAATGCAGGAAACAGTCAATCAAAAATAATGGTTTACTGTTTTTTGCTGTTCAAAAGTAGAAAGGGTGTCAAATGAAGAATACCAATAAATCAAAACGGTACCTGATAAACGCTTCGTACGGCGCATGTGCGGAAGCGGAACAGGTTTTTCCTGACGGCGGGAAGGATGTTTTACCCGATACGGATCGCTATGCGGCCGCAGTGCGGGGAACCGGAGGATTGATAAGGATAAGGAGGTAAAGTATAATAAACGGGAA
>ERZ838827.560-NODE-560-length-44198-cov-7.370319_pt1 | contig 44198 bp, 45 predicted proteins | sample MGYA00519881_ERZ838827 | MGnify/ENA primary metagenome ERZ838827 (study PRJEB31850, sample SAMEA3708842) | human gut metagenome | biome: human gut; feature: human-associated habitat; material: faeces | place: China | collected 2014 ...
GTGCAAACCGGATAAAGGCTTTGAGGGCATGTTCCGGCTTTTTCATGTCTGTAAAGCTGCCACAGGTCTTGACGATCCCGGCTGCAAAAAACAGTACCAAAAGTCCATACCCAATGGCGGTCAAAGCCCCGTTGATCCCGGTGATGACACTCCAGATCGTCCCGCCCTTAAAGGATTCCGGGCTTTGGGTAAGGAGCGTCCAGATTTCTGCCAGCTTCTCATTCCAGGTGTTCAGTGCAGAGTTTAGATTCTGCACGATCCAGTTATCACTCAAACAGTCTCACCTCCTTTGCCGGGGCAGAAAGATGTCCTCCCTGCCCGCTTCTGTCTCTACCTGCTACCCAACGATCAGGTCCAGAATCTCTTTTGCAAAGGTGATGATGACACCGCCTGCCAGCGTCAGAAACCCGTTGGCTCTCTGGCTGGGATCATGGCTCTTTAAACTCAACCCTACCTGCACCACACCAAATCCCAGTAAGATCAAGCCGATGGCCCGGATCAGGGAGAAGATAAAGGTGGACAGATTATTGATGACTGACAGGGGATCTCCGGCTGCAAACACCGGGATGCCTCCTACCGTCAAGGACAACACCAGTGCCACATAAAAGGCAAAGGGATATTTTGGTCCTTTTCCCATACGTTTTGGTGCAATGGCATGGTTTGCTGTCTGATTCTTTTTCATTTCATTTCTTTTCTTCAATGGCATTCCTCCAATCAAAAAGACTGCTCCCCACCGAGGATCTCCTCAGCTGAGAGCAGTTCATAATCATCCAGTCTCCTGGTATCAATGGTTACATCTTCATGGGACAGCGGCGCTTTCGCATAATCATAAGGCGGCGCACCGCCATCCTCCGTATATTTCACATTCACATGTTTGTGCAGATCATATTTCTCATCCAGAATGGGGCGTTCCCCACGCACCAGAAGCACTGCCTTCCGGTTATCCAAAAGGCGTACTTCATCGGGAGTCAAAAGTTCCCTTCCGGACTGCTGGAAATTCACAGAATAGCTTCCACTCCTTCCCTTGGTCTGCCCATAGGTATTGGTATCCAGTGTTTCTTTCCCCAATAGTTCCGAGACATATTTATGCCCCTCTTTTTCATTGCCTCCCAGATATAAAAACTCATCGCAATTTCCGATGAGACTTTCCCAGCTGTCCTTAAACAGCGCTTTCATCTGTGCGATGTTCTGGATGATGATGCTGCAGGAAATTGCGCGCGACCTCATGGTTGCCAGCAGTTTATCAAAATCATCCGGCAGTGCCACGTTTGGCCACTCATCCATGATGCAGTGTACCGGGATGGGCAGTTTTCCATGGTATTTCCGGTCCGCCACATAGTAAAGGGTCTGGAACAAGTTGCTGTAGATCATGCCTACCAGATAATTGAGGCTGGTATCCGCATCCGGGATACAGCAAAACAGCGCCACCTTTTTCTCCCCGATGCTGTAAAGATCCAGTTCATCGGTACAGGTCAGATTGGCGATCTGTTTTAAATTGAATGCAGCCAGACGGACACCTACGGAGATCAGGATAGACTTTGCAGTCTTTCCTGCCGCCTGCTTGTAAATGGCATACTGCTTGACTGCAATGCTTTCCGGATTGCGCATCTCCAAACGTTCAAACAGGATATCTAACGGAGACTGATATTCTTCATCGTCCTCTTTGACCTGGGCAGAACCTAACATTTCCATGATCATGGAGAAGTTCTGTTCCTCCGGCGGTGCTTCATGCAGAAGGTACAGCATAAGTGCCTGCAACAAGGCAGTCTCACTTTTCTCCCAGAACGGATCCGAGCTTTGCGCCCCCTTCGGGGTGGTATTGCGGATCAGGTTATTGATGAGCTTTAGCACATCCTTGTCATCCCGTACATAAGCAAAGGGATTGTAGCAAAAAGAAGTCTCCGGGTTAATAAGGTCAAACACCCGGACTTCATACCCTTCCCTCTCCAGCAGTCCCCCGGTTTTCCGAAGAAGCTATAGCGATAGGTAAGGCTTTGAAGTAATCTCCACCTTTTCCCCCGCTCTACACCGTACATGATGCTTTCGCATCATACGGCGTGCCATCATACTCAAGTAAATTTATAAGTTATCTTTTCTTAATTGGTAGTAATCCATAATTTTCACGCAATCGGTTGAATCTCCGTCTTTGCTTGTCGTCCATATTGAATTTCTTCATTATTCTGATAGTTTCTGAAATATCCTCTGTCATAACAGCTCGCCATATTTTCTCTGAAATAAATGCGATATTAGTATGCTTATCTGTACCACCTTCACCTACTGGAATTTTCCTTATACATTTCATTTGATGTACATTCAGCCTATTTCCCATGACATAGCAGTTCCCCTGTTGCACGAGGTATGCAGAAATACTATTATCATTAAATTCAATGCTTTCATTAGGATTCCTATACTTCATCACATTTCGTAATTCCTGTGTTTCTACACATTGGACAGATTTATGAATCTTTTCTCTTCCTTTTGCTGTATAGCTGGTAATATCTTGTGAGAAATTTATAGGATGTTTGTGATGAACTCCTGTAAGTGGCAGTAGTGGCATTTTGCCTACTGTTATAATTTTGGTTTCTTTCCTGATTCCTACAGTTTTCTGTTGAAATTCATAGGGCGTTTCCGCAAACGGAATTGTACTTCCAATACATGATAATCTGGTTCTAAAGGTTGGTAAGAGAGCGTAATTAACATCCGTTAGATTGTTGTATATGTTGGTAGCAATACAGTAATAATTCTGTATCCCTATCACTGCCATGTTAGGTTCACAAATCGGCTCTAACACCTGTAAGATACACTGTTGTATCAATCTATCCCAGATACATGGAATCCCTAGCGGACGCTTTTTATCGCTTCCGGGCTTAGGAATAAAGACCCTCCTGACTGATTGCGGATGATAATCTGCTAATTGTTTTCTGACAGTTTCAATTACTTCCCTGTCCGATAGACCTTTGATATCCTCGATTGTTTTACCATCTGTACCAGCGGTTTTGCTTCCGCTATTGGTTTTTAGGTTTCGGTATGCCAGACAAATATTCTGCTCTGAACCGATAATTTCTAATAACTTATAAAAGTTGTTACCATTTTTGCTCTGCTGATACAACTCATCGAATGCTTTCTGCATATCGTAATATTCGTTGTACCGGAGTTTAGCTTTCTTTTGTATGGTCTGTAACCTCCTATCTAGGAGTTATTACATCTCTTAGTCTTACTCGAACCCATACCATTTGTAACTTATTTACTCTAATGTATGACTAGTGGCTATCCCTCCACCGCTTGTTATCACGGTTTCATCGGTACTATGCCACCGCTTTCACTGACATTATCTCCCTTATATCATCGCTAATCTCACGATGACTTTCCCGTTCGATACGTTTCATAGACAGTAAAATCTCCACGCTGTCAGCTTACGACGTTCCGAATGCGTTATCTGTTCATATATACCCGTAGGTTCCCATCTCTGAGCCTGCTACCACATCAATGCCTGTAACATTGCACGGATTTTCATAAAGGCAGAAGTCTTACTCACCCGCAGTAGCAACACTAGTTGTGTTACTAAGCATTTCTACTTAGTCCCGATATAGACCCGTACATTCGAGGGTTCGTCAGTGGATTATGTAACATCCACCATTCTAACCATAGGTATTTTATAGACTCCCGGCATATAGGATACACCATCCACCTCTGGACAGCTTTCGTCAACTACTATTGTTACGGTATCTCTCTGCCGACTTCACCGGGCTTCTGACATTTCAATGTTTACTCATTTCCATGCCAGCCGGAGTATTAGAGTAGCCTTTCAGGGCGTTACCCCTTCATTCGACTATTCACGCATTCAGTTCTCCAACTCGAACTAATTTCATTACAAGAAACAATGATTCAGTTGAGATGTGCCAGTCCTTTTCAGACTGGAACGTCTCGCACCTCCCTTAGGATCGGTGACCACCATGGAACAGTTGCACTGCATGATGTTGACAACTGCGTATGCCCGGCTTTTTCCCGCACCGGAACCGCCCACTACCAAAACATTTAAGTTTCGTTTGTGCTTATAGCAGTCCAAGCCCATGCGGAAGTTCTGGGTTAAAATAAGATTCTGGGTGTACCGCTTGTCCTGGTAACGCTTGCAGATGGAAGCAGCATCACCCCATTTGGCAGAGCCATGCTCCACCCCTCTTCGATAATTTCTCTTTTGGGAGTAATAAATACCGATGCCTAACGCATAGGCGATTGTGAATGTGAACACACACCGCAGTGTGTACGGTGTATAAGAAATAGAAAAGGGCTGATCCAGTTTTTCGGTCAGCACTTGTAAGATCTGTAACAGATTGGTATCTGGTTTTATGGCACAGGCAGTGATAGCTCCCGCCCACCAGACAACTGGCAGAAACAGCAGCCATACCCAAAGGTCCGCACGTTTCCATGCTACCTCTGCGGGCTTCGCTCCTTCTTCGCTTTTTCACGCTTCGGCACTTCGTTTGCTGGTCCGTCTATCCTATGAAAAGAATCCTCTCCGGGGATCAAGGCAAGGCTTCTCCCGTTCTCCCAGTGCATGTGTATCTGTCCGGCATCGTCAATAAACTCCACCGTTCCTTGTAATCCCGGCGACATCCCCGGCTCATCCATAAAATCCAGGCAGAGCCTTGTTCCTTTTGGATACCGCATTCGTAATTGTTCCACTTGTTTTTGATCATATATCCTCATAGACATCCCTCCCTTCTGCTACCAGAAGAAGTGCCTGCTGGTGTTTGGTTTCATGACCTTTAAGATCACGCTGTCAATGCCATCACTGTACCTGCCCATGGCCAGATACTTGTCCCGCAGCCGGTTGAGGGCATTGCGAAGTTCCCTCTGTTCCTCTGTGGTGATGGGAAGCCTTTTCTCGGAAAGCTCATAGGCTCGGACTCTCTGCAGCATGGCTTCCGTAGCCGGACAAACCTTTCCCCTCTGGCTCTGAGCTGCCAGCTCATCTTTGAGTGCCACCGTAAACATATTTTTCATGATGGTATCCGTTTTTAAATAGTAATCTGCCATCCGCATTCCCTCCTGTCTTTGTTACACCCAACATACCACAAGAACCCTGCAATAGCTATCCCAACGGCGGAACTTTTTAAGAACCTATCGCTCCGGCTGTTTCTCTTTTTTCTCCTTCTTCGGTGTCTGCTTTGGCGGTTCCTCAAAGGAAAACGCATCCTTGGAAAAGGTCTGCTCCTGTTCCCCGAAATTTCGTTCCATATGGTTGCGGATGGTATAGGCTGCCTGACGCACATCATTCAAAAACCCCCTTAATTCCTGAGGATCTTTCTGTCCGTTTGCCTGCATCTCTGCCACTTTTCCAAACTGGAAGCCGGACACCTCTGCCCCATACCGCTTGCCGATCACATACGCGGCACAGTATGCCTGGGCATTCACCTTCTTCCTTGCATAGTTCCCATCGTGCTGATCCAGGGCGGCACAGGCCAGTTCCCGGTTCACTGCATGGAATGTTGTATTCTCATCCATTCCGTTGCGCACATAGACGGTACGCTGTTTCGGAATATACTGTGCCTGAATGCCCTCCGGCAGATTGTCTGCGATCTGCATCCGCACTGGCTGATCCTTTAAGACTGCATGGATCAGTTCTTCCATGGAACGCTGTGGACGTTCCTCCAGCGGTTTTCCACTCATCTGGCTGATGTCAAATCCTTTACCGATGGCATAGCCTGTCCGCATCTCCCCATCTTTTTCATATTCCGTACTGACCATATAGGTGTAACCATGCACCCCGGATTTTGGAGAACGGTGTTCTTTTTTCCAGTAATCATAGGATTTTACCACCGTTGCTTCTGGATTCTGTCCGTAGATCAACAGAAGATTAGGTGTTTTCTGCGTATTGCACTGCGCCATAAAATCTAAAAATCCCTTTAAAGAATCGCCGTTTTGGAACACCGCCTGTGCCTGGGCATCTACCTCTGCCCACACTTCTTCCCTCTGCTGTTTTTTCATGGCTGCATATTCTTCTTTTGATAACTGCTGTTGTGGAGTTTTTTCTTCCCCTGCCCCACCAGGGATCATGTTCGTTAAATCCATAGCCTTACCTGCCTTTCACTTTTTTCTTCTTTCGCTGCTGGTTTCTCGGTTTTCGCCGACTCTTCTGTGTCTGCCTGCGCTGTTTCTGCTCGACTTCAATCTTCTTTAATTCCTGCCGGACAGAAGGTTTCTCCCCTTTCCAGCTAGTTTCCTGCCCGGAAAAAGAACCGCTGCTGTGCGAGGAAGGTCCGGACAGATTCCCTGCCTTCTCCGCCTGGGTAAAATTTTCTCCTGAAGGAGAGCCTTCCCCTACCTCAAACAGATGCTCTTCTTCATTCAGCTCAAACTCAATGGTGCCTTCCGGCAATACCACCGTTTCGGTTTTCACCGGATGCTCTTCTTTTGCTTCGGTTTTCTCGGTAAATTCTGCATCGATCACACGCCCTGTTTCCCGTACTGGTGCTTGTTCCACAACCGCTTCTCCGGCTTCAGATTTTACAAAGTCCAGATTCATCTTGTCCAGCACCCGGTTCACCTTCGCTGCATCATCGGCAAACACCATGATCTCAGAAAACTGGGGGTTCTTCTTATCCCGGATGACTACATACAAAAGCCCCCTGGATTTGGCTTCCCCGGCAAACTCCCGCAGCCTGTCATGGGGAATGGTGAAAAATTTCATAGCCCGCTGTTCCTTTAACATCCGAAGCAGGCTGGTCTTCCCCCTGGTCTTTTTCTGATCCTTCAGCACCGCTACGATCAGCACTGCCAGATTCTTTGCAATGCTCCCGCTGATCCGCAGGGTGTGTTCCATCCCTTCCATGGAATACCGGACGATCTGATCTGCCGCATCACCGCCATAGTTCATACGCACTCACCTCCTTACCGCTTCCGTTCTTCTTCCCTTCGTTGTTTCCCGGACGTTTCCTGTGCCAGTTCCTGTTCCTTTGCCCTCCTGAATCGTTCTTCCATCTCTTTCGACTGGACTTCGATCTGCTGGCTTAAACGGATCTTTTTCCGAAGTTCTTTTAATTCCCTGTTGATCTCCTGAATGCGCATACCACCTGCTTCTTTTCGGTATAGCGTCCTTCGTTCCTTCATCAAGGAAAGTACCTGTTCCTCCAAAGGTTTCCGGTATGCTGCCAGCTCTTCCCTGGTGGTGATCCCTTCTTTTTGCAAAAACTCCATCTGCCGGATGCGGAGATCCAGTTTTCGGATATCGGAACGGACCGCATAAGAAATCCGTTTTGGCTTCTGCTGAAGCACTCCCATCCGATACAGATAAGAAAAATACAGCTTTTGAAGTCCGGTAAGTTTCCTCTTTGGAAACTTCACCTGTGGTTTTCCATAGACCTGTTGGATCTTTGGACGCAGGATCTTCTCCCGGATCTCTGCCTCCCCATAGCCTTTTCCCAAGGAACGCAGACGGACATACCTCTCCATATCCGGTGTCTTTAATGCCGGATACTTCCGGTTCAGCTTCCAGGTATAACCCCGCTTCTCCATTTCTTTTACAAACTGACTCCAGGAAAAGCTCACGCCAATGGCTTCCCGGATATCCATGCGGATGGCAGTCCTCCAGGTAGGTTTCCCTTCTGCTTCTGCTTTCCACTGGGCATAGTGCATGGCTTTCCCCTGATTCGTCTGGATCACGGAAAGACCGTATTTCCTGCATAAGTCATCCGAAATCCGGCGCACTTCGGTAAAATAACTTTTGGCATTGCTGTGGTATTTCTTCCCATCCACCATGCTCACCGAATTCCATACCAGATGATTGTGGTAATGACTGGTATTCAAATGGGTGGTGATCACCACTTCAAACTGCCCTTTCAATAACTGCTCTGCCAGTTCCTGTCCGATCAGATGTGCCAGTTCGGGAGATACTTCCCCTTTTGCAAAACTCTGCACCAGATGGTAGCCCTGTACCCCGCCTTTCTTATGGAAGCGCTCTTTGGTCTTTACCATGTCCGCATAGGCATTTTCACAGGTACACCCAATGGCATCCTCAAAAATGGTCTCTTCTGTTTTTTCCCGGTTTAGGGCATAATCGATGGCTTCTTCCAAAGAGCCGGCACTCTTAGTGGTCTTCGTCCGGTCCTTCACATAATCAATGGAACGGTCCAGGCGGTGGACGGGGAGGACGCTGGTATATGCCATCTACCATTCCTCTTTTACCAGACGCCAGGTCTCTTTGGAAATCCGCAGCATTTCCTGTACGCTGGCTTCCCCTGCCATCCCGGTGCCATTGGCGACATGGGCCAGCTGGTTGGCATTGTTGCAAAGCCCCGCAATCTTCCGAAGAAGTTCTGCATGATGCTCACAGGGCTTTGTCTGGAGCTGTGCGCCTAAGATCAGGGAACGTAAAAATTCCTCCCTGCTTAGTCCACTCTTTGCCACCTGTCCGTCCAGATGCCGAAGTTCCTTTGCATTCAACCGTACCGGAACCACATGGTTTCGTTTTCTCATTTGACCACCTCCCTTTTTCTTTTATGCTATCTGTAAGGGATACACCTGGATTCCTCTGCGCTCCTTTCTCGACTGCCGGGGGATTGGGGTTCTCCCCAAAGTGCGTTTGGATATCCAAACGCTATGCTTGCAAAACCAGTTCCATCGATTAACATCGACTCTTTCCCATAAAATCGATTACGATTCATTTTCTTTGATCTTGATCAAACCATCCAACGTGGTGCAGATGATATGCAGTCGGTCAGCAGTACTAATATCCGTATTCATTGTTCCGGTCACTTCTTTTCCACAGACCACTACCATCCGGCACCGCTTTAAAATCAAATGGGACATCCGATTATATGCCTGCTGATCTTCCGCTTCCCCTTCATCCAAAAATGGCAGAAACCCAAACCTCGGACAAATCGGTACATACCCCAGCTCATAAATCTTCCGGCAGTATCTCTGCACCTTCACCCTGCTTTCTTCTGCCGGACAGCACACATACGCCATCGCCTGTTCCATCGCCTCACTACTTTCCTGCATCCATGTGGATGCACCTTTCTTCTTCTGAAATAAATTTGGACATCCATGTGGATGCCCTTGTCATTTCTCGCTTTCTTCTTTTCCCTTTGCTTCCAGTGCAAACTTTACCCGGTCACTTCCCAGCTTATAATAAGCATCCGTCACCTCGATGCCCACTGCCTCATATCCTTCCTCTACGGCTGCAAGGATGGTTGTCCCAGCTCCAGCAAAGGGGTCTAAGATCCTTCCACCTGGCTCGCAGATCTGGATCACATCTTTCATAAGCTGCAAAGGCTTCTCTGTCACATGGATACGGTTCTGGGGATTTCCATAGCGGAACACACCGGGAAGACAGGACACCGGACGGCTGATAGGCATCGGTCCGTTACTGCCCCACACAATATATTCAGCCTGCTGGCGGAAACGCCCTTTTTGCGGACGGGAGTTTCCTTTATCCCACACCGCTGTACCTCTCCAGATCCAACCTGCCCACTGAAGGGCATCGGTAATGGACGGGTATTGTCTCCAGTCAATAAAAAGACAGATAGGAGCTCCAATCTTGCAGGCTTTCCGCACATCGTAAAGCCACTCTGCCATCCAGTGTGTCCAGGAACGCTGGTCTTTGTTATCCCCATCAAAATCCGGTAAGGCATTTTCAGCCTTCATACTGCTGTATTTCTGATTGGTGGTACGATTTCTTTCATTCTGCTTCGTTCCCCCGGACGCATACGGCGGATCGGTGATCACTGCATCAAAGATTCCCGGCTGAAATGCCTTCACCAGTTTCAGCGTATCTCCATGCAGGATCGTCCACTTTTCCCCTCCGGTATATTCCTCCGGGTATGTTCCTTCTTTCAATAAGTTTCCTAATTGCAGGGTATTTTCCATAGGCATCATCCTTTCTTATCAGCGCTTTGGCTGTTTCTTATCTTTTTTATCGGTTTCTGCTATTTTTTCTTCCCATATCTTTTATGATATGGCAAAAGCGAACTTCATCGGCATTCTTCCTTCCCACGTTTCTTTGGCGGCTTGGTGGCTTTCTGAAAATCTTCGCTCAGTTCCGTCTCTACATATTCACTGATGATATAAAGAGCCTGATAATAGTTCTCTGATTTTTGGACACGTGCAATCATTTCTTTTGCCTCTTGCCCCTGTCCATTTTCCTGAAGCAGTTTATTTGCCCTTGCCAGAATAGAAAACACATTTCCATCCTGTCCCACGAGCTGCATCTTCGGACGTCTCATTTCCGTTTCCTTCTGTTGATAATCGGGATCACTGATCTGGATTTCATAGTCATCGCTCTGCCAAAAATGAACATAGATTTCTCCATCTCCGACTTGGATTTCCTGCTGTTCAAACCCTTCTCCCCATCCGTCACTATACTGCCCGGTAACATATTCATACAATTCTTCTGTTTCCGGCTGTTCTAAAAATGTAGTTAATTCCAAAGTGGTACATCCATATAAAACACCCTCTTTTTGTTTCACTGAAGGGACTGCACTGATCACTTTCTCTTTGATGGCTGCACTGCCATCAAAATAATCCATTAAATTGCAGGGCTTTCCTTCCTCATTTCCAATGGCATTATATTTTTCGATTGCTTCTTTGATCTCCGATTCATACTGTGACAAGTCTGTTCCTTCCAATGGCAATCCCTCATAAACATCGTACTCGTATTCCCCCTCTTCCCACTGCCTTTCCAATTCTCTGGACGTGAAATTCCCTGTCAGTGGTGTCAACCATTCTATTTTTATGGTATCTTCCATTCGCTTCACCTCCCACGTTCTCTTCGCTGTTTCTGCTGTTTTTCCCACGCCTGCTTTGCCAGGTCTCCATAATCAGCACCCTCTATTGGGGGCAGATTGCAGAAAACAGCATATTCTTTTTCATAATGCTCTTTTAGCTGTTCACATGCCCATCGTCCGGCAAAATCATGATCGGTGCAGATCTCTATCTCCGTCACCTCCGGATGCTGTTTCAAAAAATGTTCCAATGCATCCGGTACTTTCATCTTTCTGACGTTCTGCCCGGTTCCTTCCTTCGGTGCAGCGACACCGCCCAAAGACAGGCGGTATTTATCCGCATTCCCTTCCAGTGTCATATGAGCCAGGGCGTCAATACAGGCTTCATATACTGCCACCCGGCAGCTTTTCCTAAGGGGCGGAACACAAAAGCTGTATTGCTTTTCACTGCCTTCCTGTTCCATCCGGAAACTCTTTCCCCGGTTGTCATAGATTCCCCGCAGGAACGCATACCTTGCATGTCCCTGTTCATCCATGCCAACAAAAACAGCGTTATGGTAGGGGGCACTCTCATACAGGATTCCGAGCTGCACACAGTAATCCAGTACCTCATCCCGGATTCCCCTTTGGTTCAAATATCTCCGCACCCGGTAAAAACTGTCATTGGGCAGGGGCAGGGCAAAGGGCTTCTTTTTAGGCGCTGGTTCTGCTCTGGGAACATACACAGGCGTCTGCTCACACAAGATCTTTACGGCTTCCGTATATCCCATGCCGTCTACCTGCATCAAAAACCGGAGGGCAGACATTCCACCGATATCCCTGGATTTCCAATGCCATTTACTGGTGATCTCATTGATCTTAAAACTGTCATGGTCCTGAAGCTGCCATTCGTTTCTTGTCCTTGTCTTTTTCAGCCTTCCCTGTTGATATGTCTGCAAATACTCATATGCCCGCACCTGCTTGGCTGCCTGATACTCTTCTTCCGTAACCCAAGACATCAGATCACCGCATTACGGAGCTGTTCTGTCTTATCGGTGCGCTCCCATGGTAGTTCCTTTCTTCCGAAATGTCCAAAGGCTGCTGTCTGCCGGAAAATCGGACGGGTAAGGCGAAGCGTATCTACGATCTGCTTTGGTGTCAGTCCAAACACCAATGGGATCGCCATTTCCAGACAGTCATCCGCACACACTCTTCCTGTGCCAAACGTATCTACCTGAACCATAACAGGCTGGGCAACACCTATGGCGTAGGCAAGGGAAACCTGACACCTGCTGGCAAGTCCGGCTGCGACCATATTTTTTGCAATATACCTTGCCATATATGCCCCAGAACGGTCCACTTTTGAACAATCCTTCCCGGAAAATGCCCCGCCACCATGGGGAACCATGCTGCCATAACTGTCTACCATCAACTTTCTCCCAGTCAGTCCCGTATCTGCCTCCATGCCTCCGCAGACAAAACGTCCGGATGGGTTGATAAGGATCTTTGTATCTTCATCCGGTGGAAGAAGACGAAGTGCCGGAAGAAGCACTTTTTTTCGGATCTCTGCTTCCAGTTTCTTCAGATTCTTATCTTCCGTATGCTGACAGGATACAACCACACTATCCAGACGAACAGGCTTCCCATCTTCATACTCTACCGTCACCTGTGCTTTCCCATCTGGGCAGATTCCTTCAATATAGCTGCTTCTTCTACAGGCAGACAGTTCCCGGACAATCCTGTTTGCAAGCACCACAGGCATAGGCATAAGTTGCGGCGTCTCATCACAGGCATATCCGATCATGACGCCCTGATCCCCAGCACCTTGAAACCAATCCATTTGATTGTCAGACACCCCTTCCCTTTTTTCTTTGGATTCTCTGACTGCATTGGCAATGTCCGGGCTCTGCTGATGGACAAACGTATCCATGGCAACCCCTTCGCTGGAATATCCCACTTCAGACAATACTTTTTTGATTACACCAAACACATCCGGTTCATAGGCGCTGGTGATCTCTCCTGCCACAATGACAGTTCCCTTCGTGGCAAGCACTTCACAAGCCACCTTGGAATTCGCATCATTTTTCAGACACACATCCAGGATTGCATCTGCGATCTGGTCGCACACTTTGTCCGGGTGTCCTTCTGTTACTGCTTCTGCTGTATAAAATTTTCTCATATGAATTTCCTCTCTTTCATGCAAAAAAGCAGGATACCTTCCTTTTTACGGGAACATATCCTGCCTGGTTTCTTTTTATTTGATAAATAATGTAATTTTAAATAAACTTCAGCTCTCTTTAGATAGTCACAAGCTCTCTTATCCTTGAACACTCTCCCTGCTTTACACTGTGTCACGCTCCATTTCATCTTTTGTAACTAGAAACACTTTTTACTATCCCTCGAAGTCACACACTGCACTTTTCGGGTACTTTCAAACACTCCCCGGAATATACGGTTCCAGAAAGCCACCAAAGAGCTGGAAAAGCACCTGCCTTTGAACACTTCCCAATACCACAAGATGCCACGACCTGTTGCACATCCCTTAACTTCGAACACTTTTTGTTCCGTATCGCCACTTCCCGTTGCAGCTTGTCTCACATTCTGCACTTTTCGGGTACTTTTGAACACTTCCGGCAGGAGAGCGATTCAGAACACTCCAGAATACATCCAGAGAGCTGAAGAAAGTACCCATCTTTGAACACTTTTCACCTTTCAGGTTCTGCTTTTACTGCCACAAGAATGTTCCGGGCTTCCTTCCACTCATAAGAACAGGCTACCAGCGTCAGGGTTGTCTCACATCCTGCACCAGCTACCCCTGTTTCAAACAGCGACAGCGCTTTCGCCTGTGCTGCATAAGCCTCCAAGTCCTGCGGACTGTGAAAAGATGCCTGCTGGAAGTCAAATATGGACACATCGGCTTTCAATACTGCCGCTATCCGGTACTCTTCCATGCCTTCCGGCGTCTGAAAGAACACCCTGGGATGTGCTTTCCAGTAATCATAGGAGACGTACCGGTCCAGATTCCCGAACATCGCCCCGCTGTTCATGTTGTGACCGTAAATGGTCAGATTCTTTGATTCTCCCAAAATACAGTCTGCCTGGAGGAACAAACTTCCATTGATGTCGTAGTTTCCCCGGTAATCCCTCCGCAGATAATACTCCGGCTCTTCCCGGCTGTTCTGCATGACCGGATAATCGATCCCAACTTCTGGGATCGTAAGCCAGCCCCGAACATCCGGATACTGGCGCTGGAGGGATCGAAGGTCAACGGCAGACACTTCCGGTTCTCTTCCAGCCTGTTCCTCTTTCTCTCCTGGAGAGCCCCCGCCCGGAGGGATGTCCTCCGGGAAGCAGGTTTTTAACTCCTCCACCAGTTCCCGATTCTGCCTGGGAATCGCCACATAATCATGATAAATTAGTGCCGCACTGAGGATACAGACAGCACACAAGACTGCCTGCAGCATCCACAGCTTATTCTTCTTTTTTCGCTTCATCTGCTTTTTTATGTCTCTTCTTATAGATTATGGTTGCCATGAGTCCGGCTGCTGATACACCTAAAAGTGCAAACAGAAGGATTGGTTTCCAGTGGTCATCTCCTGTCTGCGGCACACCCGGAGTTTCCGGTGTCCTTGCATCCTTCATCTCCACCTTCTGGACTTCCATGGTATCTTCCAGTGTAAACTTCACATCTTCTGCGATCTCATAACCTTCCGGCGCTGTGATCTCACGCAGGATCAGTTCTTCCCCTACCGGAAGTTTCTCTACCAGATGCGGTTTGCCATCTGTTACCCACTCTTCCAAAACTTCACCATCTTTATTTAAGATCTGAAGCTTGGCTCCTTCCAGTTCCTTTCCGGTGGTGAGGTCTGTTTTGGAGATTTCCACTTTGGAATAGGTATCTTTCATCTCCACCTTGGTCACACTGCCATCTTCCTTTACTTCAAACTCAATATCTTCCGCAGACACATACCCTTCTGCATAAGGCGGCAGTTCTTCATGGAGCGTATACGTTCCCTCCGGCAGTCCATAAACTACGTGTGGTTCTTTTGTGCTGATCCACTCTTCCACGATGTTGCCATCCTGGTCGATGATCTGAAGCTTCGCCCCTTCCAGTTCTTCCCCGGTTGTGGCATCGGTTTTTGTAAACTGGCTTTTCGTTGGCTGATTTTCCACTTCTTTTGTCAGCTTGATTTCTGCAAGGTTCTGGTCTGTGTAAGAGGCATCGATCTCCCAGATTTCCTCATTCGGAAGATACCCCGGTTTTCTCACTTCCTCTTTCACATAATATTTCCCATGATAGAGGTCGCTGTCAAAGGTAAGCTGTCCCCTCTCATCCGTTGCTTTCTTCTCCAGCAGAGTGTCCTTTTCTACAAGAACCTCACCCTGCTGAGAGAGGATATCTTCTTTGGCATACAATCCAAAGATCACGCCTTCCAGCTTCTCTTCTGTGACTGCATCCTTCTTTTCTACAGAAATGGAAATCTTCTGTCGCTCATTTTTATAAGCAACCCCTTCATAAACCACTGCCTGAGTATCATCCTCTGCGGTTAGGGTAAATTCCTTCTGTTCCGGATTCAATACGAAATGGTCACCTGCTATGGTTTCTTTCATATAATAAGAACCCAATGGAAGATTATTTACCACTGCCTTTCCTTCTGCATCAGTCACTAAAGTTGCCACCAGATCGTCTTTTTCATAACGGATGACCGGATTGCCTTGCTCATCCTTTGCTCCGTCCGAGGAATAAATGGTGTCCTTGGCATACAGTTCAAAGGCTGCCCCTTCCACACCGGATTCTTCGTAAACAAAATCATGGAACACTCCGGTATCGGTATTCTCTCCGGTCACTGCATCTTTGATCTTTCCTGCCAGTCTCTTTGCCTTTGCAAGCAGGGAATCCCCCTTCACTTCCACTGGCTGTTCCCCGGTTTTGGTCAGTGTCAGGCTTCCCACCTGCTCATCGTTTGGCTGCTCGACTTCCACGATGACTGCCCCGGTATCCGGATCGATCTGATGGGCGGTATCGGAAGAAACAGTGATCACGATTCCCTCTTTCGGGTTCTCTTTGTAACTGCCTTTTCCGGTCACCTCCAATGGAGAAATTATTTTTTCCCCTTCATACAAGGAACTCTCATACCCCTGTCTTACAAACCCCTCCGGTGCTTTCACTTCTTCGATCCGGTAAGTAGAACATTTCAGTTCTTCCGGTGTTACCAGATAGCCTTCCTCATTGGTCTTAAAAACGCTGATGGTCTCTTTCTTCGGATAGAATACCGTCTGCTCTACATATTCCTCTTTTTTCATGTCAAAGATTTTATAGGAAGCGCCTGCTTTTAAAACCGGATTGCCTGTCTGTGCATCCTTTTTCACGATTTTTAACAAAAACTCAAACGGACGGTCATCGAACACACGCCATACCATCGGTTCTCTGCTGTCCTCATCAACCTTCACCAAAAACGGATCGATGGCTTTCAAGTTCTCCGGTACGGTGCTTTCCTCTACCACATAAAGACCATACGGAAGCTCCGGACTAAGGGCATATCCTTTTTTATCTGTGATCAGCTCCGGAACCGGGACTGCCTTGCCATCCACATAGGTCACTGCCACCTCTTCCTTGCTGAAATCATAACCTCGGAAATCTTCCGCAGTAAACTGATCCCCATTGGATGGCTGTAATTCCCCACTCTCTACTTTGGAAAGGCTGCTGACCAGATACACCTGAAAACCTGCCCCTTCCACAAGGTCTGTTTCTGTCTGGTCTCCATCTTCGCTGATCTTGATCAGCTGGAACGCCCGCTTTTTCACCTGTTCCTGTACCGTCAGGTCCCTGGTTACCTCTGCCACTTCCTGTCCTTCATAAGCAAGGTCCACCTCATACTCTGTTGGATCTACCGTATAGCCTTCCGGCGGAGTGATCTCTTTCACATACATTTTCCCCAGATACAATTCGGAAAAATCTAAGGTACCATCCTCCTTGATCACGCCCTGTGCGATGAGGCTGTCTTTTTTGAACAGAACCCCCGTCTTTCCATCCGGATGGACGATATCCTCTCTGGCATACAGACCATACACAGCCCCGGCAAGGGAACTGTCTCCCTGGGGAAGAAAAGCCTGTGTCTCCTTATCGATCTTTTGGATATGGACAGCGCCTCGTACCCTCTCATCAGTTGCTGAGATGGTGACCGTCTTTCCGGCTTCCACATCCACCTTATGGATCACATCACTCTGTGCATACTTGTCCGGAGCCTTGATCTCCTTTACATACACAGTCTTGATGGCAGATTCAAAATAATCACTGACTGCTTTTCCCTCTTCCCCGGTGACTGGCATTTCCATCAAAAGATGCTCACACTTGCTGTCTGTATAAATACCATACACTGCACCGTCTAAAGGATTCTTGGTATCCGCATCCTGTTTTAAAAGCTCGATTCTTGTCATCTCCAGCCAGTCTACCGTAAAACTTACCGGATTGGCTTTCTCCGATTCAAAGACTCCAATGTCCTGATTGCTGTTTCCTGTGGATAATACCAGTGTTCTCCAGGTTTCCCCTACAGAACCATGCAGCTCCCCGGAGGAATATTTTCCGGTATGAAGCATTGGGGCAGTCAGATAAAAGGTATCCCCGCCATAGATCTTCAGCGCACCATTCTCTGCGGAAGTTCCCTTTGTCTTGTTATAAATGGTGATGTTTTTTGGTACATGGACTGAAATGTAGTTTCGGTGATCCCCGGACAATGTGATATCCGGTGTTTTCTGTACATTTCCATTTCGGACTGCTTTTACAGAAGTCTTGGAAAGGGCGATTTCCCCCTTCGGCGGCTCTTCCATAACAAATAGGTGGTCAATATAGGCGATCACGCCTGCGTTTACCAGATCTTCATACTTACATCCTGTAAATCCTGCCTCACCTGCATAGGCATAGCTGGCTGCGATGTGGGTATATACATATTTCTCTTCTGCACTTTTCCCGGACAGGTAACTGCCTGTAATATCCCCGGCACCGCCATAACCATAATACAGCACCTTCTGCAAGTTCTTATTGCTGTCCAGTACCTGTGCCACATAGTCACCACTCGGCGGTGAGGAACGATGGGATTCCAGACAGTAAGCGATCTTTCCATTGACCGTAAACCAGCAGGTTAAGTAATTTCCAATATAACTTGGATAGTAGATGGTCTCCCCTTTTTCCAGATGTACGGTTTCCTTTGCTCGGAAAGTGTTTTCCGCACCGGAAAGCATCATCACTTCCCCATCCTCAATCTTTTCTTCCAGTTCCCTTGCTGCCTGTGCATCTGCATCTTCCCCAGATACCGTCACTTCCACATCCAGGATCCCCTGCACAGGCGTCTCCGAATCTTCTTCAGAATTCGTATCCTCCTTCTGTTTCTGACCGCCATTTTCTTCTGTATGAGCCTGCCCTTCCGTATCCGTCAGGATGATCTTTCTGCTCACAGAATAGCTGTCACGCGCATCCTTTGGCACAACCCAGTAGGTTGCAATATAGGTTCCTGCCTGGTCGGGGTGGTAGCTCCCTCCATCTTCCGCTTCGATACGTTCCAAGGTAACATCCTCTTGTTCTGAATTGTAATGGATGCCCTCCATACAAGTCTCCGCCATAAAATCCTTGTCGGAAATATCTTTCGTGATGTCTTCTGCTGTTACCAAATGTTTCGCAGCTTCTGAAACTTCCTCTGTCTGTTCCGTTTCAGATATTTCTGCGCTCTCCGTCACTGGCTCTGACGGATTTTTTGTTTCTGCCGCATGGACATCCGCTAAGTTCCCAAGCGGACTAAGCCCCATAAGCAGTGCGAGCCCAAAGGCTGCAAGTCTTGTTTTGATATTTCTGCTCTTCATTGCATTCTCCTTTTTTCGTTAAAAATACCGCAGAGGCTTTCCCCTGCGGCGTTGTTATCTGCTGACTTCTGTTTTCTTGTGACTGGGTTTCTCTCTGCCTACTTCCTGTCTGGTACGCTTTAGCGCATCGGTTATAGATCGGCTGGAAATCCCATTCTGATGGCAGCCTTCCACGATCCCCATAAAATAAAGATCCGAGGGGATGGCCGGCTGATCCTTATAGGGTGCATTCATGGTATATGCCATGACTTCCCGCTTCACACCATCCTTTCCCTGAACAAGAACAGCCTCCTTCCCATACAGATGGGGATACCCTTCATAAAAGTCCAGGCTTTTTTCACACTCCGGTGTGATCTTCCAAAGCACCCCTTCCACCTGGCTGCCCTCTTCCGGCAAAATGGTGGCAACACCGCTTCCTTTCCCTCTGCCACAAAAGGTCAGGCGGTATCCCTCCAGCCGGACATTCTCCACTACGGAAGCTGCCGGACAGCGGTACGCCATCTGGTCTAAGTTCATGTTGCTGCCATAGGCAAAATAATAGGTTTCTTTCATCTCTTACCTCCTAACGGGCATCCTCTGCCCGATGATTTCGATTCAAACATTCATAGGTACTGCGGTCATATCTCCATGCTCTGTCACCCTCCAGATTGGCAAGCAGATGTTCCCGGACATTCTTATATTCCGGTCCAATGAGCCCCAGCCGCAATAAAAAGGTACGGAAGGTAAATGCCGGATTCTCTGTGATCTCCGTTTTCCGCATCTGGGTGCATTTCTGATTGATTGCCTGGGCAGAGATGGCAAGAGCCAAAGTGATATTTGCCCGCACTTTTCCTGCATGGAGGGTACTCTCAAAACATCTCCACTCCAAAGTTCCTTTGGAAAACACTGCATGAAGGTTCAACGCATAGTACCGGGTGCTGTCATAATGATCCTGACTTCCATCCCTGCCCCCATACCATACCCGTTTCAACTTTTCCATGGAAATGGTGCTGTTTGGCATCCGGCGGATCTTCTCCAACACAATGGGGCGCACCTTCTGGCAATACTCCTGTTCCCTTGATGTCTGTACCCTCAATGCCTTGAACAGGATGTCCTCTTTGGAATACATAATGGTCATAGCATTTTTGAGGCTTCTTGGTGTGTGATTGGAAGCGTCCACATGCACATGCTGCCCGCAGGATGCATTTACCTTTGCCCCATGATGTCTGAGACACCGCACCACTTCCTGCAGCTTTCCCATTTCTCCATAGGACAGTTTCGGACTGACCATTTCGGTGCTGTATTCACTTCCGGCACGAACCATGCGTCCACGCTCTCTGCGTTCCGTATAGATGCTTCCATCATACATGAACTTCCATTTCTTTCCTTCCTGATCTGTAACAGACCAGACCCCATAATATCCACCGTCGCAAACTGCCCTTGTCCCAAACAGTTCTGCTACTTTCTCCGCAGCCCTCTGCCTGGTGATCCCTGTCATCTCAATCTCTGTACCGAAATATTGATCCTGAATTCCAATTGCCATACTGCCTTACCTCTTTGTCTTTTCATCTTCTGCCCGGATTTCTGCATCTGCCTGCCGAAGAAGCGTTCCGATGGCTTCGATCACGTTGACGGTCACTCCATTTCCAGCCTGTTTATAAAGCTGGCTGTCCGAAGTCTCCTGTTCTATGCGGTCAATCTGGCAGTCATAAAAGCCCTGCAGCCGCAGACACTCCCTTGGCACCAGCCTTCGGATTCTGCCCCGATAGGCAACTCCATGCCGGTCCGTGGCAGTAACGGTGAACATCGGCTCTTCCGGCTCCTTCATCCTCCGGCCATTCTGCCGAGTTTCTTCTCTTCCCGGAGTCAGCACTGCCCTGGCGCCTTCCTCTTTTAAGACACCAGAGCATTCCCCTTTATGATTATGGATGCCGGACTGTCTGGTATTCAGACACCTGCACTGCTCTGTGACAAGAGGCGGCACAGACAGATCCACAAAATGAAGCGTTCCCTGCTGGATTCCTGTGGTAAGGGTATGGGCGATCTGATGCCCCACACGCCCTCTTCTGGTATTCATGCCTGCATATCCTAAGTCAATGCTGTCTCCCGGATACGCCATCTTATATCCCTGCTTGGTATTCTCCTTGATGGGAATACCCATCTCATACAATCCAGTTTTTCCACCCATACCGCCTGCCAGCGATGTCAAAGTACAGCTTAATCCTTCCGGGCTGTACACTCTTTTCCCCTGGCTGCCTGTTCGGATTTGTATAAGAGACGTTCCATTTGCTGCTGGGAAAGGTAATATTTTTCCGGCACATCTTCGATCAAGATATCCGACAAGATACACCCGTTTTCTGGATTGGGGGACTCCAAAATCCTTGCTGTTAAGCACTTTCCATTCCACACCGTACCCCAGCTCAGATAACGTACTGAGGATGGTGTGAAACGTCCTGCCTTTGTCATGCGAAAGCAGTCCGGGAACATTTTCAAGGATGAAATACGCAGGTCGCTTGTCTGCAACCAGTCTGGCAATCTCGAAGAACAGAGTTCCTCTGGCATCTGCAAATCCTTCCCGCTTTCCGGCGATAGAGAATGCCTGGCAAGGAAATCCTGCACACAAAAGATCAAAGTCCGGCATTCGTTCTGTTTCGATTGTTCTTGCGTCATTACAAAACCACTCCCCTTCTGTGTCGAACAGCAATCGGTAGTTCTTATCCGCATAAGCATCCACCTCGCAGTGTCCCACACAGGTAAAACCGCCTGCACGTCTTAACCCTTCCCGGAATCCCCCGATCCCGCTGAATAAATCAAAAAATCGAATGGTTGCGGCTATCAACCTCCTTTGCTGAATAAAAAAACAGGCGGCATGGTTTTTCTCCCACACCGCCTGCTGGTTTTATAGTTCTATTTATTTGGCATTATGCGATCTCTTCGGTTTCTTCCTCGGATTCTGGAATCTCTTCTTCTGCATCCTCAGAAATTTCTGCATTCATCTCTTTCTCTGCGGATTCCACCACCTCTTCTTCACTAGTATCTTCCGCTTCTTCCAGATTATCTGTTTCTTCGATTTCTTCCGGCTGATCTAATTCCTGCCATTTAGCTTCTACCTCTTCCACCGCTTTTTCGATGATGCGGATGATGAAATCTTTCTGTTTGACACCTTCCTTTGTGATTGCCCATTTGACTCTCTGGAATAATTCCTCTGTGACCTGTACTGCTAATGTTCTTTTTTCCATGCCCTCTTCTCCTTTGTTCTCCAGTCTGTTAAAGTGTTCTTCTATCACCTGCCGGATAAATATTTGTGTACTTGTTTCCTTTTCTTCGATCTCGGCTCGTACCTTCTCATGTAATTCCACCGGGATCTTTCCGCATATGTTCTTCATCTCTGCCATAAGCGTTTTCCCCTTTCGTTTTGTTATACACAACATACTCCAAAATTTGAAAGAAAGCTATTCACAATACCCACTAAAGAAACCATGTCAAATGTATGCAAAACCAAAGCATATCCAACAATGCCATGCTTTCCTTGCCCATAGGCCTCACCCCCTTTACTCCTGCTCCATCTGAAATAAAAAATCCAGCATCTGACCAGGAATTTCTTCCTTTTCCTGTGCTGGCATCCGTTCCACATCGCCACTTTTTAGCTCTTCCCGAACAGCTTCCTGAATAAGTCTTTTTAAAGTTTCCCTCTCTTCTTGTTCCAGGATCACATCCACCAGATACTGATTCCTCTGCCCTGCCGGAATTTCCATCAAAAGCTGCCATGCTTTTTCATGTTCCGGGTTCTTAAGGTTTGGGCGGAAGGAAAAGACCGGGCGGCTCACAGCGTCCTCATCTGCCCCACAATCCGTTCATATCCGGCAGCGTTGGCATGGACGTCCGTCAGGTAAATCGGGCGACACAGGCGGTACTGCTCGCTTACACGGTGTTTAAAAATAGCAGCACCGCCTCCCATGAAAACGGAAGGGACTGCCCGCAGGTCAAAGCCTGCCTCGGTGATCGCAGACAGGATTTTTTCAATATAAAGCCTGCCCTGCCTCTCAATCAAAGACACCACTTCCGCAGGCATGCTGCTGGGTTTTCCATGTAAGACACGCTCGATCTGCGTCTCCGTTACGGACAACCCGGTGTTTCTGCGCACCTGTTCCAGAATCTCATCCATACAACGGATGACACCCAGTTCCAGACTTCTACAGGTAGCTGCGTTAGGAACCGCATTATCAAGCCGCATCAAGTCCACCGTCCAGCCTCCGATATCCACAAGAAGCACAGAAGGCTCATCTTTTAAATACTCTGGATAAAGAGCCAGGGCTGAATATCCCTGGGGGAACAGTTTCACATCCTCAATCTGAATCTCATAGCGTTCCCCTTCGTAGAAAAAACGGATCGGCTGTTCCTTCCGAAACAGATACTCCTTGAATTTCTGTTTTTCCCTTCCAAACCCGGTAAGGGGAAGTCCGGCTGCAAGAACAACTTTCGCTGTCCTTTCCCCCTTTCGCTTTCGAATCTCCTGTGCCAGTGCTGCCAGCGTCAAAAGATAATAATTGTCGTTGGCGGTCTTGTCCTTTACCAATGTCTGTCTCCCAGTCCCACACACATAATATTCTCCCTGGTACTGGAGGACATTCTGCATGGTATAGGGTTCGTATTCATACCGGATGATCCCTGTGGGGAAACACACCTGTTTTGTTTTAATGGCATAATACCCGTGGTCGATTCCAATGATCATTGCTTACCACTCCCTTCTTTCTCGTTCTATAGAAATTTCCGGTGAAAGAGCTCCCGGACTCGGAGCCATGCTCCGACAAAGACTTTTTCTTTTCCAGCCTGTTAAGCTTCCTACTCCCGGTCCCGGACAAATGCCTGGGCTGGAAGATAATGCAGCGTTCCCTCTAAAACAAGCGCCTGCCTTTGAAAGCGCAGGACTCCCTGATTCTGCAGATCAATTAGTTCACGATACGCTTCCTTTGTCAAAAAATAGCGATGATACTCTCCCTTTTCTCCAAACTGTTCCTTTTGTTCCAATAGCAAAAACTCCACCATATACCGGGTATCTGGCGCAAAGCGTTTCTCACACAGTATGGCATCTCCCTGTACTGCCTTCACACCTTCCGATTCCCTGGCTACTGCCAGTAACTCATGGATACTGATACTCACGTTTCCTATCACCTCCCTTCGAAATCTTTTTCCTAATTTTCTGCGAAAAAAAGACAGGCATCTACACGATGTCTGTCTCTGTGGATATCTTTTTATTTTGCTATCTTTAATTTCATAAATTCTTCTTTTGCTCGATTCACGCTTTCGAACTTTTTATCCCACTTTTTTCGTACTTCTGATTGTTTCAATGCCTGTTTCAATGTATAGTCATCAAAATATGTAATCTTCTTAGAAGTATAATATTTTTTGCAATAACTTTCATATATAGAAATTACTCTCTCTTCACATTCATCTGCTTCATAATCAGGATCATATCGTTTAAGAGCATCTTCCAAATCTTCTGATAAATAGAATAAATCTGGGGGATACTCTGTAGCAACCACTTCTCCCTCATATTCAATTGGAAATGGTTTAGGATCAATTCCTTCTTTTTTTAACTTATACTCAAAATATGAAAATAAACTATCTGCATTTATTTGTATATCATTATAGGCACTAATCTCTTTATACGTTTCTAAAAGTGTATTCAATTTTTTTAATTCTTTTCTCTTGAAATATCTTACACTATATTCTTTTGAAATTTTATCCATCTTCTTATAATTATTTCTTGAATAACTATCATTTAATATACTAATAATCGGATAAATGACCGACATTTTCAGATTATTTCTATTCCCTTTACGATAATAAGCTGCCGAAATTATCAAAGAAATTATACCTGATAATAAAACCGTAAATAAAGTAAATATATTTGCATTCCAATTATTTAAAAACCACTTTGCAAACTCTTCCATTTTCCCACCTCATATATTTCTATCCTTTTTCATTAGATAATATATCATAAATTTCTTCCTTTTTCTTCTATTTCTCGTTTCACCCCCCCCCAAAAAAATCTCTGGCAGAAAGGTGTCCACACATATCCAAAAGATTCTATGTAGAGTTTTCATAATTCTGTTGCATCTATGTTGGGGTAAAAAACACTCATGCCATTTCTTTGTTCTTACATATCAATGTAATCTATGAGGTAATATTTTTTCCAAAACTATATGATGCTTTATAAATTGTTTTACTACGGCTTCTTCTTTAATTATTTATATCATTGGAAAATAAAAGCTAGGAAACTGTTTCCCCAGCTTTTACCTATTCCATAAAATCTATTTCATTTCCAAAAGAAATGTATCATTTCTTGTTCTTCTCTTGAAATATATTGATTTGTATAATTTGCCTTTACAATTTCTATTTTCTTGCCATAAAAATGAAATACAACAAATTTCACAAAATCAGAAAATGCTACAGTTCCTTTTAATGGGATTCGACACTGCTCATGATTGGAAAAATGAAAATGTGCCATCGTATGTTCACATTCCTTATATACTTCTTGATTTAAATCAAAATCAATCCTTATTAATATCGGAATACCCTTACTGTCATAAAACCAATCTCCAAAATAAATTTCTTCTTGTTCTTCAAATGATTTTATTTCTTCTTTGTCCCATATCTTATTATGTTTTTTCATAAATAATAATCTATGTTTTGTAATAACTCCTTTTTCCACCATATATTCAAATTGCAAAATACTTTTATCGTAAAACAAGAATGAATATTGACGGTTTTTTAAAATCTGTTCAAATAAATAGTCTATAGATACATCTGTATCGTAAAAAATATTATTCGAATCATTTTTGGTAGACCATGTTATATTACAACTATTGTTTCCTGTAGGAAGTATTGATTCCCCTGTAGTTTCTATTATTAATTCTGAATCCCATAATGCCCTTGTTGTAACTTCAATATCCTTTTTAATATCTTTTGCTATTTTTGGAAGGCTCAAGTCTATTCCTCCCCTTCATTCATCAGCATTTTCAACAATTCTTCTTTCGTAGAAACCCCTAAAACTTCCATCATAAGTTGAAGATTTGATACATTAGATTCTTCTCTTGCCTTGTTAAATAAAGCTCTAGTCGTCCCTATTGATTTTATAATACTTGCATCTACATCTTTATTATTTAAAATTAACTGTTTCTTCTCTTCTTCTGTAGGATATCGCTTAAAATATAATTTAAAATCATGCTTTTTAGTTTCTTCAAATTCTTGACATAATTGTTTCATTTCATCACCATATCCCATGACTCGAACCCACCCCTTACTTCTAGTAATAGCTGTAAACAAAGCATTCCTGTCGCTCCGTGGTGTTAAAGAGTTGATACATTTTTGCGCATTAACAATATAAATCATGAAAGCTTCATTGCCCTTTGCTCGGTAGATACTACTATATACAATAGAGTCTTTTCTGAAAAAATCTTCTGGACTTGTTGTTCCAGCAGAGTGAATTTCCAATGCCTCCTCTCCATTGGGATCGTAATTTTCATCCTCATACAGCAAATTCATAAGCCTCATTCTGTTTGAAGCACTTTCTATAGCATCCATATCTATTATCATTATATCACTAGGCAATAATTGCTCTTGATATAAATCCTTTTTTAACATTTCTATCAAATCTGTTCTAAGGTCTTTAAAGGTTTCATAACTCCAAAAGTCAATTATCTCATCTGGATTAACCTTCAATAATTCTGGGCTTGTCTTTAATGTCCTATACAATGTTGCTGGCTCACCCGCTTTAATAGGTTTATCTGTAGAATATCCAATTGCTTCCCAAACATCTTCAGAGTTTGGAATTTGCAATAATCCTTTATCTTCTTCTCTATATAATCCCATACCTATCGCATGTGCCGTAACAATAGCACGTCCCTGATTTCTATAACACACCGTTAATGGTGTATCGACTTCTATTGCCTGCCCGAATATTTCTTGAGGCATAGGCATCGTTTCTTCATTTAATTTTTGTAACTCATCATATGCATAAACTAAACGTTGGTCAGATCCTAGCACTTTTAAACATAATCGCATAAAATTTTTATCAAAATCTTGTGCTTCATCAATCAATATACAGTCGTACATTTTATTAAATTCTTTAACTTCGTTTAATACATTTTCACATATTTTAGAAAACGCTCTTGTCTTTCCGTACTTTTGTTTGGCTGTATTAAAATTCATTGGAGATATACCATGTTTAAGACAAATGTCATAATAAACTCCTAGGGAATTAGACGATCCCCATGCTTGCATTACTCTGATTTTTTTAGAGTCATACTTTGCCCCATCATTTTTCAATGCATAAAATTTTGCAATTAAATTAACCAACTGATTTCTTAATGAACGTGTCGAATACGTAATTACTATAGTCCATTCTCTATGCTTCATATGCAACTCTACCGCTTTTCTTGCCAAAACTATAGTTTTTCCACTTCCTGCCATTCCACGAATCCGTTGGATTCCTTTAGTGTCTGCCAGAATTGCATCCATTTGTGCTGCATCATACTTTTCGATCAAACTATTCATTTGATTAATCAAATATGCCTTTGTTCCCTCTTTCACACCTGGTCTTTCTACTCTAGTATTTAAACCATAAGCTTCTTGAATTCCTGATAAAATAGCATCATACTTTGCATCTTCAAATGAATTTTCTTCTTTATATTCATCTATAATCTCAAAAAATTCTTCATTCGAAAAAGCAATTAAATTATCCTCTATTCGAGGCATTTGTTCTACTGCATAAGTAATACCATAAAAATCAAAAATAAGTTTTCTTTTTTTTAATAAAAATGGTTGCTTTTTAAATTTATTTTCTACTTTTATTAAAATATTGTCTTGAATTTCACCATAATCCGTCACACTATTCAAAAGTATATTTACTATAAACACGCCAATCTTAGTAACCAATGCTAAGTCAACACATACCTCCGTATTAGCATATTCGTCCATATAAATAGGATATCCAATGTATGCCTCACCTTCCGTATTAGGATATTTTTCATTGAATTGATGAATAATATTTTCTATTATTTCTTCTTTATTTGGATCATTCGGGATTCCTGTACAATTTAACATTTCCATTCCTTCTTTACACTTTTTATTTCATTCTATAGTATTTACAAATATTTTTCCATAAAAGTTTTACGTTTCTTAAATTTTCTTATTCATATACTTGATTCTATGAATCCCTCTATTCATGAATATTTTTTTAGATTCTACCACCTTTTTTAATAATTCATTTTGTAAACATAAATAATGTCGAATTAAAAGCTCTCACTGAGATTTTCAATATTTCATACGAATATCTCATTGAAGCAAAGAATAAAAGTCGTAATTCCCAGATAGTAGGAGACTACGACTTTTCTTTTTAATTTAAGGTATGCATTTTATGTAATTATTTCTGTTGTTTCTTATACCAATCTACCATCTTATCAATAGTTTCCTTTATTCCAGAATCAATCTTATCAATACCTTCTGGCTCTTTCACATTCTCTTGTGCTTCTTTAAATGGTCTTCCATTTCTCCATAACAAAGCTCGCAGTTTCCATGCCGCATATTTTTCTATGGCTTTTTTATTATCTTTATAGTTTTCACCGCAACAGATACACACAAAAACAAAATCGTTATTCTTTTCGCCCATTTTTTTATAAATCTGTTCTCTTGTAGTCAAATAAGCATAATATTCATATCCTTCAACAACATTTCCAAACTGATTTATATAGCTACATTTTGTACCCTCACAGATTTCTCTCTTTCCGGATAAACATTCAACATCTGAAATAATCTCAGAGCCAATATTACTGGACTGCCCAACTTGAAAACATATCCATGATTGATTTTCCTTTCTCCCAAATAAAACCCACACTCCATGTGACATATAAGCTTTCATATTTTCTTTTGTTATATCCTGCAACATATCTATTTTTATAAAAGAATGTTCTACAATACTCGTAATTTTAAATTTATGATTCATGATTTCTTAAGTCCTTTTATGTCCATATAATTTTATCTTTTTCAAGCCTTGGTTTTACCTAATAATTTTTCTAGATGAACATCTAAAAATTTTTCCAAACAAGAAGGTGTAATTGCATACTGACTCAATTCACTTAATCTGTTAGAGGTTATTTTGCACTCTCATTTCATTGAATATATCATCTCGGAACATTATATGCCCTCCTTTTCAACTTTATACTAATTTTTATTATAGCAACATTTTTTTACGAGAGCAATTTTAAATATATAACGTTTAATCTGAACTCATAGATACAAAGGCCTTTTTCTTTTGTTTGCTTATATCTAATAAAAATCTACAATAAGAATAAACGTTCCATATATTGGCCATGATTGAAAAATCTTTCCTATAAATAAATTTACACTTCAATAAAATACTCTGTTGTTGACACCAATCATAAATATCTTTCATCAACATTCCTTCTCCACTATTTATTCGATTAATAAAAATATTTTTCTTGTACTCATCTGTTCCTCTCCTAAAGATTAAATAAAATAAAATATTATAATACCTGACTAGGATAATCTCTTTATCACTCTCTTTTTCCATGTACGTCATACACATTTTCCACCTTTCACTGTATATTTAGTTCTATTTATCCACATATTTTTACTCTATACACCTTATACCCACCCTATAATAGGGGGTTAATATTCCGACCAGAATCAAAATCACCTCCACGACCCCGATTCCTTTTTCTTCTTTCATAAATTCCAAAAATCTTCTTATCTTCTTCATATACCTTCTCCTCCTGTAACTTCATACATTCTTATAACTGCATGGATAAAAATGCCGGAACAATCACGATGACAAGTACAATTGCAAGCATTCCAAACATTGGCGCAAGAAGTTTTGTTCCGGCCTCCTCACCCAATCGCTTCGCTCTGCTTTTTCTATTCTCAAATGCCTGATCCGATTCATTTCGCAGCAAATCTGTCATCCCTTTTGTTCCTTTTTTCAGATTCTGTGCAAGCAATGCCCCGAATTTCATATACACCGAGATTCCACACCGCTTACCAAATCTTTCATACGCCTCCGCCTCTGTGATTCCGCTTTGCATTTCATTGCAGGTGTATCGCATCTCTTCATACGCTGCCCGCTCTCCGGTACATATCTTCTGCTCTTCATAATTTTTCACAATCCTTTCCCACACGTTTTTCGTTGTCATTCCTGTACTTAAAAGAAGTGCAAATTTATTAATAATCTCAGGATAATCTGTAAGCATTTGTTCTTTACGTGCCTTTCTTGCTTTTTGTTCATTCTGTTTTTTCAATGCAATCATAAGCACAGCACTCACCCCGCCAAGTACAAGTACATAATAGCCTCTTGCTTCCACTTTCTTTTTCCAGTGAATTGGTTGTCCGTTTATTTTTTTCGGAAGCGAAAATACTTTTTCAGTCTTTGTTGTTTTTTCTTTTTCTTCCACCAATTGCAAAACATCCGACAGTAGTTTTTCTTCTTTGCTCTTCGACTCCGGATATACCATTGCATTTGTCACGTACAAAGCCTCCTCTCCACCATACATAAGCCTTCCGGTAAGCTCTACCAGCGTTCCCTCTGCTTTTGTCTTTTCTGTCTGAATCTCTCCTTGCACATTCATCACTTCATAATGATCCAGCTCCCACTGAATCTGCACCGGATAATCTTTCCACTCCGTAAGCAGATTCAGGTCTTTCTCCACACGATCAAGGCTTTTATTTTCACCTAAAATAACCTCATCCATTTTCTCCATCACTCGTTTGAAAATTTTTTTGGTCTCCTGTGATGTATACCTTTGTTCTTCCACATCTATCGTAACTTCTTTTTCTTTCAATGTCTGTCCGATCGTGATCTCATAAGTCTCTCGTCTGCTTCCGCCGCCATAGACATTCCGCTCGATTTCTCCTGAATCTTTTTCTTGTCTGTCCAGCCAAAAGAGTCCGAGTGCAATCGTATTTGCACAAAACAAAATCAATAAAATCTGCCTTCCTGTCTTTTCCTCACACCACACAAAAATTTTTCGTTTCTGCTTTTGAAGCACTAAAAAAAGTAATACCACATATCCAATAATACATATGATCATGATCTACACCTCAATTTCTACAATTCGTTTTCCAATCTCATATGCAATGACATATCCTAAAAAACAAATTGTCATAATTACAACTCCGGCTGCATTGCCATACAAGACTCCCATAAACTCCGGAAAACTGAACTTCATATAGCAGATCATCCCGAATGGTATCGCCGACATAACTTTAAATTCCAGCTTTTTAGAGGCAATAATCGTTCCAATCTCTCTTCTTATATCTGCCTTCTCCGACATCTGCTGTACCGTATTGCGAATAATCGCAATCATATCGCCGCCGCTTCTTTTTGCCATTACAAATACTGTCACAAACGTCTGAACATCCTCCTCGCCAGTCCGTTGTGAAAACTCCTGAAGCACTTTCTCCATTGTTACATTCACATCCAGTTGTCGAACCATATACCGGAATTCCCGCACGATCAGCTCATCTTTCTTATATATGATCTGCAGATCTTTTAATGCCTCACGCATTGCATTTTCGACTGAGTATCCTACGTTTAATGCTGTCGCCAAAGACTGTACTGCCTCCTTAAACTGTAGCTGAAACACATTTTTTCTTTTTTCTATCCACTGTTTTTCCCATGATTTTAAAAAATAGACTAAATAAGGTGCCAATAGAATTGCACATAGACATGTCCCATAGAATAAATACGAAAACATTAAAATTACAAAACTGCCTGTTAATACCGCCAACAGATAATCACGCCTGCGAATGTCCTGCTGCCAATAATTTTTCTTTCTTTTGTATCTCATGTAATTTTACCCATTCTCCTTTGATTTTCCCTCCAATCATCTCCGTCTCCTGAAACTCATACAACGTCTGAAGCTGGATCTTCCCATCCTCATACCCTAATACCTCAACAATCTGTAAAAGCTTTCTGCTTCTGTCTCTCAGTCTTCCAAGGTGTATAATAATATCAATTGCTGAGGCAATCTGTCTCTGAATTGCCGTAAGCGGAATGTCCATTCCCATCAGAACCATTGTCTCTAATCGGCTGAGCATATCCTCCGGACTGTTCGAATGCCCGCTGCTCGCTCCGCAATGTCCGGTATTCAGACTCTGCAGCATGTCGATCGCCTCACTTCCGCGCACTTCACCGACAATAATTCTCGTTGGGCGCATTCGAAGCGCCGATTTGATTAAATCGCGAATCGAAATCTCTCCTGTTCCTTCCACATTTGCATTTCTCGCCTCAAGACGAACCAGATTCGGAACATTTTTGATTCTCAGCTCTGCATTGTCCTCAATCGTAATTATCCTCTCATCTTTTGGGATGAAGTCCGACAATGCATTTAAAAAAGTGGTTTTCCCAGAACCTGTTCCACCGCTGATAAAAATATTGTATTTTGCTTCCATCAGCCGCTTTAAAAATGGCACAAGCTCCGGTCCGACTGCCTCCCACTGTACAAGCTGCTCCATTGTGATATTCTCTTTCGGAAATTTTCGAATTGTCACAATCGGACCATTTAACGCAACCGGATAAAGTACCACATTGACTCTGGAACCATCCGGAAGCCTTGCATCCACAATCGGTGAAGCTTCGTTTACAATCCGGTTTGAACCCGCTACAATCTGCTGAATCACATCTTCCAGTTTTGTCCTTGTGATAAATCTCTTTTCAAGTTCCAAAATCTTTCCCTGCTTCTCCACAAAAATATGATCAGTTCCATTGATCATAATCTCCGTAATTTCATCATCTTCAATCAGTTCCTGCAAAATATCAAGCTTTCGGAATGTATTGAACAGTTCCTTTCCAAGACCTGATTTTTGTTTCAATGGTATATAGGACTCTTTTCCCTTTTCTTCTAAAGTCCGGTGTATGATCTCTACAAGTTCGTCATCTTCCACTTCCTTCGACAGATCCAGTTCTGCCAGAATTTTCTCATATAATTCTTCCATCTGAATCATAGACGTTCCTCCTTCACAAGCCTCCTTACCGCATTTTCAATATCCTGTGGGACAATAAACGAATATGTTTTTTCTGACAGTCTCTCCAACTGCAGTGTCTGCAGATTCTCCTCATACTGTCGCAGTTTTCCCTGTGAGATACTATCCTCTAAAATTGGCATATAAATCCTGTCACACAAATCCAGCATCTGAAAAAGTCCCTGCACACATTCGCCGACATCCAAAAGAATCACCTCATAGACGCTGTCCTCCACAATCTGTTTCAGCAAAACTTCCCATTCTTCCCAAAGTACCTCCTTCAAATCAAGACTTACCGGCATCGGCGGAATATAATCCAATTCATCCATTTTCCTGACCAGCATTCCAAGCCGAAGTCCAAAATTACTGTTCTCCTGTCTTGTATAATACAGGACGTCTCCAAGATTTCCACCGTCTGCCTGTGTAAATATTCCGCCATATCCGAAATATTCTTCCAGATTCAAATACAGCACTTTTTTACATCTCGCCAGTTCTTTTCCAAACGCCACTGCAAAGCTTGTCTTTCCAGCTCTGTGGATAGGCGAGTATACCGCCAGCATTTTAACTGATTCCTTTTTCACACTTCTCATCATATTTTCTTTTGTTCTCTCAAAATATGTCTCCAGAATCTCTGACAATATCTGATCCACGCACTGATACTTGTAAACACACTTTTCATCCTGAGACACATTCTGAAAATTGCCTGTCGTCAGCACAAAAATCTGTTCTGCCTCCACTCCTTTTCGCTCTTTCTTCGCACAGGTTTCATCTATGACCAAGATATGAATATTTTTATCCCGCGAAAGTATCTTTACATTTTCCCAGGTACTGCATACATATACCTTCACCGCAAATTCTTTCCGCTCCATAATATTTTCCATTAATTTCTCGGCATATTTGACTTCCTGATCGCATATTACAATATTCTTCTCACTCAAATACTCCCTCCTTCGTATTTTATTTTTCAACTTTGGATTTCTCGCCGGAATCGGCTTTTGATCTTTGAAAATTTAAGATTAACTAACTTGTACGTTGCATTATAAACGCCTTTTTCTCTCTTGTCCATATCATTTTTTCAAATATTTTATTTTTGTGCAACCTCTATAAAATTTTGTACGCCAATATCCCGTAAAGCATCGCAACCCCTGGCAATCCAAGGATTCCGGATGTCAAAAAGGAAATTCCGTTTAATCCCACTCTCAGAGAGATCCCCCTATATTCCAGATACTGATTGACAAAAAAAATGAGTCCCATACCGACTACTGCTCTGACAATAAAGTTAATAAGAAAACTGGTTTTCGGCTCTTCCTGCATTATATTTTTCCCCCTGCTTTTTGTTACAGAATATGTGCAAGCTCCTCGTTTTATTCCGATTTTTCCTCTGTAAATATGGTATTTTATTCTATTTTTTGTCTATACTAGATAAAAGAGACTATTTACAAGAATGAGGGGTGTCATATGAAACTATTCCAAAAGAACTGCCAAAGAGAAACATCCGAATACAATATACACGAAGAAATCGAAAAGGTAAAAGCACAGATGGACGCCGCATATTCCAACTTTCAAAATGCCGTCGACCCAGATTTGATTGACTGCTGCATTTTTGAAAGCAATGCTGCTTGGAAAAAATATCGTTTTTTATTGAGACAGGCTAAAGGGCAGCGTTCCTGCCACTAAAATACGGGGGCTTAAAAAAGTCCCCGTTCCATACTCTGTTACAAAACAATCTTTATCTCACGTCCTGTGCGATGATATTGGTAATACCGTACTCCTGCCGCATCCATCATGCGTTTTGATGCGATCACAGACGGTGTGTCTGCATATTTATCGCAGTCATATATCACCTCTCGTATTCCACTTTGAATGATTGCTTTCGCACATTCATTACACGGAAACAGTGAGACATAAAGCTTCGCTCCTGCAAGACTTCCACCGCTGTAGTTCAAAATCGCATTCAGCTCACTGTGGGTTGAGTACAAATATTTTGTCTCCAGCGGATCATCGCCTTCCCTTTCCCAAGGGAACTCATCGTCCGAGCACCCGATCGGGAAACCATTATACCCCATAGAAAGTATCTTATTATCCTGACTGACAATGCAACACCCTACCTGTGTACTTGGGTCCTTGGATCTCATACCAGAGAGCATCGCAACTCCCATAAAATATTCGTCCCATGAAATATAATCTTTTCTCTTCTCAGTCATGACAACACACCTCCACATGAACTATTTTGTACCAAAAATACGATCTCCTGCATCTCCCAATCCCGGAACAATATATCCGTGATCGTTCAATTTTTCATCCAATGCAGCAATATAAATATCTACATCCGGATGTTCTTTCTGCAGACGTTCCACACCTTCCGGTGACGCAATGATACACATGAAGTGAATGTTTTTGACACCTTTTTCTTTTAGCATCTGAATTGCCGCAACACAGGAACCTCCTGTTGCAAGCATCGGATCTACCACGTACACTTCTCTTTCATTACAGTCTGACGGAAGTTTGCAGTAATATTCTACAGGCTCCAATGTCTCCGGATCACGATACAGACCGATATGTCCTACTTTTGCAGCCGGAATCATTGCAAGCATACCTTCTACCATACCAAGTCCTGCACGCAAAATCGGTACGACAGCAAGTTTTTTCCCTGCCAGTTCTTTGACAGTCGTCTCACAAATCGGTGTTTTGATCTTGACATCCTGGAGCTTCAAGTTTCTTGTAGATTCATAACACATCAACATTGCAATCTCACTGATCATCTGACGAAAATCCTTTGATCCAACCTCTTCTCTTCTAATAATCCCTACTTTATGCTGGATCAGCGGATGATCCATAACGTATACTTTTGACATACTCTTTCTCCTTGTTCTTGTTCTTTATTCTTCAATCATCGAAATGCGTCGTACATGACGCTCATCTCCGGAAAACGGAGTCTTCAAAAAGGTATCCACAATCTTCACTGCAAGTTCCGGACCTAATACACGTCCCCCCAATGCAATGATGTTTGCGTCATTGTGAAGTCTTGTAGCTTCCGCAGAAAAGCAGTCAGAACAAAGTGCACAACGGATTCCTTTCATCTTATTCGCAGCGATGGAAATACCAATTCCGGTTCCGCAAATCAAAATTCCTTTTTCACACTCGCCATCCAAAACAGCCTGTCCCACTTTTCTCGCATAAATTGGATAATCTACCGATTCTCCATTGCAGCCGAAGTCTTTATATGCAAGCCCTTCTCGTTCTAAATATTTTATAATCTCCAATTTCAAATCATATCCACCATGATCACATCCAATTGCTATCATTCTTTTTTTGCCTCCTTATTTAGTTTCTCTGCTAATTTTAAAATCAACTCTTTTAACAGTTCAAAATTCTCTCCATATGCCACCAAAGGCTGCCCATGTGTAGAGAGAACCTGTCTGTCATCTTCAATGTACTCATTCAATGTAAATACATTCTTTACATTTTCGTATTCCGATACAATCTTCCATTTGTACGGTTCTTCCAATGTAAGCACCAATGTATCGTCATCCAAATCTTTTTCACTAAACGGCGTTGCCTCATGTGACTCCAAGGTCATCTGCTGGCTTTTCATGATTGCCTCTGCCTTTTGGTTCGCCGGCTCAGGAAACAAGACGATCATTCCTCGAGAATCCACTTCATATTCCTGTAAAAGTGGCTGATTGCGCAAGATCTCTGCCGCCATCGGTCCCCTGCAATTGTCACTGTTACTTACAAACAGAATCCTTCTGTATTTCTGAAGCTTCGTAATCTCTTCCGCCTCTATGATCTGATGACCCGCAGCTTTGATAAGTCTGTTCATAATCGCATTCCCGATTCCTTCCACGGCAAATGCCTCACTAAAAATATATGCCACCTCTTCATCATCAAATTCACGAAGCACTTTATAAAGATTTTTAGCAATGGAATTCTCGTTTGCTCTTGTCCCAATACTTTTTACGATTCCATTCGTATATAAATCCGCTGTTTCGCTTGTCGCAATGATTCCCACCTGATTTCCCCTGCGCATCTGTTCATATGCAAGCTGACGAATAGCTTTCACTGCTTCTAACGGCGCACCATTCACAATCACAAGCTGAGCTTTTGGTGCATAGTGACGGTATTTCATTCCAGGAGCTTTCGGTGCCGCATCGCTCGTCTCAGACAATGTTGTCCTGTCCACAGCAACTTCACCTATGACTTCCTCTAACATCTCCTTCGTGATTGCTCCGGGTCTGAGGATCATAGGAGGTTCCACAGTCATATCAACGATCGTTGACTCTACTCCTATTTCCACATTGCCCCCATCGATGATCATATCGATCTTTCCATCAAGGTCTTCCGCAACATGTTCCGCACTCGTAGGGCTTGGGCGTCCGGAAGTATTGGCACTCGGGGCTGAAATATAACCTCCTCCCGCCCGAATCAGTGCCCTTGCAATCTCGTCCTCCGGCATTCTCACCGCCACCGTCTGCAGCCCGCCGGTTGTTCCAAGCGGAACTACTCCACTCTTTTCAAATATAAGTGTCAGTGGCCCAGGCCAAAATTTTTCTACGATACTTTTTGCTTTTTCCGGTATAAATTCTACAATCTCATCCAATGCCTGAATATCTGCAATGTGAACAATCAATGGATTATCTGACGGACGTCCCTTTGCTTCATAAGTCTTCCTTGCAGCTTCCTCATTCAGTGCATTGGCTCCTAATCCATACACCGTCTCTGTTGGAAACGCCACAAGTCCTCCTTTTTCAAGTATCTCACCTGCTTCTGCAATGATCTCTGTATCAAGTTGATTTTTGTCGATTTTTTTAATTATTGTTTTCATAACTTTTATTATATCATCATTATGTACACTTAGTCTAGCCATTTTATAATCCCTGCACAAATTGCTTCCGCCACTTTATCCTGATACTCCTCATTTTTTAATTTTTCTGCCTCCTGGGCATTACTCAAAAATCCGCATTCTACAATGATCGTCGGCACTTCTGTTCTCTTTAACATATAATATGTACTGTTTTCTTTCGCCTGTCTTTTGTTGTTTGTATCCAGCGCCTTCAATGCCTCCTGCATGACAGTTGCAGCACGTTCCCCTTCTTTGGAATGTGTATAATAAAATACCTGCGCTCCTTTTATGCTCTCTTCATGATAGCTGTTTTGGTGAATGCTGACCGCAATATCAGGCTTCGTCTCATTGATAAGGGCAACTCTTTTTTTCATATCTGCAATTTTTTTATTTGATTTGCTTTCATTATAAAATCCGTCGTCATCTTCTCTCGTCATCACCACATGTATCCCTTGCTCAATCAGCCTTTTCTGTACTTTTTTAGAAATCTTGAGATTCACATCTTTCTCCAGTACATTATTGATTCCTATTTTACCGGGATCTTCTGAACCGTGTCCCGCATCTAATACAACCGTTTTTGTACCTTTTTCTACTTTTTCACTTGTCACATACTCGCTCAATCCCTTACTCGCAATAATCGCCCCTATTAAAAGCAGCAATACCATCAAAAGTTCTATCTTTCTTTTCAACTATCATTCTCCATATATTTCATTGATAAAATATATGCAAAAGAAGAGCTGAACATTCAGCTCTTCTTAATCGATCAGTTCACATATTTTAAAATCAGCTCCCACACACTCGACTTTTCAAAACCTAAGCGCCATGCCGCTGTTCCAGCCAGCTTATATTCCTTCATCAGCTTAAGTTTCTCTTCCAAAGCAGTCTCATCCTCTAACCAAATCTTGTATGTGGCTCCATCTGCCTCCCACTGAGCATAGTTTTGTTTGGTTGCCTCATCTACAGTCGTCTGAGCGCCTGCATCGGCAATCGCCTGTTCTGCCGCTTCCATACCAAGCGCTTCGCTCGTCACTTTTACAGAATATTCAGCCGCTTCAGTTCCTGCCTCCTCTGCCAGCTCTTCCTCGGTCTTTGGAACTTCTTTCCAAAGTCTTGTGAAAAACGGAACCGCATTGATTACTTTTTCTTTTGGTACGGCATTTAACGTCGCTTCTATTCCCTCTTTTACAAAATTCAAAGATGCAACTGAACCGCTTTCATAAGAGCCGCTGTAATGTTCATCATATCCCATGATAATTACATAATCCGCAACTTTCCCCTGCTCTTCTATATGATAATGTGCATTGTATGTCTTCGGCACATAGTTGTCCACAGATAATACAAGTCCATTCTGTCGGCACTTTACAGATAACTCGCGGATAAACTGAATATAATGTTCTCCGCACTCTGCAGAAATCTTCTCAAAGTCGACATTAATGCCGTCAATTCCTGTCTGCAGTGCCTCTGCGATCAGCTGATTTACCAAGTTTTCTCTCTTTGAAGTATGACTAAGTACTTCGTAAGATTCTTCATAAGAACCGATTCCACCATCAAAATCTCTCACCAGCGCCCATACTTCGATATTGGACTGATGAGCATAGTTCACATACTGGGAACTTGCAAGAGAGTTAATATTTCCATCTGTATCTGCAATTGTAAACCACGTTGGAGAAATTGTTGTCAAACCTTTTGTATCTGCAATTGTCTGAAGCACTTTTTCGTTCGCACTCTGATTCGTCACCACGTGCCACGCCATATTGATTGTGTAGTCTTTTGAAATGTTTGTGTATACCTGTTCTTCAAACTCTCTCGAAATCGTCTCTTCCTTTTCATTCTTCAGACAATTTTTCTTGATATATCCAATATATCCATCCTCTGTACGAACTTTTTTCCAGTCCCCTTCATTCTCAATTACAGTTACCTTATCCTTTTTGGATACCTCTGTCAGGTACGGACTCTTCACTCCGCCTCTGTACCTCACCTGTGTATCCTTTTTGACCGTTGCCGTTCTGATCTTTCCCCAGTCACTTATAATCATGACTCTCTGCGGGTCTTCATATGTTTTAAATTCAATATTTGTATACTTCTGCACAAAATCCAGTGCGATATACGCCGTACTTCCTTCCGTCTTTATAATCGTATAATCTTCACTTTTCTTTTCTTTCTGCAGTGTATACTCATTACTTCCTACGTCTGCCCGGATCGTTCCTTCCGGGAGTGTGTACAATAAAATATTCTCATTGGAATCCCAATAAAATCTATCATTTAGATAATCTCGCACAAGCGAATATTCCAAGTATGGCTTTCCATCAAACATCGCCGCTTTCGCTTCAAGAATCTGATTGTCTATAATAACAGCTACCTGATTGTCTTGTTCTATTCCATAATATTTTTTCAAATCAGCTTTTTCTTTGGATGGGCTATATCTCTTTAATAAGAAAGCGCCTCCTACAATACCTATTACTATCAAAACAAGGATACTCATCTTGAACGCCAAATTGCGTTTTCTCTGTCTCCTTGATGCACCATTTCTTCTCTTCCTATTCGAACCATTCTGTGCTGATCTGGTTCTTTGGGTCGTGCTCTTATTTTGCATCTGCCTTGTTGTACCTGAACTCTTTCTTGTTCTTTCGTCCATGCTACACCTCCTACTTGAACCTATTATAACAATATTTTTTGTACACGTCATCAACTATTTCGACAATTTCCGCAAATATAAACAATCTAATTGTCTTCGCAAGAGGGGTATCTGTGCGTCTTTCTTAACTGTTGCTGATACTGTGAAATACGATTTCTTTAACGTCTCCCTTATCATCCCAGACGTAATCTCTCATATAGGCATTTTCCTCTTTTACCATATGTGCCGTAACAATCTGCATAGGACTTGCCGGCTGATTGTTCAACCGTATGCTGACACCTCGATTCTCGTATTTTTCTAACTCCGCATACAAATCTTTATATAGTTCTCTCTCTTCCATGTTCCGCTCCTCCATAATTTTTACAATTGGCAACTATGGCATCTGACATTCCACTATTCCTTGAGGTTCTGTGATATATCTTATGGAAATGTTTTTGCTGACAAGAAGATAGGTTTTCTCTTTAGAATTTCTTTTTTTGTTTATTTTATACGTTGCTTGTTTTGGTTTTCTGATTCGATTAAATCCTGTGATATGTATTGTTGATTCGCTATTGAAATGTGTTTGATTTAAACAAATTAGACTTTTTCAGATTATTTCTTAAAAGATTATTTTTACGAAAAGATTCTTATTGAGAAGTTAAGAATCCTGCCTTCGATAATACGTCCCTCCTTACATTGTAAACATAGCCGCCCGACATACTATCTTCTTGTAATAAAATTATAATCATTTTCATTTATTACTTGCAAGCACTATTTTGTTTATATCTAATTGTAAAGATTTACCTTGTAATTTCAAGCTTTTCTTTATCCATACTATACTTATCCACGGATTTTCCACAAGATATCCACATACTTTTCCACACAAAATTCTCTTTACATATTTTTTGTTTTTGTTTATACTAATAAAAAGTAAGCAGATCTATTTATGAATAGGAAGTGATCATTATGAAGATTGAAAAAATTAACGATAATCAAATACGCTGTACTCTTACACAAGCTGATTTAGCTGACCGCGAATTAAAACTCAGCGAATTGGCTTATGGAACTGAAAAGGCAAAATCACTTTTCCACGATATGATGCAACAGGCTGCTGCTGAATTTGGTTTCGAAGCAGAAGATATCCCTTTGATGATAGAGGCAATTCCTACATCTTCCGATTCTATTGTACTCATTATCACAAAGGTAGAAGATCCGGAAGAACTTGATACAAGATTTTCAAAATTCGCTCCTTCTCCGGCTGATTTAGACAGCAGAAAGCGAAATGTATTAGATAAACTGGAAGGCGCAGAAGATATTTTAGATTTGATAAATAAAGTAAAAGAAGCGGTATCCGAACCTCCGGCTAAAATGGCGGAAGCGAAAAAAGAAGAGATAAAAGAAGCAAAAAATCCGGCAATTCGCCTTTTTTCATTCTCGAATATGGACAGCGTCATCCATGCTGCTCATTTGCTAAAGGCAATGTACTTTGGTTCCAACACATTATATAAAGATACTTCAAACAATGTATTCATCTTAGCGCTCACACAGTCTGAGCATACAACTAATGAATACAATAAGATTTGTAACATGTTATCTGAATATGGATCCTTAGAACGTGCTTCCGGAGCAACACTTGCATATTTGGAAGAGCACTGTGAAGTATTTATAGCCAACAATGCAGTTCAACAGTTGGCAGTAATTTAAAAAAATGGGAAGAGAGTTCAAATACTCTCTTCCCATTTTTTCTTTATGCATTAATTGCTGCATTAATCTTTTCAACTAATAATTCTACGTCAATACCGTGTACCATTGCTGCTTCTTCCAGAGATTCTCCCTGTGCAGATGGGCATCCGAGACAGTGCATACCAATTTCCATTAAAATCGGTGCCACCATAGGATTAATTGCAAGAATTTCACCAATTGTCATTTCTTTTGAAACTTGTACAGCCATTTGAGATTCCTCCTTCTATAATTTTTACTTTACCTATTATAATACCATTTTTATAAATTATCAATCTCTTAAACTCTTAAACATTTCAAAAGTTTCTCAATTGTATATACAATTGTATACAAATTGAGATTACTTAAAAGTCAACATTTTTTCTCCGTTTTTTCGACAAAATAATTTTTTTATTATTTCTCTACAAAACGCTTGTTCTTTTTTTCACAATAATAATCCACACTTTCCACGCCCTTTAGTGTGGATAATGTGGATAACTTTGAGGAAAACTACTATTTATTGTGTTTTTTCCAATTTTTCATGTGGATAAGTGTATTTTTAATTTTTTTCATTTTTTTTCACATTTCGACATTTTTGTGCATTTTGTACACGCTACTTTTCTTATGTGTTCTGGCACAAAAAAAACCTCAAGACAATTCCTGAGGTTTTCCTTATAATTTCTGAACTATTACAGAAGTCTTCTGACAGTGATAATGTTTGTATATGTTGCTGAAGATACACCAATTCCATGCGCTTCATCAATCGCATTTACAATCTGACCATTTCCTATATAAATTCCTACATGCCCCTCATAACAGATTACATCTCCCGGAACAGCCTCGCTGTAGCTTACTTCTGTTCCCGCACTTCTCATGGCACTTGATGTACGTGGCATGCTAACTCCAAAATTAGCATATACTGACTGAACAAATCCAGAGCAATCCGCTCCATTTGTCAGGCTTGTACCTCCCCATACATATGGATTTCCTACAAACTGCATTGCATAGTCCACAACAGCCTGTCCATTTCCCACTGTTTCCGCTTCTGCCGCCTTAGCCTCTTCTTCTGCTTTCGCTGCTTCCTCTGCAAGTCTTGCCGCTTCCTCTTCTTTTGACTCTGCATAAGAAAAACACTCTGCCGCAAGCTCTTCTGCTTTCGCTTCATCCAATGTCTCTACATCTACTTCCGGTTTCTTCTCTGCTACAATTGCTTTTGCTTTTTCTTCTGCTGACTCCCCTGTCAAAATATATTCTGTTTTCACATAACCGGTTACATTGCCGGATTCAATCTGTGTCCATTCTCCCACCGGACCGATTACTTTTGCTGCGTCCGCTTCATAGAGCTTACCAACCCATTCACTGTCCTGAGATGGTTCTGTTCTTACAAATAAATAACTTCCCTCTTCCACCTGTGTAAATGCCATGTCTTCGTACACATTTTTCAGTTCAGTTTCTACGTATCGTTCAATCTCAGCTGTAGCATTTGCCAAATATCCTTTATTTATATTTACAGTACTTACCCCCTCCGCATTTTTTGCTTCGGCTGCAAGAACTTTATCGTTCGGTATTAAGACTGCACTTGTCAATACTCCTAAAGCGATTCCTTTTTTCAGGAATTTAGAATACATAAATTGTCCTCCTACTATATTTTTCTTAATTGTTACAAAAATGTTAAATATGTTACATTGGTATTATATCAACGTAACATCTTACTGTCAACCGTGTATACTGTGTTTTTATTGTGAATTTTATTTTCTGTATTGACAAAATTTCACTTTTTTAATATTATAAATATAGTAACTATTACTATTATTGACTGAAAGGAGGATTCCCATTGGCAACTTTAAAATACAGCCGCCAGCGAGAGTCCATCAAAGACTATCTGAATAGCACAACTGAACATCCAACAGCAGATACTGTCTATTTAAATGTAAGGAAAGAGTTTCCGAACATCAGCCTGGGCACAGTATATCGCAATCTGAATCTGCTGGCAGAGATTGGAGATGCTATAAAGATACCTACTCCCAATGGCGGAGATCGATTTGATGGAAGAACAATTCCACATTATCATTTTTGTTGTACTTGTTGTGGCAGAGTCATGGATCTTGATATCGAACAGATGGATTTCATTAATGAGACTGCCGGCAAGAATTTTGATGGTATTATCGAGAACCACTCTATGATGTTCTACGGGACATGTAATGAATGTGTTAAAAAACAATAAAATTCAAAATAAGGATTGACATTTTCATTTGATTATGATAAATTAATATCAGTAACTATTACTAATATTGATGATAAAAAATATTATTAACAGAAAAGGAGAGTTTTAAAATGAAAAAATTTGTATGTACAGTATGCGGTTATGTTTATGAAGGAGAAGCTGCTCCAGCAGAATGTCCACAGTGCCATGTAGGAGCTGATAAATTTAAAGAAATGACAGGAGAAA
>ERZ838827.562-NODE-562-length-44035-cov-4.102774_pt1 | contig 44035 bp, 40 predicted proteins | sample MGYA00519881_ERZ838827 | MGnify/ENA primary metagenome ERZ838827 (study PRJEB31850, sample SAMEA3708842) | human gut metagenome | biome: human gut; feature: human-associated habitat; material: faeces | place: China | collected 2014 ...
TTTTTTACTTACATATAAAAAATATTGTCTTTATATTCTTCAAATATTTTACTATTTTTTTCATCTCCACCATCTAAGTTAGCACTGTAAAAGATTGGTGGTGTTATCCCTAATCTTAATAATTCTTCAACAACTCCACATATAATGGAATTTACAATAGTTGCACCTATCACTGTTGAACTTGGAGCCACTTTTTGTTCCAACCCTTCATAGCTTATGCTAGCATCTCCAATTTCCCCATGATTATCTATAACAATATCTGCTAATTCAAACAATCTTTTATTTCCAGTAGAAGTTCTTGCAGTTACTGTTTTAGAATATTTTACATTTGTAATAGCTAAAATTATTGCTCCTTTTTCTTTAGCTTCGTTAACAAAGTCTAATATAACAGGATTTCTTCCTGAAACTGAATGACAAATTATTAAATCTCCTTTATTTATTTTAGTTTTTTTAGCAATTTCTGTTCCATAACCAGATAAACGTTCCATAACAGAAGTAAAGGTTACAGGTCTTGTATTTAACATAATAGAAGACTCTAATATCGGATTAATAATAGCTAGACCTCCTGCTCTATAAAATACTTCCTCTGATAATATTCCAGCATGTGAAGCTCCAAAAATAAAAATACTTTTTCTATCTTTTATTTTTTGAACAATTAAAGATATAGCTTTCTCTAAATTAGTATTTTCCTCTTTTAATACTTCTTCTAATAATTTTTGTATGTAATTAAAATATTCAACATGTTTTTTCATAATACTTCTCCACTTAGATTAAATTTGCTATTCCATTAGCAATTATTCCCCATAATGATAAGTCATTTCCTCCAAAAATTAAAATCCAGTTAAATATTGTTTTAGAGAATACACCTACAGAAACGCCTAAAATTACAACCATAACTAAAGAGGCTACTAATGTTCCTACAATAGTTCCTCTTAGTCCTCCTTGACCCTCTGCTATAACTGCTGCTGTACCACATTCAAAGAAGCTTGTAATTATTAATGGTATTAAAATTACACTAAATAAATTTAGTTTTGCTGCAATTATTATGAAAAAAGTAGAACTCAACATTGCAACTATAAACCCTATTAAAACCGCATTTGGTTTATAATTAAAAATAATAGGGCAATCTAATGCTGGTATAGCATTTGGTACTAATTTTAAAGCTATTCCTTGGAAAGCTGGTAATAATTGGTTTATTATCATTCTTACTCCACTTAACATTATTGTTAATCCAGCTCCAAACATTAATCCTTGGTTTGCAGCATAAAAAACTATTCCTTGTCCATTTGTTTGTAAACTATCTTTAAAGATTATTCCTAAAACTACAAACATTATAAATATTACAATGCCACCTGTTATAGCTATCTCTCTAAAAAATGAAAGGCTTTTAGGAATCTTTATATCTTCTGTTGATTTTGATTTATCTCCAACATACTTAGAAACTATTCCTGCAACCAATGCTAAAATACCTGCTGGATGCCCTAATGTAAATGAATCTGATTCTGTTACATCTTGAACAAATGGTTTTAATAAATATGGAATTACTGACCAATAAATTGCAGATAATATTGCACTAAACAATATCAATTTCGCTCCATAAAAATTATTTTCTACCCCTACAGCTGTAAATATAAATGGAATCCACCACAAAAAATGTCCTGTTAAAAATATATTTTTTAGTGGTGTAAATCTTGCTATCAATATATGAAGAATAAATCCTAATAACATTGCTATTCCAATCATTCCACCATAATTTGTTGTAAAAGTTTGGTCATTAAATCCAGATTCTACTACTGCTCCTAAAGCTATTTGAATAGTTGTATTTACAGGAGCTATCGCTCCTACTAAAACTCCTACCCCTTGTTGTAGAATAAACATTCCTAATGCTGCTAGTAAACTTCCCTTTATAATATCATCTATTTTTTTCTTTTGTAAAACTAAACCTAACATTGCAACTCCACCTAATAAAATTGGTGGATTTCTTAATATGTTATCAATTATAAATTGTAAATTCATATATTTCTCCTCCTTTTATCAATTATTTATTTTTTAAAAAAGTTTCTAATCCTGCTTTTACTTCTTCTACATCCATATATCTTTTAATAGGAATTACTGGTATACTAATATTTGTTTTTAAATTTTCAGCTAATTCAAAAGAAGTAAATATTACATCACAAGTCATTCCTTGTGCTGTAGAAATATCTGTATTTTCAACCTCAGCTTCAACTCCTTCCATTTTTAATACCTTCTCAATTGTCATTTTCAATACCATTGATGACCCTACTCCAAATCCACATACTGCTAAAATTTTCATTTCTTCCTCCTTAAATTCTTTGCTATTTTATTTTAAAATTTTTATTATCTCATCTTCAGTTTTACTTTGTAAAATATTAAATAATTTTTCTTCATCTTGTAACATATCTACCAACTCAGTTATCATTTCTATGTGAGAATTAGAATCTTGAGCTGCAAGTATAAATATAAGTCTTACACTTGTTTCTTCTCCAAAACTTACTCCTTCATTTAATTTTAATAAACTTATTCCTGTTTTATTTACTCCATCCTCTGGTCTTGAATGTGGCATTGCTACATCATCAGCTAAAACTATATAAGGACCTAGTTTATTTATATTTCCTATCATTTTTTCTATATAATTCTCTTCAATATTTCCTTTTTCTAGAAGTTTTTGGGCAGCTATCTTTACAGCTTCTTGCCAATCTACAACTCTTTCCTTTAAAGTAATATTTCCCTTCAAAAAATCTTTAAGCAATTTTATCACACTCCACTATTGTTCTTACGTCATTATTTTATAATTTATTTTTTGGTTTGCCAATTATCAAATTTGTTCAATTTTAATTTTACATTTTCTTACAATAAAATAAGATAGTTACTAATCACTAGAATAACTATCTCATCTTACTTTTTATTCTCGAAAGTTTATACACTTTAAAACTTGTTTTACACTTTTAGCTTTTATTAAATTCTCTATCAAATTATAATTTGTTACCAACTCCACCAAATCCGCCAATGAACTAAGATGCTCTTTATTGTCCCAAGAAGCAAAAGATAGTATCACCTGAACCTTTCTATCATTTGGAAATAATACAGGTTTTTTAAGAATTAAAAGTCCCATTCCTGTTTTTAAAACAGAATCATCTTTTTGAGAGTGGGGAATAGCTAAATTATCTCCAATAACAACATAAGGTCCTAATTTTTTTATATTCTCTATCATTGCTTCAACATACTCAATTTTTGTAATCTTATTTCTTACCAAAATTTCTCCTGAAATTTTTATTGCCTCTTCCCAACTTTCTACCTCTTGATTTATTAAAATATTCTTCTCATGTAAAAAATCAGATAATTTATATTCATTTTCTTCCATATCATTTATTAGTCTTTGTTCAAAATAAATATTTAACTTCTTTACCAACTGCTCTTTATTTTTAATTTTACAATTTTCCTCTATTATCTCCATCAATTCAGATAACATATATCTCTTTCTCTGCCTTGAAAGAGAATATTTATCAAGAGCACTTATATCTTCTTGAGTTAAAATAGACTTTACTTTTACCACAGGAATAAAAATATCATTTTCAATATCTACAGTACTTATAATTAAATCTACCTTTTCCTTTTGCAGAGTTTTTTCTAAAAGATGTCTTGGAATAGTTTTTATAATATTTATTGTATATATTTCCTTTAGCTGTTGAACTAAAAGACTAGAAGTTCCATAACCATATCCACATACTACTAAAACTTTCTTTAAATTTTTTCTTTTGTATCTATTTCTATCAATTGCTGATTTAAAATATATAGCTAAAAATGCTACTTCATCATTTGAAAATTCTATTCCTAAATATTTCTCTATATCCTTTAAAGAATTCTTAGTGTTATAAAATATATTGGGATAACTATTTAATACCTCTATAAAAATTGAATTTTCCAATTTTATCTTATTTTGTAATCTATATATTGTAGGTTTGATATGATTTAGAATTCCCTCTAAAAGTAACTTATCTTTAGAGATATCCACATCTATTTTTTTATTGAAATTATCTATAAATTTTTTTACAAGTATATCTATCTCAATCCAATTACTATAATATGACTTGTCAAAATTATATGTATGACTTCCTATAAAATAATCTGTGATTTGAAGTATCTCATTCTCTTCTAAAGTAATGTCATAAGATGATTCTAAGATTCCTTTAGCTTTTAATATTGTTTCATACTCTGTTGTTTCCTTCAAAAATTGTTTATTAGCTATCTTTTCTAAAGCTCTTCCCTGTTTTACTCTAATCATTGTAATTATTAAATAGATTGCTATTATGTTGTAAGCTTCATCAGATATTATCTTATTGAGTAATCTTTGAATATAGTTGATGAAATTTTTAATTATATTTATATCTATATATTTAATATATTCTTCAACTATTAGTTCTTTTTTAGTCTTTAAACCTGTATTAGAATAAAAGATAAAATTTGAATACTTTCTTAAAAATTTTAACTGTTGTTTCCTTATATCTATTTCTTCTCCAGAAAGAATTAACCCTTCTTGTTGAGATATTTTTAACTCTAAATTATTATTTAAAAGTTCTTCTCTAATATCACGTATATCATTTCTTATAGTTGTTCTACTTACATCTAATATCTCACTAGCTTTGGTTAAATTTATTTTTTCATCAAATATACAGATAAATGATAAATATTCCCTTCTTTCATATATATCAAAACTACTATTTCCTTCATCTATTTCATCACTTTCTAAAAATTCTTTATAATCTTCTAAAAAAATAATTCCTCCAAATTTTCTCTTTAATGGTTGAAACTTATTTAAAATAAGATAATTATCTATCTTATCTAACTCATATCTTATACTTCTTTCTGATATTCTAAGTAACTTTGCAAGTTCTTTTATTGTTCCTTCTCCACTAGTTTTACATAAACTTTTTAAAATATTATTTCCCTTTGAACTTAACAAAATTTCCCACCTCCTTATATATATTACAGTATATCCTATTATTCTTTAAAAAAAAACTAACATATTTTGTAATTTTTAGTTTACAAGATTTTTCTTTTATATTTTTTAAATTTATTATAAAATATAAAAAACTTATATAAGTTTTTTTATATTAAATTAAAAGGTGAGGTTATTTATGAAGATAATTTTTTCTCCAAGTAAAACAATGAAATATAAAGATATAGATTTAAAAAATAGTAAAGATGTAGAATTTACTAATCATACAAAAGCTCTTATAGAAAAATTAAAATCTTTTTCAATAGAAGAGATAGGTAATCTTTTTAAATTAAAAGGTAAACTTTTAGAAGAAACTTATAATAATATTCAAAATTTTGCTACTTTATCTTCTTATAGAGCTCTCTCTCTTTATGATGGAGTTACTTTTAGACAATTAGAAATAGAAAAATTTAGTGATAAGGAGATAGAATATCTAAATAAAAATCTTTTTATTTTATCAGCTCTCTATGGAGCAATCTCTCCTAATACAGAAATTAAACCTTACCGTTTAGATATGACTATAAATATTTTAGATGAGAGTATGTACAAATTTTGGAGTAGAGATATTAATAACTATCTTGATAAATATTCCACAGAAATTTTTATTAATCTTGCTTCTAAAGAGTTTTCTAAAATTTTAGATTATAAAAAATTTAAAGTGATTGATATTGAGTTTAGACAAAATATTGATGGAAAATTAAAAAATATCAGTACAGAGGGAAAAAAAGCTAGAGGAATGATGCTCAATTATATAACTTTAAATCAAATAGAGGATTTAGAAAAAATAAAAGAGTTCTCTGAAGATAATTATAAATTTTCTCCAGAAAACTCCACAGAAACTAAATTATTTTTTATAAAATAATTCAGATAATATATCAACTAAAGAAAACTCAAAGAATTGTGTAATTTATGAAGAGAAGTTAGATTAACTCAGCGAAATCGAACGCTAAAAAATGCAATAAGTCGAAGACTTAACCCTTGCATTTTTAGTGAAATAAGCTCGTAGTTAATCAACTTCTTGGAATATGGAACAATTCTTAGTTTTCTTTTTAACTTGGAAATCTCTAATCGTTTCAAATTATTTTATTTTTTATACCTATTTAGCACTTAAAGCTGCCATTGTTATATAGTTATATGGTTGATTGAAGTGAGGTAAGAAGAAGATATCTAATAGTTTTAATTTATCAATAGTTACTCCCTCTTGAATAGCTAGTGAGAACATATGAATTCCCATAGAGATATCTTGCCTAGAAGCTAATTGTGCTCCTAAAACCCTTCTTGTATCCATATCATAAACTATGCTAATTAATACTTTATCATTATTATGTTCTATAAATCCAGGTTTTTGTAAGTCTTCATAGCAAGTTGCCACAGCATTGTACCCTAATTTTTTAGCTTTTTCTAATGTAAGTCCTGTTGAAACCATATTTAATCCATAGATAGATATTCCATTAGAACCTTGAACTCCTATACTTTCTAATTTTGTTCCACATACATTATGAGCTGCTACAACTCCAGAACGTACAGCATTAGTAGCTAATGCTATATAGTTAGTATCTTGAATTGAGTTATCATATACAGTAGCACAATCTCCTATTGCATATACATCTTCTAAACTTGTTTTTTGTGTTAAGTCTACTTTATAAGCATTTTTAAATAACTCTAACTTATCTTTTCCTAATTTAGTATTTGGTACAAATCCAACTGCTAATATTACCATATCAGCTTTATATGATTTTTTATCTGTAATTACTTCTTCAACTTTACCATTTCCTTTTATTTCAAGAACTTTCTCTCCATAATTTAAGTTGATTCCATTATCAGCTAGATTTTTATTCATTAAATCTCTAAACTCTTTATCATAATATCCTGATAAACAACTGTCTGCTAAGTCAATTAGTTCTACATTTTTTCCTATTCTTTGGAAAGCTTCAGCAAGTTCTACTCCGATATATCCAGCACCTACTACTACTATATTATTGAACTCCTTGTTCTCTAATTTTTTTATTACATCTTCAGCATGTTGATATAGCTTTACAAATTGTACATTTTCTAAATCTTTTCCTGGAATATTTAAATCTATAGGTAATGAACCTGTTGAAAGAACTAATTTATCATATGATTCCTCATACTTCTCTCCATTTTTTCCAGTTGCATACACTACTTTTTTATCAAAGTCTATATTAGTTACCTCAGTTTCCATATGGATTTTAGCTCCTTTAGCTTCTAATCCCTCTTTTGTTGCATAGAATAATCCCTCTGGACCAGAGATTTGTTTTCCTATCCAAAGTGCCATTCCACACCCTAAGAAACTAATATTTGAATTTCTATCAAATACTACTACCTCATTATTTGAATAATTATTTAACATTGTATTTATAGCTGCTGTTCCAGCATGATTTGCTCCTACTACTACTATTTTACTCACAATATACCTCCCTAAACTATTTCTATAAAGATACTATACTATCTTTGTTTAGTTTTTTCAAATTATTTTACTTCCATTTTTTAACTCTAAGCAGAGTTATTTTTAACCAAAATAGTATAGTTTAATATTTAAAGTGATATTTTTTAGAGTTTAAACTTATATTTCAAAAAAAAGAGAAGACTTATCTATCAAAAATAAATCTTCTCATTATTATTTTATTAGTCTAATTGAGCTAAAATATCATCAGCTATATCAAAGTTAGCATAAACTTCTTGAACGTCATCTAAATCATCTAAAGCTTCATAAAGTGCCATAACTTTCTTAGCTGTATCTAAATCTGTAATTTGAACTTTATTTTCTGGATTCATAGCTATTTCAGCTTCTTCATAATTATATCCAGCTGCTTTTAAATTTTCTAATACAGTTTGGAACTCTGTATAATCAGTAATTACTTCAAATACTCCATCCTCTTCAGAAACATCTTCTGCTCCAGCTTCTAATGCTGCCATCATAAACTCGTCAGCATCGATTCCTTCAGATTTTACTGTTATAACTCCTTGCTTTTTAAACATCCAAGCAACAGCACCATCAGTTCCTAAGTTTCCACCTTTTCTTGTGAAAGTCATTCTTAATTCAGAAGCTGATCTATTTTTATTATCAGTAACAACATCAACTATAAAAGCTGTTCCTACTGGTCCATATCCTTCATATCTCATCTCTATGAAGTCTACACCTTCTAATTCCCCTGTACCTTTTTTAATTGCTCTTTCTAATATATCTTTAGGCATGTTTCCAGCTTTTGCCTTCTCAATTGCAAGTCTTAATCTTGGGTTGAAGTTAGGGTCTCCCCCACCTTCCTTAGCTGCAATTGTTAACTCTTTTCCAAATTTTGTAAATAATTTGGCTCTTTTCTTATCTTGAGCTCCCTTTCTGTATTGGATATTTGCCCATTTACTATGTCCTGCCACAATAAACCTCCTAATTTTTTCTTATATAAAATTTTACCATATTAACTAAGTTTTTTCAATACTTCTTAATTCTTAAAATCTCATTTTTTGTAATTATCATATCTATTTTTATATCATGCTCTTCATATGGAATACTCTCAACTAATTGAATATCAAAGATAGGAGCTATTTTTAAAGTAGAAAAATTATTAAGAAAAAGTTTGTCATAATAACCTTTTCCATATCCCAATCTATTTCCTTCCAGATCAAAGGCAAGTCCAGGAGTGATTATTAAATCTAAATTTCCTAAATAATTATCCCCAATAGGCTCTCTTATTCCATAGCTCCCAATAGAAAATCCTTTTCCATATTCAACTATTGAAAGAGTACCATCTTTTTCTACTCTAGGAAGATAGAGAATCTTATTCTCTTCTAATATCTTTTCATTCAATCTCTCTATCTCCACTTCACTTCCAAAATTCATAAAAGATAAAATTTTTCTAGCATTTTTATATTCATCTAATTGTAAAATTTTTTTACAAAGAATTTTACTCTCAAGCTCTCTTTGATCTTTTCCCATTGAATCTCTAAGTTTTTTTATCTTTAATCTCAAACTTTTTTTATCCATCTATTTTATTCAACTCTTGTTTTAAAATTTTCAAATCATTCCAAAATTCTAGAGCAGCTCTTGATTTTTTCCCTGCTTCATTTCTTGATTTTTTTACAAAGTTTACATCATAAGTGATAAGAAGTTTTATTCCTCCTATCCACTCTAAAATATTCCCTCTCTCTTCTCCTAACTTCACATCTCTATCTAATAAAGTTTCAGCTACCTCTGAACCTAAAACTACAATTATTTTGGGCTTAACCAAGGCAATTTGTAGATTTAGTAACTCTTTTAGTTGCTCTCTCTCTTCTTCCATAAACTCTGAAAATTTACAATCTTTCTTAGCCAATGTTGTAATATAATAATCATCTGGTGTAATTCCCTCTATATCACAAAGCTTTATTAAAAACTCCCCACTTGAACTAGGAGCTACTTTTAAATCTTCATTTTGATATAGATCTGGATCATCTCCTATAAATAAAATATCTGCCTCTCTATTTCCACTTCCTATGAGAGTTTTTCTCTCTGATATATCTCCATAAGTTTTTCCTAAACTTCCTACTTCAAACTTTATCTCTTCCCAAAAATTATCTATCTCTTCCATCTTGCACCTCCTAAAGTTCAAATAATTCAGTGGCTCTGTCCTGTTTTGCTAACTCATATTCCAATCTGATTCTACTCTCTCTCAACTCTTGAGCTATTGTATCCCTCACTATATCTGGATTATTACTATCCTTACTTATATGAGCTAAATATACTTTTTTTAGTTTTTCATTATACATCTCTTTTATAAATTTAGCTGCTTCATTATTTGAAAGATGCCCATTTCTACTCTTAACCCTAGCTTTTAAATCCCAAGGATAGTTACAATTCATAAGCATATTATAGTCATAGTTACTCTCTATTACCATAATATCTACCTCTTTAAAATTTTCTCTCACTATATTATTTACATATCCTATATCAGTAGAGATAGCTGCAACCTTTCCATTTTGAGACTCTATTCTATATCCTACTGTTCTACAAGCATCATGCATCACGTCAAAAGGCTTTACAAGTAGACTATCGTTTATTATAAACTTTTCATTATCTATAAATCTAAGATTTTCTGCTGCTATTTTTCCTAATTTACTCTCTCCAGCTTTAAAGCTCTCTGGAGTGATATAGATAGGAACATTGTATTTTCTTGAGATTATCCCTGCCCCTTGTATATGGTCTATATGTTCATGGGTTATTAGTATTCCATTTATATCAGAGATATCCCTTTGAATAATAGAAAGTCTTTCTTCTATCTTTTTACAACTAAATCCTGCATCTATTAAGATTTTTCCATTTTCACTCTCTATGTATGTGGCATTTCCTCCACTTCCACTTCCAAGTATTGAAATTTTCATCTATTTTTTCCCTTCTAAGATTAAAAAATCTAAATAATATCAATATATAATTTATACCATAAAAAACTAATTTTGAGAATATTTTAATTTTTTCTTGACATTTTTTCCAAAGAGGAATATAATCCTCTACAAGATAAAATTTGAAAAGGAGGAAAATTTAATGTTTAGAACATATTTTAGCTTTAGTTACTTTGTATTCTTTTACTTTTATTATTTTATGTTTTCAAAAAAGAATAGACAATGTTTTTCTAATGCTAGGTTATGTTTTAATATGTTAAATTTTTTCTGATACCTTTTTATACTTTACAATAAAAAGATATTTAAATTTAGTGTAGTTTTTTAAACAGCCTTCATGGCTGTTTTTTTTATACTCTAAAAACATCAAGGGGGATATTTTATATGAAAAAGAAAGTTTTATTGTTACTGATTTTAATTATTGTACTTATTAGTTGCCATGGAGTTTTATCCAATAAACAGGAAAAAATTTCTTCTACTCCTAAATACAAAAAAGATTTTATCATTGCTCAAAAATCTGATGTAAAAACATTAGATCCTCAAAGAAGTATAGATACTGTTTCTAACCATGTTATTGATGCTATGTTTGAGCCATTAGTTAAATTAGATATAGATGGAAATATTCAACCAGCACTTGCTACTTCTTGGGAAAGATTAGATGAGTGTACTATGCTATTTCATTTAAGAGAAGGGGTAAAATTCCACAATGGAGATACCCTTTCTCCAGAGGATGTCAAATACTCTTTAGAAAAAGCTGCTGTTTCTCCTCAAACTTCATATCTTTTAAATATGATAAAAGAGGTGGAAATAGTTGATAGCAATAGTGTTAAAATTATTACCTCTTACCCTTTTGGAGCTTTACTTAAACATTTAGCTTCTACTGCTGCTTCTATTGTCAATAAAAAAGCTGCTACTCTTGCTGGAGAGGAGTTTTTTAAAAATCCTGTTGGAACTGGAGCTTTTACTTTTGAAAGTTGGATAGCTGGAGATAGAATCACTCTTAACTCTTTCAAAGATTACTGGGGAGAAAAACCTAAAGTTGAAAAAGTAATTTTCAGAAGCATTCCAGAAGTAAGTAATAGAATGATTGCTCTAGAAACTGAAGAGATAGATGCTAGTTTCGATATTGGTATAATGGATAGAGAGGCTTTGATTAACCACAAAGATTTATCTCTTATTGAGGTTGAGTCTTCTGCACAATTATATCTATCTTTTGACCAAACTAATCCTCTATTTAAAGATATAAGAATAAGACAAGCTATCAGTTATGCTATTGATAATAAAACTCTTGCTGAAGCTGTATTTAGAGGTTCTGCATCTCCAGCAAACTCTCCTCTACCTAGTGCTGTAGCTGGACATAAAGATATTGATTACTATAAGCAAAATATTGAGCTTGCAAAAAAATTATTAGCTGAGGCTGGATATCCAAATGGTTTTCCTTTAAAATTATGGGTAAATGATGAATCTACTAGGGTAGATATGTGTGTTATTATTCAAGGACAGCTTAAAGAGATAGGTATAGATGTGGATATTGAAGTTTTTGAATGGGGAACATTTTTAACTAAAACTTTAGAACACAATAAACCTCTTTACTTATTTTCTTGGAGTGGTTCTACTGGAGATGCTGATGGTATCTTATACCCTATGTTCCACTCTTCTCAAAGAGATGTTTCTGCTAACAGAAGTAATTATTTCTCTCCAAAAGTAGATTCATTACTAGATATGGCTAGAACATCTATTGATGAAGAAAAAAGACTATCTTTATATAAAGAAGCTCAAGAAGAGATTCAAAAGGATTTACCTCACTATACTCTTGTTTATAACAAATTAAATATGGGAATAAATAAAAAAGTTAAAGGTTTGACTCTTTCTAGTACTGGAGATATTAATTTAGCTGATATCTCTATCTTAGAAAACTAAAATATTAACTAGAAAATTTAGTAATTTTATAGTATAACTTATAATATAAAACATTGGGAGGGATACTTATGAACTATGTATTAAACAAAGATTTATTACATCAAAAATATTTTGAGGAAATTTCTAAAATACCTCATGGTTCTTATAATGAACAACAACTTAGTAACTATATTGTAAATATAGCTAAAGAGTTAGGGTACAAATATATTCAAGATGAGATGGGAAATGTAATTGTATATAAACCTGCCTCTTCTGGATATGAAAATCATGATACTATAATATTACAAGCTCATATTGATATGGTATGTGAAAAAAATATAGATTGTAACCATAATTTTGAAACTGATTCTCTTTCTCTTCAAGTAGAAGATGGTTGGGTAAAAGCTAAAGGAACAACTTTAGGAGCAGATGATGGATATGGAGTAGCATATATGCTAGCTCTACTTACAGAAAAAGATATAGCTCATCCAGCTCTTGAGTGTGTATTTACAGTTCAAGAAGAAGTTGGATTATTTGGAGCTATCAATTTAAAAAAAGAGTATTTTTCTGGAAAAAAATTTATAAACCTTGATAATGGTAGTGAGTCTAATACTTATGTATCTTGTGCTGGAGCTCTTATCTCTACCTTTACAAAATCTATCACTTATGAAAAAAACTCTTTACATACATATAAGATAGAAGTAAAAGGATTGTCAGGGGGGCACTCTGGAGGACAAATCCACCTAGAGAAGGGAAACTCTATAAAAATAGTTACTAGAATCCTTTACCATTTAAATAAAAACTTTGGAATCAACCTTGTAAATATAGATGGTGGTTCTAAAATGAATGCTATTCCAAGGGAAGCTTTTGCCACTTTCTCTTGTGCTGAAAATTTTGAAACAATAGATGAACTAGTTAAAAATATAGAAAAGGAAGTTAAAAAAGAGTTAGAATTTTCTGACAATGGTGTATATATCTCTCTACTAAAAAGTAATAATAAAAAAATTATCACTAAAAAAGAGAGCGATGAGATTATCAATATGCTATATCTTATTCCAAGTGGATTACAACATAGAAGTTTAGCTTTTGAAAATCTTACAACAGCCTCTCAAAATCTTGGAGTAATAACTACAAAAGAAAATAAAATAAAATTTACTGTATCTCTTCGTGGTGCTTTAGAATCATATAATCAAGAGGGAATGGAAAATCTTAAATTCCTTTCTCAACTGTTTAATGTTTCCTATGTAGTAGATGCTCATTTCTCAGCTTGGGAATACTCTCCTGTATCTGAATTTAGAGAGAGATTAAAAACTCTATATAAAGATTTTTATCAAAAAGATATTCAAGTTTTAGCCACTCATGGTGGATTAGAGTGTGGAATATTCAAAGCTTTAATTCCAGAACTAGATATTATAACTCTAGGTCCTGATTGTAAAAATGCCCATACTCCAGATGAAGCTATGAACTTAGAATCTTTTGATAAAATGTATAATTTCTTAAAACTTTTACTATCTAATTTATAAGGAGAGATTCAATATGTTGGGGACAATTGTCAATGCTAGTGCTATAATAATAGGGTGTACAATAGGTGGATTAGTAAAAAAAGGGATTCCAAAAAAATATGAAGAAGCTATGCTCAATGCTTGTGGACTTGCTGCTTGTGGTATAGGTTTTAACTCCATTATATCCAATATGGGAAAAAGCCACTATCCTGTTTTATTTATCATAAGTTTAGTTCTTGGTTCTGTCATAGGAACTAAGCTTGATTTAGATACAAAACTTCAAAATATAATGAAAAAATATACTAAAGGAAATTTAGGAGAAGGGATTGTTACTGCTGCTTTACTCTTTTGTATAGGGTCATTATCAATAGTAGGATCTGTAATGGCAGCATTAAAAAATGATTATACTTTTTTATTTACAAATGCCTCACTAGATTTTGTAACTTCAATTATATTCTCTTCTACCTACGGAATAGGAATTATAGTTGTGGCTCTTATTCTATTTTGCTGGCAGGGAAGTATCTATGTTTTAACAAGATATGTATGTTTAGATTTTTTTAGTGAAGACTTAATAGTTGAGCTTTGTATTGTGGGAGGATTTTTAATTACAGCTACTGGACTTGGGATATTAAAAATAAAAAATATCAAAACTCTTGATATTCTTCCTGCTATACTTATTCCTGTAATATTTTTTATAATTAAAAGATTTATATAATAAATTTTTCTATAACTACTTAGATATCTTCAAATTAAAAAGAAAAGAGAGAACACTATCTTAAAATAGTCATTCTCTCTTTTTTCTCTATCTATGTTTCTTATATAATCCTAACTCATATAACCAAGCAAAAGTTTCTTTCTCCCATGACTCCTCATTATGAGCTCCCTCTACCATCATATGAGGATATACAGTAACTCCCTTTTGCGAAAAAATTCTGGTTACTATCATATTTTTTTCTGTTCCAACTGCTAGTTGTTTTTTAGTGTGAAACTCATATCTCCCCCAGCTAATATAAGCTTTTGTCTTTTTATGAATTTTAAATTTAGAAATATCATCTACTAATTTTTTAAAAACATGCTCATAAAAAGGAGATACACATATTCCCATTGAAAATATATCCGACCTAACTGCAAGACCATATACTGACATTAAACCTCCCATTGAACTTCCACCTATTGCTGTATACTCTCTTTCAGGTTTAGTTGGAAATTTTTCATCTATATATGGTTTTAAAGTTTCACATATCCACTCTATAGTAGTTTTACCTAGTCCTGTAACTTCTCCAAAAAATTTGTCTTTAAAAGAGTATGGAGAAAATTCACAAAGTCTCATATTTCCTTCATGATTACACTCTAATCCTACCACTATAATTCTTTGATTATGAGTATCAAGAGCATCCTTTATTCCCCATGATTTTCCATATGTAGCATCTGAATCATAAAATAGATTGTGTCCATCAAACATATATATAACTGGAAATCTTTCATCTGGTTGTATATCATCTGGAAGGTATATATGTAGTGTTCTATGTAATTTAAAAGGTTCAATATATATATTTTCTTTTAGTATCATATTTAACTCCTATACAACATATTGTAAAAAATAAGGGAATTGCACTTTCCACCAAGGCCAGTCATGATCTACATCATAACCCCAGAAATCTATCCAAACAGGAACTTGTAATCTGTCAAATTCCTTTTTTAAATCTCCAGTATCTTTTATACACTCCTCTTCCCATCTACCTAGTCCACAACATAGGATAATATCTGAATTTCTATATTTTCCTAAAAATTCATGGTTCCAAGACATATTTCTCATATAATCATTTGGAGAGTTTTCATAAATCATTCCATTGTTGTAATTTGGGAAGAAATATCCTGCATGATATAATCCACTTAAAGCTATTACTCCATCAAAAATATCTGGACAACGTAAGAAAAAGTTCAAAGCATGATAAGCCCCCATACTACAACCTGTTGTCATAAATTTACAGTTGTAATTTCCTGTTCTATCTCCATATATCTGCTTAAATTTAGGTATAGCTTCATCTACTATATATTTAAACCATCTATTATGTTGCTCTATTCTAGCTTCATAATTCTCTCCAAGCCTAGACCAAGATTCTCCATCTATACTATCTACACAAAATAGCATAATCTTCCCTTGATTTATATAGTCAGCAGCTGCATCTACCATTCCAAAATTATAGAAATCATAAAATCTTCCATCTTGAGCTGGAAAAACAACAATTGGTCTTCCACTATGTCCATATACTAAAAATTCCATCTCTCTTCCTAAATTATGGCTGTACTGTTTATAATGATTTACATGCATAAAACTCCCCCTAGTTACATCTTTTTTAAGTAAAAATCAATAAATTCCATAGCTTGCTCTTGCTCTGGAAATCTAGCTGTTAACATATCATTTCCCATAGCTCCAGATAAAACTTCAGGCATTCTCTCTTTCATTACAATATTATATTTATATCTATTTAATACTGTATCTATGCTATGAACATATCTATATCCATCTCTTCTTGCTGCATAAACACAACAATATGGTCTAGAATCTTTATTATAGAATCCTTTATTATAAGTTATCATATTTGCCCAAATTTGATATACATCTATATCATTTGCAAAGTTCATCATATCTGGTGTATATCCTCCAGGTGGACGCATATTTACCTCTAATCCTATAATATCCCCTTTATTTCCTAATCCTGGTTTATCTTCCAACAATCTAAAAAATTCACAATGGAAAAATCTACTATTAGTATCAAAAGTTTGTACTACTCTTCTTCCTGCTTCTTTTAAATCCTCTGGAATCTCTCTAAAAGAATAATACATAACATCCATTCCATTATTTACTATCTCCATTATTGGTACTGGATATGCATGAGCTGTCTCAAAAATAATCTCCCTATTTCTACCAGCTATTCCATCATAGGAAAGAAGCTCTCCATTGATAAATTCCTCCATGATATACTCCTCTTCTCCTAGATTATCATAGAAAAATTTCATCTCTCCTTCATTTCTTAATTTATAAGTAGCTGCTGCTCCAACTCCATTATTAGGTTTTACTACAACTGGAAATCCTACTATATCAGTGAATTTTTTCCCCTCTTCAAAAGTTGAAACCATATGGTACCTAGCTGTTTTAACTCCAGCTTTTTCATAAAACTCTTTCATTTTACTCTTATATTTTATTCCAGCTATCTTATCATTTTTTAAACCAGATGTAATATTAAAATCTGTACGAAGTTGTGCATCTCTTAATAACCAGTATTCATTATTTGATTCTAACCAATCAATTTTTCCATACTTAAAAGCAAAATAAGCACAAGCTCTGTACACTTCATCATAGTTTTCTAAAGAAGACACTTTATAATACTCATTTAATGATTCTTTTAACTCATCACTTAAAAAGTCATAATCAGCATCTCCTATTCCTAGAGTGTTAACTCCATTATTTTTTAATCCTCTACAAAAATTCCAATAACTTTTTGGAAAGTTTGGTGATATAAAAATAAAATTCATAAAATCCCCCCTATGTTTATGAATACTTAGTTATTAAATAAAAATATACCACAATTAAAAGATAATGTAAAGGATAACTTTCCTTTACACTATCCTAAGTTTCTCTTGATCCAATCTTTTCCTTCAACTATTCTTGTAACAAGCATAGCAGCAACTGTATCTCCAGTAGCATTTATCATAGTTGCTGGTGGGTCTACAAGATAACCAATAGTAGCAATTATTGGGAAAGCTTCTGCTGGGAAACCATACATAGTAACTATTAGCATCTCCCCTATAAGTCCTCCACCAGGAACACCTGACATTACCACTCCCCCTAATATAGAAAGAAGTAAAGCACTTGCATAAGTTCCAATTCCCTCAAAAGGAACATTAAAAATTCCAAATAGGAAAGAGATTTTTAAAATAGAACTAAAAACTGTTCCATCCATATGAGCAGTAGCTCCTATTGGTAAAACTATCTCTCTGATATCCTTAGGCACACCTATTTTTTTAGCAGCATCTAAGTTTACAGGAAGGGTAGCTATACTACTTTGAGTAGCTATTGAAGTAATAGCTGGAGATATTAGATTTTTCATAGCTCTCACTCCATCTTTTCCAGCAGATATATATCCATATATTGGGAACATCACTACAAAATATACTAAACAAAGTGGATAGTAGATTATCATAGCTCTTGTGTATGACCCTAATAACTCTTTTCCATACTCTCCAACAAGAGCAGCAAAATATGCTCCTAATCCTATTGGTGCATAGTACATCAATAGATTTATCATTTTTAAAAATACCTCTGCTAAAGCATCTAATCCATTAGATATTACTTTTCCCTTCTCTCCTACCATATTTACGCAAAGTCCAAATACTATAGAAAAAAGTATAAGTGGTAACATATTTTTTCTAGATATTAACTCTGGAAAATCTGTAACTGTAATAGCTTTTACAATTTGATCCCCTGTTTGAAATGGTTGAAGTGCCTCTGCAGTTGTAAGACTTAAATTAACTCCTTGAGCTGGTGGAAAAATATTTACTATTATTAAAATAATAACTGCAGCTACTGCACCTGTTGAAACAAATACTAAAATAAGGTTTTTTAATATACTTTTTAATCTAGTCATATCACTCATACTAGATATTGAACTACTAATTGTTACAAAGACTAATGGTACAACTATTGTAAACATTCCATTTATAAATAAATCTCCTAATGGTTTTAAAACCTTAGCTTTCTCTCCAAAATGAACCCCTATAAAACTTCCAATTATTATAGCTCCTATTAAGATTATAGAAAATCTATAAGCCTCCCAGATACTTTTTTTATTCACAATTCTTCCTCCTATTTTAAAAACTCTCCAGTGCAAATTGTTTCTGCACTACCTTTCATTATTACATTATATTCATTATCAAAAGTTACAAAAACCTCTCCACCCTCTGTGGTAAGTTTTACACTATTTCCTTTGATTTTTCCAAGTTTATGAGCTATAACAGCAGATGAACAGCACCCTGTTCCACAACCTAATGTTCTTGAAGCTCCCCTCTCCCAAGTCTTTATAATAATATTTTCATCATCTACTACTTGAATAAAATTTACATTAGTCTTTCTTGGAAAAATATCCATACTATACTCTATAGTTTTTCCTAATCTATCTATATCATAGTTATCATAGTCATCTACTAAAATCACAGTATGAGGTACTCCCATTAAAACAGATGAAATTTTTAACTTTTGTCCTTCTACCTCTATCTCTTTTTCTAAAATAATTTCACTATCTAATGTACAAGGAACAGAAGTGGCTCTAAAATCTGCTCTTCCCATATCCACTGATATATATTTTACCTCTTCACTCTCTAAAGTAAGATCTATATATTTTATTCCAGCATCAGTTTCTACTGAAAAACTCTTTTTTCTCACTACTCCATTATCATAGACAAATTTTGAAAAACATCTTATTCCATTCCCACACATCTCTCCTCTTGACCCATCAGAGTTATAATAATTCATCTTTATATCTGCAACTTTACTCTCCTCACAAGTCATAAGTCCATCTGCACCTATTCCAAAATGTCTATCACAAACTTTTTTCGCTGTACTACTTAAATCTAAATCTCTATACTCTAGTCCATTGACTAAGATAAAATCATTCCCTGCAGCTTGTAATTTTGAAAATCTCATATTCCCTCCTCTTTACCTATTTTAAATACCTCTAATATTGTAATAAAATTTCTCTGTTTTTCCTATTTCTCAAATTCTTTATTTTTTTGTTCATACTTTTTCAGAAAAAAACTATTTTTTTCAAGAGTTTTACTAAAAATACTATTCATTTTTGAAGAACTATAGCTCTATAGCCAAATCATTTCTTACTAAGTCTTCAAAACTCTCTCTTCTAATAGCTAAAGAGGCTTTTCCATTTTTTACAAATACCACTGCTGGTCTTGCTAATTTATTATAGTTGCTAGACATAGAGTAACCATAAGCTCCTGTAGTAGAAACTAATAGTAAATCTCCCTTTTCTCCCTTTGGTAAACTCTTTCCTTTTATAATTAAATCTCCAGACTCACAACATTTTCCAGCTACAGTTACCACTTCCCTCTCTTTTTCATCTAGTCTATTAGCTATAACTGCTTCATATTCAGCTTGATAAAGAGCAGGTCTTATATTATCTGTCATTCCTCCATCTATAAACATATATTTTACTCCACCATAAGTTTGTTTTATTCCCCCAACTGTATAAAGAGTACTTCCTGCATTTCCTACTATACTTCTTCCTGGTTCAATAGATACCTTCTCTATCTCTAATTTATGCTCATCTAAACTTTTCTCTATATGTTCTATCATACTTCTCATAAATTTCTCAATATCTACTTCTACATCATTTTCTGTATAGTATACTCCAAAACCTCCACCAAGATTTATCTCTGGAATTTTTATTCCTAAAGTATCAGCTATCTTTTTTGTTTCTACTACCATTGTTTCTATTCCTTCATGGAATGCTTTTGTATCAAAAATTTGAGAACCAATATGACAATGAAATCCTAAAAACTCTATATTTTTATCTTTTACAATTTTTTCTACTATTCCTACTAATTTCTCATCAAAAATTGATTCTCCAAATTTAGATGAATGTTTAGATGTTTTTATATACTCATGAGTATGAGCATCTATTCCAATATTTATTCTAAGCATAGCTTTTATTTTTTTATTTTTTTGAGCACACACATATGATAAATTTTCTATCTCTGTTTCATTATCTATGATTATACTCCCTATCCCATAGTCTACACACATCTCTAACTCTTCTAAAGTCTTATTATTTCCATGCATATGTACTCTTTTCATATCAAGTCCACTTACTTTTATTGTATATAGCTCTCCTCCTGATACTGCATCTATATCCATGTCATATTTCTCCACTAATTGACACATAGCTTTTGCTAAAAATGCCTTTGACGCATAGACTATCTGTGTTTGAAATTTATCACTTTTAAAGTTTTCTTTATATTTTCTCATATTACTTTCTATTAGCTCTTGGTCCATTATATAAAGTGGTGTCCCATATTTTTGAGCTAACTCAGTAACCTTTACTCCCCCTATTGATAATACTCCCTGCTCATCTTTCATCGTTCCAAAAAATCTCATCTTTCTCCTCCACTTATTCTATTTTCATTCTGTTATTTAATAATTTTTTAATAAAAAAAGATAGCTCTAAGTAAAATAGTTTTAATATCTCTCAATATTTTCTACTATTTACTCCTTGCTATCTTTTAACTTTTTTAATAAATTTTAAAATTTACAATATAAACTTAAGTACATTCTATAATTTTACTAATAGTTTTAGATAGCTCTCCATTGAAATATCAATGACAGTAAAACAGATATTATCTGAGTTACCAATAAAAATCCTTTGACTTTGATTTTTATTTCGGCAATCTCCCCTTTCATATCTCTTCATAGTTTGTCAAACTCTGAGATATTACTCTTGTCAATTGCACCTCTACCATTTTTCGTTATTATATAACATATGTTATTACAAGTAAAATATATTTTATATATACTTTTCTATTTTTTATAAATACTAATTACTCTTCCTAAGCTTTCACTCATATACTCTATATTTTCTTTACCATTGGCTATGGCATTCTCCAAGCTCTCTACCCTAGGAAGAATTGGAAGTATTGCTGTAAATCCATAATCATATAATACATCTATATCCTTCCCTATATTTCCAGCAAAAGCAATTACTGGAATATTATATTTTTGAGCCGTTTTAGCTACACCATATGGAGTTTTTCCAAATCTAGTCTGACCATCTATACTTCCCTCTCCAGTAATAACTAAATCTGCTCCTTGAAGTTTTTCTTCCAATTTACTATATTCTACAACTATATCTACACCTTTTTTTAGTTCTGCTGATAAAAATGCCATAAGCCCAGCTCCTAATCCACCAGCTGCCCCAGCTCCTGGAATATTTTCTACATCTTTTCCTATATCTCTTCTTATTATCTTTGCATAATGTTTTAAATTTTTATCTAGTAACTCTCTTTGTTCCTCATTAGCTCCCTTTTGTTTTCCAAAAATATGAGAAGCTCCTGTTGGTCCAGTAAGAGGATTTTGTACATCACAAGCTACTATTATTTTTACATCTTTTAACCTATTATCTAAATTAGAGATATCTATCCTATCTAATTTTGATAGCTCTCCACCACCAAAACCTATTTCATTTCCATCTTTATCTAAAAGTTTTCCTCCCAATGCTTGTACCATTCCAGCACCACCATCATTAGTTGCACTTCCTCCTATTCCTATAAGAATAGTCTCTACATTTTTACTTAAAGCTGCCTTTATCAACTCTCCTGTTCCATAAGTTGTGGTTATTGTAGCATCTCTTTTTTCTTTTGGTACAAGCTCTAATCCACTGGCTGCTGCCATCTCAAGTATCGCTGTTTTTCCATCTCCAAGTATTCCAAATCTTGCATCTCTTTTCTCTCCTAATGGTCCCATTACCTCAACAGTATAAAATTTTCCATTTGTAGCATCTACTAATGATTGAGTTGTACCCTCTCCTCCATCAGCCATAGGTACATGGATACACTCTAAATTAGATATTACTTTTTTAAACCCTTTCTCTATTGCTATACAAGTTTCCTTTGCTGTCATACTCTCTTTAAATGAATCTGGTGCTAATACTATCTTCATCTTCTAACTCCTTTTTAAAATAACATTCCATAGATTATTGTTGATACAAATGTTAAAGTCAATCCTATTAACGATTCAAATGGTATTAACGTTAATCTCTCTTTCATATCCATATTCACACTTCCTCCTGTTGCATGAAAGAAACTTCCATGTGGCAGATGGTCTAATACAGTTGCTCCTGAATGTATCATTGCTGCTGCATTTATTGGATGTACACCTAAACTTAATATTGTTGGTCCAAATACTTGACTTGCAACAGCTGTTCCAGAAGTTGTTGAAGCTGTAGCTGCACACATTAAAATTCCTGAAAATGGTGCTAGTAAATAAGCAGGAGCCCCAGTTGTTGATAAAAAATTAGTTAATACTTCTTTTAATGCAGAGTTTGCTATTATTCCTGAAAGAGTTCCTGTTCCTATTAATAATATCGCTACCCCTATCATTTTCCCTAAACCAAATACACAATACTCATTGAAATGCTTTATTTTTCCCATAGCTAAGCATCCTATTGCCCCTCCTACAGGTAAAGCTATTAATGGATCAATGGAAATTCCTGCTATAGGTCTTAAAGCTAAAATAAATATTGCTACTATTGGTCCTATTATTGCACCTATAAAACTAGGTCTTTTTTCTAATTTTTTATCTCCTAAATCATTATCTAAAATTTGACTTCCTCTATTAGAAATAATTTTTGCTACAATTATAGTCACAACTATTCCAAATACTGCTGGAATAATCCCTGCAGTCATAACTGAAGTCAATGGAATTTTAAAAGCATCAGCTGCTGCTATAGCATTTGGATTAGGAGATATTATATTTCCTGCTTTTCCTCCACCTATCATAGCTACTAAAACTCCTGTTCTAGATAAGTTTGTTCTTTTAGCTATTGCCATTGCTATTGGTGCTACTGTTATTACAGATACATCTATAAATACTCCAACCATTGTAAGAATCATAGTTGATAATACTATCGCTACTATAGCTTTTGATTCTCCTAATTTTTCTATAATTGTCTCTGCAATTTTACTTGCAGCTCCAGTTTCTATTAAAACTCCTGCTAAAACACCTGCTGTTATTATTCTCAATATTGCTGGTATCATTCCCTGTGCCCCAGATATCATTAAGGAAACTGTTTGAGATACACTTGCTCCTCCTACTAATCCCCCGATTATTGAACCTAAAATTAACGAATATGCTGGATTTATTTTCTTTATAATTAAAACTATTGCCACAATAAGTCCAACAACTGCCCCTAACGCTGATACTGTTATCATAATTTCCCTCCTATTTTACTTATTTTTTTATATTTTTAGTACACTGTAAATTAATTTTATAGTTTTTTAGATAAAAAAACAATATTATAGATAACATATTTCAGCAACTATTTCACTATTTTTTTTATTATATATAACATTATTCTACTTTTAGCATAAAGGCTATTTTTAATTTAGTAAAATCATTATAATTTCTCATGTTCAAATCTGTTTTTTCATAAAGTTTATTTAATTTATATTGAAGAGTATTAACATGGATGAAAAGCTCTTTTGCTATTTTATTAAGAGAACCATTATACTTCTCATATAATAAAAAAATTATTTTATATTCTTCTATCTCCTTATTAGTGAGTTTTTTAAAAATTTTTTCTTTATATATTTGAGCCAAATTTTTTGTTATATTTTTTATAATTAACTCTAAATCAAGATCATCATAAAAAGTTATTTCATTTTTAGATTTTATTCCCCATTCTAGTGCCTCTACTCCCTCTTTATACGAATCTTTTAACTCTCCTATTTTTTCCTTTATTTTTCCTACCCCAAAACTTAAAAATTCTTTTTTATTAAATTCAGATAAAAGTTCTATAATTTTTTCTCTATCTTTATGAAAATCTAAAATTATAATAGTATTCTGATTAAGCATAGAGTATCCATTATATTTTTTTACTTTTATTCTTATTGGATCGTATATCTTTTTTATTGATTCTAAATCATAAATTTTTATAATTTTTCCTACAATTATAACTCCATTTTTTTTCTTTTCAATTTCTTCTAAAGTTTCTGAAAAAATAATCGGATTGTAAAGAAAACTATTTTGAAAAAGAAGGGTTTCTAAAAAAATTCTTTCCTTTTCAATTTCTTCTTCATTTCTTTTCAAAATCCAAGCTTCTTTAATTAAAATTTCTGACATTCTCTTGATAATTTGACCATACTTTTCAACTTCATTTGTTTCACCAGAAATTCCAATTACTCCTATTAATTCCCCATTAAAATTTAAAGGTAAATTTATTCCTTTTCTAGAACCTATATACTCTTCATCTCTATTAATTTTTATTATATCTTTTCTTAATATTACTTGTTTCCCCCCAGCATGATAAGTTCCAATTCTGGTTTCATCTGTACTAGCTATTATTATCCCATTACTATCTATAAAATTTAAATCTTTATCAATAATTTTTTTCATCTCAACCACAATGCTTTGAGCTAATTCTTTTGATATTTCCATCTTTCTTTCTCCTAATTAGATTCTTATTACTATATTTTATTCTAATTATTCTATCTTGACAAATTAATTTTTTTATCTTATACTACATGTATATACAACTATACAATTAATATTAGGAGGAGATTAATATGAAAAAAGAGTTTGTAGTAGCAATTGCAGGTGGAGGTAGTACTTGGACACCAGGATTATTAAAAGCACTTTGTAAAAGAAAAGAAACTTTTCCTTTAAAAAGAGTGGTACTATTTGATAATAATCCAGAAAGACAAGCGGTTATTGGAGAGTTTGCAAAGGTTTTATTTAAGGAAGAATATCCAAATTTAGATTTTGAATACACAACATCTCCTGAAGTAGCTTTTACTGGAGCTGATTTTGTATTCTGTCAAATTAGAACTGGTGGATATCCTATGAGGGAAAAAGATGAAAAAATTCCTCTAAGTTTAGGAGCTATTGGACAAGAAACTTGTGGTCCTGGAGGATTTGCCTATGGAATGAGATCAATAGGAGATATGATTAATCTTATCAACGATGTAAGAAAATATGCTCCAGAAGCTTGGTTTTTAAACTATACTAACCCTGCTGCAATAGTAGCTGATGCTTTAAAGAGAGCTTTTCCTAATGATAAGAAAATTTTAAATATCTGTGACCAACCTGTAAATCTTCTAAGGTCTTATGGAAGATTACTTAATATGAATCCTAATGAATTTGAACCTGTTTATTTTGGGCTTAACCATTTCGGTTGGTTTACTAATATCTATGATAAAGAGGGAAATGATTTAGTTCCAAAACTAAAAGAGATTACGCTACAATCTGGGTTTAAACCTGCAGATGCTGAGCAAAGAGACCAATCTTGGCTAGATACATACGCTATGGTAAGGGATATGTTAGTAGATTTTCCAGACTATATGCCTAATACATACCTTCAATATTATTACTATCCAGAGTATAAAAGAGCTAAACTAAATCCAGAATTTACAAGGGCAAACGAGGTAATGAATGGAAGAGAAAAAAGAGTATTTGAAGAGTGTAGAGCTATTGTTAAAAGAGGAAGTATGGGAAATTCTAATGTAGTTCACAACGATGCCCATGGAGAGATGATAGTTGAAATAGCTGAATCAATAGCTTTCAATGAAAATAGAATCTATATAGTTATAGTACAAAATAATGGACTTATTTCTAATCTTGATGATGATGTAATGGTAGAGGTAGCAGCTAATCTTGGAATAAATGGACCAAGACCTTTTGGAGTAGGTAAGATAGGAACTTTCTATAAAGGACTTATTGAGCAACAATTTGCTTACGAAAGATTGACAGTAGAGGCTTGGTTTGAAGGTTCTTATGCTAAAGCTTTACAAGCACTTACTTTAAATAGAACTGTGGTAGATGCTAAAAAAGCTAGAAAAATTTTAGATGCCTTAATAGAAGCTAATAAAGATTATTGGCCAGTACTTAAATAATATGATACTATCTATATAGAGGTGATTAGTATGAATTATAAAGTTATAAATCTTTTACAAACTAGAGAGATAAGAATTTCTCTTACAAGAAGTGAAGAGGAACTGATGGATTTTATAGAGAAAAATTTTAAAGAGATTCCAAATTATTCAGCTATAAAACTTTGTGAAGAAGCTTACTCTTCTCAAGCTACTCTCAATAGAGTTTGTAAAAAATTGGGATTTAGAGGTTTTAGTGAATTAAAATTCTCAATTGAAGAGGATTTAAAACTTATGGAAAATTCAAAAAATAGTTATATTCACAATACAATCTACTATATAGATAATATAAATTTTGAAGAGATAGACAATATTATAAAAATTTTAAAAAACAATAGAAAAATTCTTTTATATGGGTTAGGAGCATCACAAATTACTGCTGCTTATTTCCAAAGACAACTTTTATATTTAGGATTTCAAGCTATTATGATAAGTGAAGAAAAGATGATGGAATCCTTTGATGATTTCATCATCTTTATAATCTCAAGTTCTGGAGAAACTCTTAGAGTTAAACATACAGCTAAAAATATGAAGGAATTAGGAAGAATTGTTATAGCTATAACTAAAAAAGATAGCTCTTTAGATGAAATTGTATCTTCCTCTTTTACTCACAATCTCTCAATAGATAAACTAAATGTAATTGCTAGAGAACAACAGCTTCATATGATCATTATGATAAATGAGTTAATAAATAGATTTCAAATTGGATAATTATCCCAAAAATGGACTGAAGTATTTTTATCATCTATATTATGATATTCTTGAAGATATAACGATAGAAAAATATCAAAATAGAACAGGAGGATAAATGAATAGAGAGATAAAAATACTTATGCATACCCATTGGGATAGAGAATGGTATTTTACTAAAGATGAAACTCAAGTATTACTTAGAAACCATATGTTCCAAGTAATCGAGTTTTTGGAAGAGAATGAAGACATTATCTATATTTTAGATGGACAAAGTGTTATGCTAGATGACTTTATAGAATTTGCTCCTAAATGGAAAACTCGTGTAGAAAATCTAGTTAAAAGAGGTGCTCTAAGAGTTGGTCCTTGGTATACGCAAACAGACTTGCTTCTAGTACATGGGGAATCAATTATAAGAAACCTTTATTATGGAATGAAAAAAGCTTTAGAATATGGAGATGTTATGAAAGTTGGATACACTCCAGATACTTTTGGACACTCTTCTCAAATGCCACAAATTTATAAACAATTTGGAATAGAGAGTTCTTTTTTCTGGAGAGGATTTAGTGAATTAAAAGCTAAAAAATCTGACTTCATTTGGAAAGGAATAGATGGAAGTACAATATTTGGAATCAATCTTGCTACTGGATATCAAGGTGCTAAATATTTAGAGTCTGATATTGATGAATTAAAAGTTAGAATGAATAAAATTTTAAAAGTTTTAGATAACTATTCAGCTACATCTCAAAGGCTTATAATGAATGGACATGACCAGATGCCTATTCAAAAAAATATCCATGAAATTATGAATAAACTAAAAACTCTTTATCCTAATGACAGTGTTGAAATTACAGATTTTGAGTCATATGTAGATGGACTTAGAGATAAAAATTTAGAATTAGTAGAGGGAGAACTAGTTCATAGCAAACATGCTAGAATACATAGAACTATCAACTCTACAAGAATGGATATAAAATTATTAAATACTGAATTAGAATATAAAATCTATAATATTCTTGAATCATTAGCTATAATGGGAACAGAATTAAAAATAGATTATCCTCATGAAATATTTGAAAAATGTTTAAAAACACTTTTTGGAACTCACGCTCATGATAGCATTGGAGGATGTAATTCAGATTCAGTTAACCAAGATATAAAGCAACGTCTTTTACAAGTTAAAGAGATAGTAGATACTCAAATAGAGTTATATATGAGACTTATCTCTCTAGCTGGAAAAAATAGTGATGAAAATATAATTACAATGTATAACTGCCTACCATATAAAAGAGAAAAAGAAAGAGTAGAGCTTGAGTTTATTACTAGAACAAGTGATTTCAAAATTTTCTTAGATAACAAAGAGGTAGATTATCTATTCCTAGAGCAAGAGATTACTGACGCTGGTCTAATAGATAGACAGGTAGCTGCTAGACTTTTAGATATAAAAGTATTTAAGAGTAGAGTATCTTTTGTAGTAGATAGTATTGATGGTTTAGAAGTAAAATATCTAACTTATAAAGAGGGAGAAAATTATGCACTTCTTAATAAAATAACCAAAGAGAATTCAATAGAAAACTCTTTATATAAGTTAGAGATAAAAGATAATAAATTAAATCTTTTCAATAAAACTACTGGTGAATATTTAGAAGATGCCTTCTATATAGAAACTAGTGGAGATGGAGGAGATAGTTATGATTACTCTCCACCTTATACTGATATTGTATTTAATAGTAAAAACTCTACTATAAAAAATATCAAAACTCTTAAAGGAAAAGATGAAGAGATACTTTTCTATACATTAGAATTTAATCTACCTAAAAATCAAAATTCAAGGGATAACAACAAAATAGATACAACTGTTGAATTTTTAGTTGAGATATCTTTAAATAACAGTGAGTTAGTAAATGTAAAAATCAAACATAAAAACTCTGTAGAGGATACAAGATTTAGAGCTGTATTAAATACTCAAATAAAAACTGATAGAGTAGAATCAGACTCTCATCTATGTGTTGTAAATAAACCTGTATTCTTTGAAAAAGAATTAAGTATTTGGGAAGAGGATAAATGGGCTGAAAAACCTGTTTCAATAGAGACATTTAACTCATATGTATCTTTAAAAGAGGAGAAAAAAGAGGGAACATTCTTTGCCTATGGATTAAAAGAGTATGAGGTTGTAGATGGAAATATCTATATTACTCTATTTAGAACTTTCTCTCATCTAGGAAAAAGAGAGCTAATCAATAGACCTGGTAGACCATCAGGAATAGAGATTCCTACTCCAGATAATCAACTTAAAGATATAGAGTTTAATTTTAATTTAGCTTTCTCTTTTATAAGAAAAGAAAAAAATAATAGTCAAAGAGCTAAAGAATTCTTAACTCCAGTACTTGCTTATCAATTAAAAGAATTCAATAGATTTAACTTAAACTCTCCTAGTACTCTAAAGAAAATTGATAAAAAATATAATTTAGAGTTAGGAAACTGTGTTGTGAGTGCTATCAATATGAGTGAAGATGACAAATATATCTTTGTTAGAATTTTCAATCCAAGTTCAGAGATTGAAACATTAAAATTTGATAGAACAGTTTATCTAAGCAGTATGTTCCAAGAAAAACTTGAAAAGCTTGAAACTTATTCTATAAAATCTCAAGAGATTTTAAATCTATTAATAGAAAAATAATATTTTGGTGGGGATTATTATGCAAGAATTAAAAAAGAATTTACAAAGTTTTGGAAATACTTTACTTTTTCCAATTTCAATACTATCTTTTATGGCTATATTTTTAGGGTTATCTGCAGCACTTCAAAATCCTAATATTATAAAATTTATTCCATTTCTTCAAGGAAGTGGAATACAAAATTTTCTAGGATTTATTAGAAAATTAGCTGGTATTCCTTTCGGACAACTTCCTTTACTTTTTGCTATGGCTATTCCTTTAGGAATGGTTAAAAGAGATAAAGAGGTTGCTGTATATTCATCTGTAGTTGGGTATGTTGCTCTTTTAGTTGGTATGAACTATCTATTAGGATTACAAGGATATAATCCTACTACTACTTCTATAAAATATTTAGTAGAAACTAAAGGAATAACAGAAGTAGAAGCTACACTACACAATTCACTTTTTACAAATGTATTAGGTATATTTGTATATAATATGAATGTTATTGGTGGTATTATTGCTGGAGTTTTTGGAGTTATCTTACATAATAAATTTAGACAGGTAGAGTTACATCCATCTCTTACTTTCTATAGTGGAAAAAGATTTGTTCCTATTATCACAGCTTTAATTATGCCTTTTATTGGTATGGTATTAGTATTTATTTGGCCTGTTATCAATAATATCATAATGAAATTTGGTAGTATAATTGCCAACTTAAATATCCTTGGGGTTTTCCTATATGGATTCTTAGAAAAAGCCATCAATCCTACTGGATTACATCATATTTTAAACCAAGCATTTAGATTTACAGCTCTAGGAGGAATGGAAACAGTTGCTGGACAAACTCAAGTGGGAGCATTAAATATTTACTTTGCTCAACTTGAAAATCATCTACCATTCTCTACTCACGCTACACAATATCTTGCTCAAGGTAAGATATTACATATGGTATTTGGAATGCCTGCTGCTGTATTTGCCATATATAAATGTGCTCTTCCTCAATATAGAGAGAAAGTAATTAGATACTTCTTACCTGGAGTTACTGCGGTTATATTAACAGGTATCACTGAACCAATTGAATTTACATATATATTTATCTCTCCAGCTCTATGGTTAATAAACTCTGTACTTGCTGGATTAGCATTTATGATTCCAGCTATGTTCGGAGCTGCTATTGGAAATATTCAAGGGGGAATAATTGACTGGTTTGTATTTGGAACTTTACAAGGAACAAGTACTAAATGGTATATCTATCTTTTCTTAGGACCTATGTTCGCTGTAACTTACTATTTTATCTACAGTTTCATTATCAATAAATTCAATGTTATGACTATTGGTAAAAGTGCTAGTGACTTTGAAGAGGTAGAAGAGAAATCAGAAAATACTACTTCATCACAAACAAACTCTCAAGAAAATAGTTTAGGTGCTGACATAGTAGCTGGACTAGGAGGAATAGATAATATAGTTGACGTAGATAACTGTATCTCAAGATTAAGAGTTGAAATTAAAGATAAAAGTAAAGTTAATCAAGAGTTAATTAAAAAATCTAAACCAAACGGAATAATTATTCCAGATGACCACAATGTACATATTGTTTATGGTGGTAGAGTAACTAAAATGAGAAACTTAGTAGATGACTATCTATTTTCTAAAAAATAAAATTTTCAAGTTAAATATAAGTTGGATTTTCATTTTTTTAAAAAAGTTTCTAATTCTATTTCATAAAAATGAAATTAATAAAAAACAACTGTTCCTAAATAGCTAAAATGGCTATCTAGATTGGATAAGTTATAGAAGGATTTAAAGAGGTTATAGATACATGTTTTTTACCTATGTATTTATACCTCTTTTCTTTTGAATAGGTCTTAAAATTGATTTTAGAGCTTCGTTTTTCTATACTTTTTTAGTCAGCATAAAGTTTAAACCTATATTTCTTTTGATTATAAAAAATTGTAGAGTACTCTAATACTTGTCCACCCTTTAAATAAGTAATACACTCTGCTAAAAGAATAGGCTCATTTCTTTTAAGATGTAAAGAAGAGGCTACATAATCATCTGGAATCTCTGCAGATATCTCTCTATCACTGTCACTTATCTCTAAGCCTTGACTTCTTACATATTCAAATTTTGAGCTCATTAAATCCTTTCTAGTGAGATTTGGAAGAAGAGAAATGGCTATATAACTTTGTTCAAATACAGCCGGAGTATCATCTATCTGTCTGATTCTTTCCATATACCATACATCTTCATTTTCATCTATACCTAAAAGTTTTGCTAACTTTTTATCAGCCTTTCTTCTTTCTAAAATAGGTACAATATTTTTAGGAATCAATCCCATCTCTTTTACCTTTTGAGTAAATCCTCTCAATCTATTAAGAGGCAACTCTATCTTTTTTTCTTTTCCTATAACAAATGTTCCTTTTCCTTTTACTCTCTCTAGAAATCCTTTTATTGTTAAATTATCTATCGCTTTTTTAGCTGTCATTCTACTTATAGAGTAATTTTTAGAAAGTTCATTTTCAGAAGGAATAATATCTCCAACTTTTAACTCTCCACTCTCTATCATCTCTAGTAATAAATTTTCTAGTTGCACATATAAAGGAATCAGAGAATTTTTATCTAACATCTTTTCCACCCTTTTCTTTTTAGTATATCATAAATTTTATAAAAATAGTATTTCAAAATTAATGTTCCTTCATTTCTTTACACTCCCATTAGAAAGTGATATAATACTAGTAAAATAGAGAAAAGGAGAAGAATATGGGGATAAATAAAGAACTTACACCTAAAAAAATTGTAGAAGAATTAAATAAGTATATAATTTCACAAGATGAAGCTAAAAAAAATGTAGCTATATCTTTAAGAAACAGAGATAGAAGAAAAATGATAGGGGATGAAAATTTAAGAAAAGAGATTACTCCAAAAAATATTATCCTGATAGGTTCTACTGGAGTAGGTAAAACTGAGATAGCTAGAAGAATTGCTAAAATAGCCAATGCTCCTTTCTTAAAAGTTGAAGCTACAAAATATACAGAGGTTGGATATGTAGGAAAAGATGTAGAGAGTATTATAAAAGATTTAGTAGCTCTTACATATAGAAAAATGAAAGAGGAAAAATATGAGCTATTAAAATTATCATCTCTTGATGCAGCTATTGAAAGAGTAGCTAAAATTTTAAAACCTTATGACACTTTAAACGATGAAGATAAAGAAATTATAAAAAAAGAGTTAGCTGAAGGAAAATATGACCATACTGAAATTGAAATAGATAGACCTAAAAAAGATAATGATATTCCTATTATTGAAGTAATATCTGGTAGTGAAGATATCGGTGGACTTGTTGATCAGATGATGTCTACTCTTCCTGGAAAATTAAAAAAGATGACTACTTCTGTTCTAAATGCTCTAAATTTATTTTTAGAAGAAGAGGTTGAGAAAAAAATAGATTTAGAAGCTCTCGCTCAAGAGGTAGTAGAAAATGTAGAAAATAATGGAATTATCTTTATTGATGAGATAGATAAGATAACTGAAAGAGAGGGAAGTGGCAAGGGCGATGTTTCTAGGCAAGGAGTGCAGAGAGATATCCTACCTATAGTAGAGGGAAGTACTGTAATGACAAAATATGGTCCTGTAAGAACAGACCACATACTATTTATTGCTGCTGGAGCTTTCTCTCAAAGTTCTCCATCTGACCTTATGCCAGAGTTACAAGGTAGATTTCCTATTAGAGTAAAATTGCAAAATCTTGAAAAAGAGGATTTTGTAAAAATTCTTACTGAAGTAGAGTATAATCTATTAGAACAATATAAAGCTATGTTAAGTGTCGATAATGTAGAACTTACCTTTACAAAGGGAGCTATTGAAAAAATAGCTGAAATAACTGCTATTCAAAATGAGAAAATAGAAAATATAGGTGCTAGAAGACTTGCTTCTGTTGTAGAAGAATTACTAAGAGATATTATGTTTGAGGCTCCTTACAAAGAAAAGAAAAAAATCAGCATAGATATCAACTTTGTTAAAAAAGTATTGAAAAAAGAAATCGAAGAGGAAAGTTTAGACAAATTTATATTGTAGTAAATTTGTTTAAATTGTAATATAATAACATTCGTAATTTTATAAAATTCATATTTCAGATAAAAAAAATAAAAAAATTTTATTTTTCTGAAACTATGTCACACAATTGACACAATTAAATGGTATTATAATTACATAAAATCTTTCCCCAAGATGTTTTATATAGTGAGAAAAGGGCTTGGTTATTCCAAGCCCTTTTCTTATTATATATAAACAAAAATATAATATCAAATATTATATTTTTAGTTCTTTTATACTATCTATAACTGCAGTTGGTTGATACTCGCTATTTATTAAATCCTCTCTTTTAGCTTCTCCAGTAAGTACTAATACAGTGTCACAACCATTTTCTTGTCCACAAGCTATATCTGTATATAGTCTATCTCCCACTATTATAACTTTATCTTTTGAAACACTGTTTTTTTCTAAACAATAATCAAAAATTTCGTGATAAGGCTTTCCTAAGAATTTAGGTACTCTTCTAGTTGAATAGGAAATCATCTTTGCTATACTTCCACAATCTGGATAAAAAATTCCATCTTCTACTGGATAAACCATATCTGAGTTAGCTCCTATATAAGTCATCTCTGGGTCTTGTAATAATTTACAAACTGTTTTTATTTTTTCATAATTAAGTTCACTATCCAATCCTAAAACTACAGCATCTATATTGTATTTTCCATCAATCTTTTTAGGGGTTTCAACTACAATAAGTCCCATCTCTTTTAACATCTCTTTAAACTTTTCAGTTCCCAATACATATATTGCTCTTTTATTTTTCTTTAATAGATATTTTCCTGTTATATATCCTGCTGTTACTATCTCCTCTTCTGTCACAGCTATTCCTAATTTTGCTAATTTTTCTACATATTGCATTCTTGTTCTAGATGAATTATTTGTAAAAATTACTAATTTTTTTCCTTGCTCTCTTATCTTATTAATTGCTTCTATTGCTCCATCAATAACTTGATTTCCTAATATTAATGTTCCATCTAAATCGAATAAATATAACTCTTTATCTTCCATTTTTCTTTCCTTCTTTCTTTATTATATAGTTTTATTTTAAATTGTCTATGTTAATTTAAAATAAAAAATATGTTAAATATTTGTAAAAAAAAGAGGCTAATATAATCTTCAAAATTATAATAACCTCTATTTTTATTTAAACTATTTTCTTTCCGTGATACTCTTTAGCAGGAATAAGATTAGATATCTCATTTAAATTATCCTTAGTAACTTTTCCAGCTACTATGATGATTATATCTTCTCCAGCTTCTTTTATCATCTCTCTCAAAATATTTTCCCCTTCTAATGCTGTTTCCTTTGTCCCAGAAGTAAGTATTCTATTCACTCCTAAGTTTGCTAATTTTTTTACTTCTGTCACAGGATTTTCTAACTCATCTATTGCTTTATGAAAAGTTATAGACATTGGTTTAGCTAAATCTATCATATCTTTGATAGCATCATAATTGATAGTATTATCTCTATTTAGTGCTCCTATTACTACTCCCTTTACTCCTAACTCTTTACAAATCTTAATATCCTCTTTCATAATCTCTATCTCCTCAGGAGTATAGTAAAAATCTCCTCCTCTTGGTCTAATAATTACAAAAGCTGGAATATTCAATTTTTCAACTACCATTTTTATTGTTCCATAAGATGGAGTAGTTCCTCCTTCAGTTAAATTATCACAAAGCTCTACTCTCTCTGCTCCTAACTCTTGAGCTTCAAGAGCCTCTAAAAAACTTCCTATACATTTTTCCCTTATCATAAACGCCTCCTTTAAATATACTCACTCAATCTAAGTACAGCCTTAGCATAAATTTCTATTCCTATTTTTAACATATTCAAATCCATACACTCATCAAAACTATGTGGATTTCCTTTAAATTCTTTATAATTAGGTCCAAAAGCTACTGTGTTAGGCATAAGTTTAGCATAAGTTCCTCCACCTAAAGCTGCTGGTTCCTCATCTCTTCCTGTTATCTCTCTATATGTGTCTTGTAAAGTTTTAACTAATACTGAATCTTTTGAAAAATATAGTGTTGGATTATGATTCTCCTTAAAGAAAATTACTCTATTTTCTTTAGCCCTTTTACCTAATATTTCATCTAAAATTTTCTCTGTAGTTGATACTGGATATCTAATATTAAATTTTACAGATATAAAATCATCTATTCTTTTAGTTATTCCTGCACTAATAGTCAAATCTCCAGTTTCTTTATTTTCACTTTCAATTCCTAATAATTTTCCATCTGTTGTTTCTCCAACATAATTTGACATAAATTTAGCAAATTTTTTCAAAGAATCATCTTCTTCTAAAATCTCATTTAAAAATAGATACATTCCTAAGATAGAATTTATACCTCTCTCTGGCGAACTTGCATGAGCTGCTTTACCATCAATAAAAACTTCTACTTTATCTCCATTATTTTTTACATTAAAACTACATTTTGATATTTTGCTTACACTTTCTAACCCCTTATCTAATCTTGGAAGAATCGAGTTTTTAAATACTATTCTTCCTAACTCTGGAACTACATTTGATCTTGTACCAGCTTCTATCTCTAATACTTCTGTTTTATTCCAATTTATCATCTTTCTAAAGGAAAAAGTATATATTCCCTTTTCAGAAAAAATTACTGGAAATCTTCCATCTGGGGTAAAAGCATATTTAGGAGCCTTTTCACAAGCAAGATAGTATTTTATATCCTCATCTCCACTCTCCTCATTTGTTCCAAAAATTATTCTAACTCTTTTATTAAAACCAGGGTTCTCTTCTAATATAGCTTTTATAGAGTAAAGAGAAGAAATAATAGGTCCTTTATTATCAATAGCTCCTCTAGCTATCAATAGATTATCTCTTATCTCTCCACCATAAGGATTAACACTCCACTTAGAAATATCTCCCTCTGGAACTACATCTATGTGTCCTAATATAGCAATATACTCATCTCCCTCCCCAATCTCTGCATAACCTACATAGTTATCTAAATTTTTAACTCTGAATCCCAATTTTTTAGCTATCTCTAGAGTCTTCTCTAAACCATATTTTAAGTTTTTTCCAAAAGGAGCATCTCCTGTAGCTTTTTCCTTAACTGTTTTTATCTTTATTATCTCTACTATATCTGATAATATCTTCTCAAAGTTATTCTCAATATATTCTTTTATCATAATACCTCCCTCTAAAAAGAAAGAGGTTATTGCAAAACTTTATACAACAACCTCTTTATAATTAATATATTATCCCATCAATCCAAGAGCAAAGTCTAAAACTTTATCTCCTCTCATCATTCCATAATCAACAGTATTGATTACCTCTACTTTTTTTCCAACTGTAGCTGCTATCTTCTCTAGCTCAGCTTTTTTATATTTTACTTGAGGTCCTAATAGAAAAACATCGTAAGTATCTAAGTTCTCTTGAAATTTTTCAAGTCCAATAGCTTTTATTTCAACTTCTATTCCTTTTTTCTCTGCTGCTTCTGTCATCTTCTTAACCATTAAACTTGTTGACATCCCAGCTGCACAAAGTAATAATATTTTTTTCATAATTAAACACTCTCCTTAAAATTATTCCTCTGAATTTGTTTCCTCTTCCTTCTTAGCTGCCTTATCTAAGATTCTTAAAAATGGCAGATATATCATTGCACCTATTATCAGATTAACTATTTGCATAATAGAACCAGAGATATCCCCTACTGTTAAAAATCCACTAATCACGGCTGGAGTAGGCCATGGGAAAGCTATTCCAATTGGTCTAGAAACAATTCCTATTGTCATAGCTATATATTGAGTAGTTACCATTACTAATGGAATAATATTAAAAGGAATTAACATTATAGGATTTAATATTATAGGTAATCCAAATAATACTGGTTCATTAATATTAAATAGTCCTGGTACAGCTCCAATCTCTCCTACTGCTCTTATATGTTTACTCTTAGCAAAAATAATTATAGCTAGTAGTAATGATAGAGTAGCTCCAGCTCCTCCCATCCATATCATATCAAAGAATTGTTCTGTTATAACATGTGGTAATGGTTGACCAGCTTGCATAGCAGCTATATTTTCCACTTGATTCTCTAACCAGAAAGGTCTTACTATTCCATTTACCATAGAACCACTATTGATACCTACTGACCATAAAACTGATATAGCTAAAACAGTAAACATTGAACCTATATAAGAAGTTCCCAGTGATTTTAATGGTACAGCTAAAACTTTATATACAAAATCATGAATTGTTCCAAAAGATGTATGCTCCATTCCCACTCTTAAAAGTAATGCTAATGTTAATATTACAGCACCTGGAATAAGAGCTTCAAAAGATCTAATTACTTCAGGTGGAACTCCCTCAGGCATTTTTACTAAGATATTTTTTTGAATAAAAAATCTAAATATTATAACTGTTGCCACACCTATTAACATAGCTATAAACATTCCTTTACTTCCTAACCACTCAAATGTTATAACATTTCCAAACTCTGCTGTTTTTCCTAGTGGAGTAAGAATTAAAAATGATGCCATTGATAAAAGTCCTACTGCTATACTATCTAAGTCAAATTGTTTAGCTAGTTGTTGAGCTACTAAAAAAGATATATATACAGCCAACATTGAGAATGTAGTATTTACAGGGATATCAAATATATCTTTCCAATTTTCTCCAAGTAAGCTTGCCATACCTCTTTGATAAGCTGGTAATGGAAAAGCTTGAATCATTAAAAATAAAGACCCTATCATAAGAAGTGGCATTAACATTATAAATGCTCTTCTAATTCCATTAATATATTTATTTTGCTCAATCCAAGCAGCAACTGGTACTAATTTTTCTTCTAATATGCTGATTAATCTATTCATTTGTCCTCCCTATATTATATAATTATTCTATTGGTTTTTGAATACTTTTTTTATACTCTTCCATATACTCTTGAGAAATAGCCTCTATTTTTACGTTTCTAGTTCCTTCAATTGGATTAGCAATGTAGACTTGTGGTTTTTCATCAGAAGTAGCTGCTGCAAAAGTAAATTCTACATTTGTTCCTATTCCCCACTCACCTTTATTATTTAGTGCTATTATAGAAATTGCCCCAGCATGACCCCTTCTCTTTTTTAATTCTTCAGTAAAATCCATTACTGCTCCTTGAGCCGCCTCTTGTGGATGCTCTCCTTTTTTCATTCTTTGTACTACTTCATAAGATAGACATCCCTTCATAATATCTTCTCCAAGTCCTGTAGCTGCTGCTCCACCAATATCATTATTTACATAGAAACCTGATCCAGAAACAGGTGAATCTCCTACTCTACCTCTTTTCTTCATAAATAATCCACTTGTAGAAGTTGCCGCTGCCATATCACTCTCTTTATCTAGAGCTATCATACATACAGTATCATGTCCATCATATGGAGAAAGATTTTTTTCATAGATCTCCTTTTTTCTTTTCTCCCAAGTTTTTTTAGCTCTCTCTGTTAACATATTTTGCCTAACAAAACCATTTTTATGTGCATAAGCTTCTGCACCTGCTCCCACTAAAAATATATTAAATTTATCTTCACTTAATTTCCTAGCAATAGAAACAGGATTTTTATAATCTCTTATTCCAGCAACAGCACCAATAGAAAGAGTTTTTCCATCCATAAAAGCTGCATCTAACTCAACTTCACAATCTTCATTTGGAAGTCCTCCATAACCTACTGATTTATAAAATGGATAATCCTCTACTTGCATAATTGCTTTTTCTACAGCATCTTGACATTTTCCTTTTTCATTTAATATTTCAGCCCCTAGTTTTATAGCATCTCCTGCCATCCTCCAAGTAGCTATCATACCCCATTCTCTTTTCATTTATCATTCCTCCTAGAAGTTATTTATCTAATTTTTTGTATAGAGTAATCATCTCTTCTATTAATTCTCTTGCTAGTATAGAAGTCATTAGATGGTCTTGAGCGTGTACCATTAATAAATTCATCTCTATTCCGTTTCCATCTGCCTCATTACATATTAATTCTGTTTGCATTTCATGAGCTGCCAAGCTTCTCTCTTTAGATTGTTCTAAATACTTTTTAGCTTTTTCATAATTTCCCTCTTTAGCTTCCTTTAGAGCTTCAAAAGCTAAACTTCTTGCTTCTCCAGCATTTCCTACTATTGTCATAGCTATTTCTTCAATTGTTAAACTCATCATTACCTCCAGAAAATTTATTTTTACATTTTTATCATATATTATATATTATAAAAAGTCAAATTCAACATTTTTTGAACTTTTTTCGTTAAAAACTTTATTTATATTTTTTAAATTCTTGATTTTTTACTAAATAAATGGTAAACTTACCATATATAACGAAAAAAAATAACTATATTTTCGTTTTATTTTTTTTTAAAAAATATTCAAAAATTCTAAAAAATTTTTTTGGAGGACAATTATGGCTGAAACAAATGATAAAATTTCGCTATTCAATTTTGAATTATTAGGAAGAGATATTAAGATAGATTTTACAAAACATTTAACGAAAAAAGATAAAGAACTATTTCGCCACATTAATTTACAAAAATATAACCATATTCCTCTATTAAAATTTTTTCAAATCTACTCTTTAAATGATAAGGAAGAGGTTATAAAATTTCTCAACAATTTAATAAATAAAAATATTATAATTTCATCAAAGGAAACTAATTATTTTACTTGTATAAGTATTATTCAATCTTACTATATCAATAATAATATCATATATCTAGTTTTTTCAGATGAAATTACAAGCTCTTTTAAGAATGGTTCTTTTTTTGATAAATTAGGGCTTAGAAACATACTATTTTTAGAAGAAAAATTCTCCTATAGATTGTATCAGTTTATTTATAACTCTAAAGAGGAGATTATATATATTCCATTAGAAAAATTGAGAGAGATTCTTGAAATAGGAGAAACTTACCAAAGATTTTATGATATTGAAAAAAATTTATTACTACCTATTTTAGAAGATATTAAAAAAAATGGTGGACTTGATCTTGAATACCAAAAGATAAAAAATGGTGAACATAAAAGTGCAAAGATTTTAGGTATCAATATTATTAAAAAAGGATATCCTGATTTTAAAAAAAATAATGATACCTCTTTAATTATTGATAATTTAATGCTAAAACTTGGAAACAATATAAAAAACTTCTCTGAAATCTACTCTCTTTTAAGAAAAAATCTTGCTGAATATGGAGAGGAGTTTATTAAAAGTAAAGTTGATTATGTTTTAAAAAATTTCAATGATAACATTGAAGAAAATTTAAAAAAACTACTTACTGAAAAATCTATTGAAAGAAAACCAGATTATACATTAAAGAAATCTTTTAAAAATTTATTTGAATTACACTCAGAAATTTTACATTACCTTCATAAAAATAATCTTTCTCAATTATCTACCTATATGTTTTTAGTAAAGTTATATACCTTAAAAGATCAAGGTACTTTACTATTGACAGATAAAAATCTTACTATCAAAGTTCAATATAACAAAGATTCTGAGTCTGAGATTAATTTTTTTATAAATAAATAAAAAAATTCAAGAATGTCTTTCATCAAAGGTAAAAGTCATTCTTGAATTTTTAATAACCTGCAACTTTTATTTTTTACAATAAAAATATCCAACTCTATATGTTAAGCTCTTGCTCTCATAATTTCTAACCTTACTTATAGAGCTCTTTTCAAATCCTGTAACTCCTGTATTTTTTAGATGTCTTAGAGCTTCTATTGATGAAGAAAACTCCAACTCTATAGTTTCCTCTTTCCATTTTACTTTAGAAAAAAGGCTAGTTAATATTTCAATAACATTATCCAGTGTAAGGTACTTTAAAGATATTCCAAAATGCTCCTTTATCTCTTCTAAATTTCCATCTATATACATTGAAAATCCCAACTCATTTGTAGAGTGTGCTATTTTTTCTATACTCTTTGAAAAATTTTTCAACCATTGGAAAACAGAGCTAGAAACTGTTGTATCTATCTTAGGTATATCTATCTCCTCTATATCTCCCAATATAAACTCATCATATCTTACATTTTTTAAATATTTTTCAACATCATATATATCATTTAATATAATTTTCTTAGGAGAAAACTTTTTTATAAACCTCTTACTAAAAAGCCCTGTTCCACATCCTATCTCAAAAACTTCTCTCTCTTTAGATACTCCTATCTCATCTAAAAACTCCACTAGAGTATCTGCTACTGATTTTTGAATATGAGCATTCTCATCATATGTATCAAACTTTTTTTCAAAATTCATATTACTTCACTCCAAGCTTTTATAAACTCAAAGGGATAGTGCCCCATATCTAATTCTCTGTATTTTATTCCACTCTCTTCACAATATTTTTTTTGCCTTGAGGCAGGAACAATTTTATCTCTTATTCCTATTATTATCTCAGTAAAAATATTTTCAAGAGCTGTATAACCATTTTTAAAGTATTCCAATTCCTCTAATATCTCTTTAAACTCTTTTTTAGGATTTTGAAACTCTTCACTTATCTCCATATTTTTATAAAATTTGATTAAAGACTCTGGAGTTAATGTGGAAAGAGTAAACTCAAAAATCTTTGGTGTTATTCCAAATTTACCTATTATCTCTCCATTCCCATTGATAGCAACTATCTTTTTAACCTTTGAAAAATTTTTAATTCCTCTATTTACTAGCACCCATTTAGTTAGATAATAACTTCCAAAGGACCAACCTACTAAAAATACATCCTCATATTTAGTAAAGTACTCCTCTAAATTATCTAATTTATATGGAAAATTTATGACTTTTATCTCTGTATCTTTTGGCAACTCCACTTTCTCTACTACACTGCTATCCATTCCCCAACCATTAAAAAATAGTATCAATCTCATACTTTAACTCCTCTACAAATTTTTCTATCTCTTCATAAGTAATATATGGATTTAATCCTATTCTAAACCTTGCTGTTCCCTTAGGTACTGTTGGCTCCTTCACCGGATATAGAAGATAACCTCTCTCTTTCATATTTTGGCCTATCTTTCCAATTCTTTCGTTATCTCCTATAATTATACTTATTATATGAGTAGTAGATGTAGTCTCTATTCCTCTTTCTTTTAATAATTTTAAAGTATGATTTTTTAAAAGTTCTAGTTTCACTCTTCTCTCATCAAACTCTTCCATTTTACCTAGAATAAAAAGATTCCAAGAACTATTTACTGGAGGTAGTGCAGTTGAAAATATAAACTTTCTGCTTTTGTTTATTATATAGTTTTTAAGATATCCCTCACAAATTACCATAGCTCCCACAGAACCTCCACCTTTTCCAAGGGGAATTACCAAAAAATCTATCTCACTGACAAGATTTAAATTGTAAGCTATACCATAACCATAAACTCCATAGGAATGAGCCTCATCTAACATTAAAGAAAAATTATATTTTCTTTTTAATTCCACTAATTTTTCAATATCAGCTACATCTCCATCCATACTATAAACGCTTTCAGAGATAACTAAAATATCTTCATATCTATCTGAATATTTTTGTAAAAGTTTCTCTAATCCCAACATATCCAAATGCTTATACCTTAAAAATTCAGCTCCACTATTGACTATTCCATCATAGATACTGGCGTGATTCAATCTATCTGTAAGTATTAAAGTATTTTTATCACAAAAAGTTTCTATAAGAGATGAATTAGCATCAAAACCAGAATTAAACATTATACAAGGTTTACCATATATCTCCTCTGCTCTTTTTTCAAGCTCCATTATCTCACTATATGAACCATCTATAAGTCTTGATGAGCTTGAAGAAAGTTTAGGTCTATACTCTTTATAAAACTCCTCTTTAAGAGTTACATCATTGGCTATTCCTAAATAATCATTAGATGATAGATTTAAAAGTTTTTCATCCTGCTCTCTCAATACTCTATAATTTTTTATCTCCTGTAATCTTTCTAATTCCTCTAATATTTTCTCTTTTTTCATAAGTCTCCCTTAAAAATTTGTAACTATTCAGCTCAGCTATTTATGATTTAAAAAGAAAACTTAGAATTGTTCCATATTCCAAGAAGTTGATTAACTATAGCTTATCTCACTAAAAACACAAAACT
>ERZ838827.604-NODE-604-length-40714-cov-6.851988_pt1 | contig 40714 bp, 37 predicted proteins | sample MGYA00519881_ERZ838827 | MGnify/ENA primary metagenome ERZ838827 (study PRJEB31850, sample SAMEA3708842) | human gut metagenome | biome: human gut; feature: human-associated habitat; material: faeces | place: China | collected 2014 ...
TTCGTTTCGGTCTTGATTTTGTTCCAGTTAACTGCCGCATAGGCAGCTTAGAAAATGAAATAAGAAAGCACGTACTCTACCAAAGTGTTAACTGCCGCATAGGCAGCTTAGAAATATTTGTTTCGTTTCGGTCTTGATTTTGTTCCAGTTAACTGCCGCATAGGCAGCTTAGAAAATGAAATAAGAAAGCACGTACTCTACCAAAGTGTTAACTGCCGCATAGGCAGCTTAGAAATATTTGTTTCGTTTCGGTCTTGATTTTGTTCCAGTTAACTGCCGCATAGGCAGCTTAGAAAAAAACATTTTGACAGGATCAGAAACACTCGGAGTTAACTGCCGCATAGGCAGCTTAGAAATTGTAGGATAAAATGAGGCAGATACTACCGTTGTTAACTGCCGCATAGGCAGCTTAGAAAGTGCAGACGCTCATGCGTGAAAAACGGCTCCGGTTAACTGCCGCATAGGCAGCTTAGAAAATCAATCCCAAAGAAATGAAGAATTGGGCAATGTTAACTGCCGCATAGGCAGCTTAGAAACATAAAGAAAAGCCCTTGCCTGGGCTTTGAGTGTTAACTGCCGCATAGGCAGCTTAGAAAATCAAATCAGCGACAAGGCGCTTTCTTTTGTCGTTAACTGCCGCATAGGCAGCTTAGAAAAGAAAAGCCTTTCGCGCTTTAGTCCATTTATAGTTAACTGCCGCATAGGCAGCTTAGAAAAGGAAGACGAGGTCATCCGGACACTCATCGATGTTAACTGCCGCATAGGCAGCTTAGAAACCGGTAAAGTGGCTGGATATGTCAGAAGTGGTTGTTAACTGCCGCATAGGCAGCTTAGAAACAACATGACCAACAACATCACATACAGGGCACAGTTAACTGCCGCATAGGCAGCTTAGAAATATGAGAGGAGGTTTTAGGATATGATATGCAGGTTAACTGCCGCATAGGCAGCTTAGAAATGATGCGCCGATAACTTTATTCCATGGCATTTGTTAACTGCCGCATAGGCAGCTTAGAAATTCATGCCCGCATCAAATAACCCAACCTGTAGGTTAACTGCCGCATAGGCAGCTTAGAAATATCCTGTCTTCGCTGCAAGAAGTTTTTTACCGTTAACTGCCGCATAGGCAGCTTAGAAATACGCGGCATGCTGTGAAGAATACGCAGAGGGGTTAACTGCCGCATAGGCAGCTTAGAAAATTCCGCCTGGAAAACGGAAAATCTCTTTCATGTTAACTGCCGCATAGGCAGCTTAGAAAGGATTGTTGTCGGATCTGTGCAGACGCTCATGGTTAACTGCCGCATAGGCAGCTTAGAAATTGACTTCGCCCACGTCAGCAGTGCCCGGTTGGTTAACTGCCGCATAGGCAGCTTAGAAAAAAAATGAACAAGTCTCTATCGAAGACGGTGCGTTAACTGCCGCATAGGCAGCTTAGAAAAGCAGTGATTCCCGTATACGCATAGCCGTTTCGTTAACTGCCGCATAGGCAGCTTGGAGAGGTTCGGTTTTGTTTATCTGATTTGTCACTTTAGAGGATGATTTTCATAAATCATTAACTTGTTTTGAAGTTTTGGGTATGATTAAATATAGTGTAAAGATAAGATTTTATTATGTGATGGTGAGGATGAGGAAAAATGAGTGGGAAAATTTCTTTAGCGTTAAAGGCGGGACTGCTCCATGATGTGGGGAAAGTATGTATACGTGCTACACATGAGAAGAAAAGACATTCTGTTCTTGGTGCGGATTTTATTAAAACATTTTTAAAGGATACAGAAGCAGATGAGCAGCTGCTGCGATGTATAAAAAATCATCATGGAAGGGAATTGTCCGTTGCCGGATTGAGTGCCGATGATCTGGCATATGTCATATATGAAGCGGATAATATTGCGGCCGGAGCAGACAGACGGGAAGTGGAAGGCGATTTTAATGACAGTGGTGCGAAGTTTGATTCCGATTTGTGCCTGGAAAATATATTTAATGTGTTTTCCGGTAAGGGAGAATCGTCTTATTTTCCTTTGCGCGCGTTAGACGCCGCGAAAAAGGTAAACTTTCCCCATGGGAATAGAAACGTGGCGGCACAGGGGCAGTACGAGTCCATTATACGGTATTTGCAGGAGAACTTTCAGCAAAAGTCCCCGATAGACATGACGGAAAATGAACTGCTTCGCATTGTGGAAGACACGATGATGTATATTCCGTCCAGTACGAATACGGAGGAGCACGCTGATATTTCTTTGTATGACCATGCGAAGATTACCGGCGCTGTTGCGGCTGCTATGGTGAAGTATATGAAAGCGGCTGGTATCGCCGATTATAAAAAATTTTGCCTTGATGAAGGGAAAGAAAATAGAAACAAGGAAATCTTTCTGTTAATTTCAGGAGATTTTTCGGGCATACAGAACTTTATATATCGGATCCGGTCTAATGGAGCTATGCGTATGCTTCGGGGACGGTCTTTTTATTTGGATATCGCACTGGAAAATATTGTTGATGAGTTGCTGGCGCGATTGCATCTTTCACGTGCCAATCTGATTTACTGCAGCGGCGGGCATTTTTATATATTGGCGGATAATACGGAAGAAACACGGGATACAGTCAATGCCATAGTGAAAAAAGTCAATCGGGATATGGTGAAATTATTTTCCGGCACCTTGTACTTGGCGGTGGGGTGTGAACCTCTTTGCGCCAATGACTTAATGGCGAAGTCGGATGGAAACCAGCAAACTAAGAATATATTCCGCGCGGTTTCGGAAAAAGTGTCTCTTGCGAAATCATCCCGTTATGATAGAGAAACATTGACGGAATTATTTGATGAAAAAAGCGATATCAATGAAACGCGGCAAGGCGCTCGTGAGTGCGCGATTTGCCATGCATCGACAGAAGACTTACATCCTTACCATGAAAAGGATCCGGAGGTACAGGTTTGTGAGGTCTGTCATGGATTGTATGCGCTGGGGAAAGCGCTGATTGATGATAAAAAAAGTATTTTTACCGTTCTTTCCCAAAAGATCGAGGGCGCGGTGCCGGTTTTCTCCTTGTCCGGTCCGGCTTGGCTTGCCGCGGTTTCAGAGCAGAATTTGGAAAAATATATGGAAACGGGCATAGTTAAGCGGATTTACGATAAAAACGGTTCTCGTACCTCTTCGTTTATGACATCACGCTTATGGGCGGCGGATTACGCTGCCAAAGATGAGCGGGGACGTGTGCTTGATTTCAATGAGCTGGCGGAAAGCGCGGGAGAAAAAGGTGGGAAAGGCATCAAGCGGCTTGGCGTGCTGCGGGCGGACGTGGACGGATTGGGCGCGGCCTTTATGGCAGGCTTTATACACAAAGACAATAAAAATCCTGAAATGTATGCGACTTTATCCCGCTATGCGGCATTGTCCCGCAGTTTGGCGCTGTTTTTCAGAAGAATTATCAATCGTGTCTGCCAAAAAGAATTGCCCGAAGGGATAGCGCCTTTTTATCTTTTTATGGATAAAGGAATTGAGCCGCGGAAAATCCATATCGTCTATTCCGGCGGCGATGATCTGTTTTTGGTGGGCGCGTGGGATGACCTGATTGAATTTGCGGTGGATTTGAAACGTACCTTTTCCGTATATACCAATCATAAACTGACCTTTTCCGCCGGATTGGGATTATATTCCTCTTCCTACCCCATCAGCCGCATGGCGGCGGTGACCGGTGAATTGGAAGATTTGGCCAAAAAGAATCCAAAGAAGAACAGTATCGCTTTATTTGGCAGCGGCACTGAATATAGGAGAAGTGAGATACATAGCGATGTGGCGGAACGAGAATATGCCGCGGTGTATGAGTGGGAAGAATTTATAGAAAAAGTCCACGATGAAAAGATAGTCTTCCTGATAGCACATCTTCTGCTTCATGGAATCAATGACAGCGATTCCGGACATCTTCGCATTTCCGCAGGCAAATCGCTTTTATACAGAATCATGAATCTATTGCAAGGTGACAGGATGGATTTGGCGCGGTTTGCATATACCTTGGCAAGGTTGAAACCGAGAGAAAAGGAATTGCAATCGTGCTATGAGGAAATAAAAAATCAATTTTACCGGTGGGCGATGAAAGAACAGGATCGAAAAGAACTGATTACGGCTCTTCAATTCATTATTTATCGTATGCGTGATAAGGAGGAAGCATAATGTTGGAAGAAAATCAAATTGTAGATCAAGCGCAAAAGGTGATGGAAAATTTATCCCGAAACAATATGGTGACCACATCACAGATACGGAGATTCTTGACGGCAGTGAATGCGGTGACTGAAAAGGTAAATTTCTATAAAATGGAAAAGAACGAAAATCATGATAGATTACCTCCAGAATTACAGGCGCAAGTCAAGTATCTGAAAGTAAAGCTGGCGTACCAAATTGGAAGGCATACGACGGTAAAATATTTTGAAAAAGAAGCGAAACTGATGGAAGAGATCGACGACATAAAGGGGAGCATACAGGAATATGAAAAATTTGCTCATTATGTAGAAGCCTTGGTGGCGTTTCATAAATTTTACGGAGGGGAAAATTGATCATGGCACAAGAACAATTACAGGGAAAATTGGTGATTGAGGCAGTACTGACGGTAAAAACAGGTTTGCATATCGGGGATTCCGGTGATTTTGCGCCGATCGGCGCCGTCGATAGCCCTTTTATACGAGATCCTTTGACGAAGACGCCTATCATTCCGGGCAGTTCCTTGAAAGGGAAGATGAGAACTCTTTTGGCAAAAGTGCGGGATGGAAAAGTGGAGCTGCCGCCTCCGGCAGAAGACGAGGAAATCGTCGCCCGCTTGTTCGGCACCAGCTCCAATAATGAAACGCACCCTGCCCGACTGCAGTTCCGTGATGCTTTTATCAAAAAAGAAAGCAAGGAAAAGTTCAAAAATTTGGATATGGATACCTATTTGGGGGAAATTAAAGCGGAAAATACCATCAATCGAGGCACGGGCGTAGCCAATCCGCGCATGATTGAGCGTGTTCCTGCCGGCATGGAATTTGATTTCCAGCTTGTATATAACATCGAAAACGAGGAACAGTTGGAAGAAGATATAGAGGTACTGGCGCGGGGATTCCGCCTGCTGCAGCTTGATTATCTGGGCGGCCATGGCTCCCGCGGGTACGGCAGGGTCGCATTCTCTCGCTTCCGCGTGCGGAAAATGGATCCCAAGACGGCAGCATTGGAAGAAGCAGAGGAACTTTCGCAAAAGTTTGAGGAAGTAAGACTATGAAACATGAAATCATACTTATCCGCTTTACGTCTCCTGTCCATTTTGGCGACGCGGCGGAAGGCGGAGAACTGGGAGAAATTCTGTCATACGGCAGGGCAGATACCGTTTTCAGCGCGCTTTGCCGGGAAGCGGCAGATATTTCGACGGAATTGCTCTCGTATATCGTGACGGGCGCCCAAAAGGGGAAACTCCTGTTTTCTGATTTGTTTCCGTGGAAAAAGGGAACGCATTGCTATGAATTGTACCTGCCGCGGCCGGTGATGAATCTTTCCCCAAAGGAAGAGATGGAAACGTTGTCCTATGAAGAAGTGAGGGCGCAGTCAGCGGAGCGGAAAAAGGGAAAGAAACGTTCTTTTATCCGTGTGTCAGACATGGGGGATTATTTACAGGGAAAAGCCATCACCGAGCAGCCTGATTTTTGGCAGGAAGAACTTCGCACGCAGTACAATGCCCGAGAAAAACTGCCCTATGGAATCGGAGTGACCCACTTCATGGCGGATGCCGGATTATACCTGATTCTTTCCGGTGAAGAAGAGTGGATTGAACGGCTGGAACCGCTGATCACCCTTTTGGGAATGACAGGAATCGGCGGAAAAAGGAGCAGCGGATGGGGGAAGTATCGTTTGGAAGATGATCCTCTGGTACTGAGCGATGAGGCTGTTTATGGCGGAGATGATGCCGTGCTGTATACCATGCTGCGTGCCGTGCATGCCAAGTGCTATATGGCGCTTTCTTCTTTCCTGCCTGCCGGCGGCGAAGTGGAAGATGTATCGAAAGGGACGGGGAAAATCATTAAACGCGGCGGTTTTTCCTGGTCAAGAGAAATGGAGAGCGCCGACAAAACGGGAAGTGTCTATATGATGGCGTCCGGCGCCTGTTTTGTCAAACGGTTGGAAGGGCGGATTGCCGATGTGAATAACGGAGCCGCGCCGCATCCGATTTATAAGTATGGAAAAGGGTTATTTGTGGGGTTGCCGCTATGATGAAATATTGGAAAATGAGACTGACTTGTCAATCCCCTGTCCATATCGGCAGCGGAGAAACGTATAAGAAAAATCAGTACGTATATGAAGAGTACGAACGAAACGCGAAAGTCTATTTCTTAAATGAATTAAAATGGGCGATATTTCTGGATAAAGAGAAACTTATGAATCATTTTGCGGATGAAATCAGTAAAAATTTCGAAAATGCATCCACTTATGATTTTTTAAGGAAGCATTTTCCCCAAAAAATAAATCAAGTGATTCAAGACTTGATAAAAGCCGAGGTGCTGTCCGTGCCATTAATGGTGCCTTCCTCAAAAGTTCTGAATGATATCCATACCTTTATCAAGGACAGCGAGGGGAGGATGTATATCCCCGGTTCCAGTCTGAAAGGCGCCTTCCGCACTGCCATCATAGCGGAGATGATCAGAAAAGATCGGGCGAAGTACGACAAATACCGGAATGAGATTTTTGCTGCCGCAAGGGGCGGAGAAAAGCGAAACGAAAAGGTAGGAAATGTACTGGAGCGTTTGGAAAAAGAAGTTTTTATCCCGATCGGTGACGATGGAGAGCGGAACATGGTTAATAGTTATTTCCGCGGACTGACCGTAGGGGACAGCACGGGCGCGAATCAGCCGGGGATCATCGTGCAAAAAGCGGACTTGGGAGAAACGGAATATAGACCGCATACCATTCCTCTTTGGCGGGAATGTATGGCGGTGGGCGACACGGTGACATTTACATTAGGGATCGAACCGAAGATTATGGAAAAAGTCGGGATTTCTGACGCCAAGGGATTGATTGCTTGTTTACAGAACTTTGTGGATTTTCAATGCGACTTATTATGGAAATCGTTTAACGATACCGATGAAATACAGGAAATGCAAAAGACGGATTGTTTGCTTGGCGGCGGCGCGGGTTTTTTGAGTAAAACCATGATATACGCACTGGCACCCAGCCACCAAAGCGGTTTGGATGTGGTTAAGCGGCTGATGGCGGAACAATTCAAAAGAGGACATCACAATCAAGGCGAACATATTTCTCCCCATACGCTGAAATTGGCTAAAAGAGGAAATTCCTACCAAGTTATGGGGATGTGCAAACTGGAGGTGATGGAAGAATTATGCTGACGCTGGCAGAGGCGGAACTGCACTTACCGGAAGGTATCCTGTTGAACCAGTCGTTCGGCTCCGTTTTTCATGGTGTGTTAATCAGTGAGATCAATAAAGAGTGGGCGGGAAGGATGCATGAACAGCAGGTTCGCCCGTACAGCCAATATCTTTTGGTGAAAGAGGGGAAGCCTTGCTGGCGGTTGGCAGCGCTGACAGAAGAGGCTTTTGAACATATACTTCAGCCGATAATGCGGAAAGACTCTCTTTTTTTGGAGCAAAAGGGATATGAAGTGGGTGTGGGAAAATTCAGTATACTGAAGAAAGATTCATTTCAGGGGCTGGAAGAGCGGTTCTGGACAGGAACGGAAAAGATTCATCATATAGAATTAAACTTTCTTACATCCACTTCGTTCAAAAAAAATGAAGAATACAAAATTTTTCCGGAACTTCCGCTTGTTTTTAACAATCTGATCCGGAAATGGAATGTATATTCCGACAGCATGGTGCTGGGAGAAGAAAGGCTGGGAGATAAACTGGCGGAATCTATGTGCATCACGGATTACCGGCTGCATACCCATCCTTTTTCCGTGGAAGGGCGGCGCATACGGGCATTCCGGGGAAATATACGGCTTGGTCTTTTTAAAGATGATATAACGCCCCGGATGACATCTATGCTCGGCGCATTTGCCGATTATGCGGGGATAGGTATAAAGACGGCACTGGGGATGGGTGCGGTCCATTCAGATATTTCCTATTATCAGAAAAAGGAGCAATTATGAAAATTTTATTTACACCGGCGGGAGATACGGATCCCGTCAGAGGATATCATGATGGAGGGATACTGCATATTCTTCGTCATTATAAGCCGGTAGACCGTGTCTTTGTGTTTCTTACCAAACAGATGGAAGATAAGGAGGATGAGAATGGATGTTATACAAAGGGGATACAAAAAGTAGCGCCCAAATGTAAGATCGAATTGATCAGGAGCGGAATTACCGAGCCTCATATATATGAAAGACTGACAGTTTTGCAGGATGTATTCCATGAGAAGTATGAACAGTACCCTGACGAGGAATGGCTACTGAATCTCAGCTCCGGCACACCGCAGATTAAAACGGTTATGGGACTTATAGGGCTGGATTATCCGAAAACCAGAGCTATTCAGGTTTCCAGTCCGGAAAGAGGATCGAACAGCAGAAACCATCCGGAAGGAACAATGGGATTGGTGGAAATGCTGGACTACAATGATGACAATGAGCCCTCCGCACCCAATCGATGCAATGAAGAGGAACTTTCTCTGCTTAAGAAGCACAGTGTGAAAATGCAAATCATATCTCTTGTGAACAATTATGAATATGAAGGGGCGCTCCAGTTATTGCGGCTCAACCGGGAATTATTCGACCAGATATCTGAAAAACTTCTGGAGCATGCGGTTTGTAGGAGAAATCTGATGTGGCGGGACGCCAACAAAATTATTTCTTCTTATAAAGGAAGTCCTTTGATCAGCAAGGCAGGGGATTTTGAGGAATTTTTCCGTGTCATGGAGCTTAGACAAAGGAAAAAGCAGCTGTCGGAGTTTATTATAAAAATCTCGCCGATACTTAAAGAATTGGGAGAAATATATCTGAAAAATATTTCCGGATTTGATATCAATTCATGTGGACAGAAAAGGAGAGACGTCTTTAGGATTAATCGGAACCGGATGGAGAAGAACCATCCACAAATGTTGTCTTTTATAGAAAAAGAGATTGGCAACAAGCTGAAGGATGGACCGCTTTATTACAATATCATGGTCTATATGTGTGAATACTTTCGAGAATATGAATATAAAAATGACAAGAAACATAATCAGTTGACCGATATATTTCTTCGGCTGAGAAATGTAGAAGAAAAGGTAAGAAACCCTGTGGCTCATGAGATTACTAATATGGATGGAGAGAAAATACAAAGGCTTACAGCAGAAAATGTAGGAAAAGGTTTAAAGTCAAAAGATATTCTCAGGCTGCTGCATGAGGCTGTGAAAATTGTCAGAGGTCAGGACGTCCATTGGGATTATGATGAATTAAATACTTACATTATAGACAGTTTATAGAAAGAAGGTTATCGGACGTGAGCTGGATCTATGTGACAGAACCCGGAGCCAAGCTGGCGAAGCAAGGCGGCCGGTATGTGATCAGTCGTGAGAATGAAACGATCTGCGAAGTACCGTCTGCCGTGGTAGAAGGTGTCACATTGTTTGACTCTATCCAGATATCATCATCCGTCATTGTAGATTTTTTGGAAAGAAATATTCCTTTGACATGGCTCTCCTCGACAGGACGCTTTTTCGGCCGCCTGGAGTCCACCGATCATCAGAATGTATTGCGCCAGAAAGAACAATTTGACGCGTTGGCAGATAAGGACTTCTGCCTTGCGCTTGCGAAAAGAGTCGTGTTTGGGAAAGTATATAATCAAAGAACTATATTGCGGAATTATAACCGTCGTGCCAATGATCCGTTTATTGAAAAGATAAGAAATGACATACGGATATTAGCAGATAAGCTGCATATGGCTCATTCCGTCGAAGAAGTCATGGGATATGAAGGGATGATGGCACGAATCTATTTTCAGGCGATAGGGCATATCCTTCCTGAAGAATTCCGGTTTGAAAAGCGTACGAAGCGTCCTCCCCGGGATTATTTCAATTCCCTTCTTAGTTTCGGGTATACCCTCCTTATGTATGATTTTTACAGTGCAATCGTAAACTGCGGCCTTCATCCTTATATAGGATTTCTTCATGCGCTGAGAAATGGACATCCGGCGTTGGCGTCTGATCTCATGGAGCCATGGAGACCGGCTGTCGTGGATGCTTTCTGCCTTTCCCTTGTGACGCACCGGGAAATATCCAAAGATTACTTTGTGAAAAAAGAAAATGGCGGGGTTTATCTGAATCGGATTGGGCGCCGCATATTCCTGCAAGCATATGAAAGGAAAATGCGTACTGTGAATCGCTATTTTCAGGGAACATATTCATGGCGCCATACCATACAAATGGAATGTGATTCTTACAGTCTCGCTGTGCATCAAAGAGATGTAGAGAAATTAAAGCCGATGGTTATACGATAATGGAAGAAATAGAAATCAGAGTACGGCCGACAGACGATAATCGGTACATTGTCCTCATCATCTATGACATTACGGATAATAAAAGGAGGTTATCCATGGTACGATGCCTGGAGCAGTTTGCCGTGCGCGTGCAAAAATCCGCATTTGAAGGATTTCTGACACCTAAACAATACGAATGTGTATCGGAACTGGCGAGCAGAATCATAAATGTGGAGCAAGATTCATTGCGTATTTATATTCTCTATGACCATACAAGAGTAAGATCGTGGGGCATAGGTGATATAAAAGAAGACGATGTGATAATATATTGATTAAAAGGAATTGGAAGCGATACAATATGGGTGAGAAAAAAATTAATCCGCGCCGATACCGATGGATACGGGAAGAAATGTACATATTGCGTAAGAGGGAAGCCTCTTTGCCCAAGGAAAGGGTAGCTCCGCCGAAAGATATCGGAAATGTCCAGACTTGGCGGTATATTATAACGACAGGATAAAAAAAGAATCCCCGAATGAGGGGACGGAAACAAGCACGGAACCGAAGCTATGGCATGATAGCAATATCATAAAAAAAGAATCCCCGAATGAGGGGACGGAAACCCTACATATTCAGTTTTCAAGGAACACCAGCAGCTTTACATAAAAAAAGAATCCCCGAATGAGGGGACGGAAACATCTCCATCGCACTTAAGGGAACATTCCCCATTCCCACAGATAAAAAAAGAATCCCCGAATGAGGGGACGGAAACCTAAATAACGGGAAGGAATGAAAAACTTGCAGATGTACTGATAAAAAAAGAATCCCCGAATGAGGGGACGGAAACTGCCTCTAACTTGACACCGTTCCCATATGGGGAAACAGTGCATAAAAAAAGAATCCCCGAATGAGGGGACGGAAACGACTGAATATTTTCCGCCGAATGTTGGGCGGATTACAACATAAAAAAAGAATCCCCGAATGAGGGGACGGAAACAACCCACGCCACAACATAAACTATAATCAGTAAAATAATAAAAAAAGAATCCCCGAATGAGGGGACGGAAACGTTTTATAAGATTGGAACATATGAATATGTCCTACCGCACATAAAAAAAGAATCCCCGAATGAGGGGACGGAAACCTTATCACCTTCGACAATAACGTTGCCATTTGATACGGATAAAAAAAGAATCCCCGAATGAGGGGACGGAAACTTTCCAACAAATTCGCTTTTAACGATGTTAAGTTTAACACATAAAAAAAGAATCCCCGAATAAGGGGACGGAAAAAGTAAGGCTGGAATTCTCACGGGCATTAATGAACCAATTTCGTGATTTACATGCAGATTGCATTTGACTATTACATTTCTTTTTACTTACAATGGTAGAAAAGGAAGAGAGTGGTAATAGAGAGGCGCTATGGGAAATACGGCTTTCGGACGGAGGGGTGAGGATCGGGCTTGTTTGTACCTGGAAGAGAAGGGGATGGTTTTGGTTACCCGGAATTTCAGGTGTAAACATGGAGAAATCGATCTCATTATGAAGGACGGAAGCGTTTTTGTATTTGTCGAGGTGAAGACCCGGCGGAGCCGTTTGTATGGGGAGCCGATTGAATCGGTGACTGTGTATAAGCAGCGGCATATCCGTTATACGGCGGAGGTATTTCTTTTAGCGCGGCATTTGCATGATGTCCGGATTCGTTTTGATGTGGTGGAAGTCATGATGGCGCTGGGGCGTGCGGTGCGCTTACGTCATACAAAGAATGCGTTTTGAGAGAGGGAGATGCCATGTTTGCGCAGGTGTTTGGGACATGTACGTTTGGGTTGAATGGTCATGTGATTACTGTGGAGGTGGATATCAGCCGTGCGTCACCGGCTTTTGATATTGTCGGGCTGCCTGCAGTTTCCGTGAAGGAGTCGAAGGAGCGTGTCCAGTCGGCGATACGGAATTCCGGATATTTTTTTCCTATTGAAAAGGTAACGGTGAATTTGGCGCCTGCGGATTTGAAGAAGGACGGTTCCTGTCTTGATCTGCCGATTGCTATGGGGGTACTGGCGGCAAGCGGGGTGATTCCGAAAGAGGCTCTTGCATCGGTGATGTTCATCGGGGAGCTTTCTTTGCAGGGGGAACTACGTTCGGTGCCCGGTGTGCTTTCCATGGTTCTTGCCGGACGGGAAGCGGGGATTTCTACCTTTTTCATGAGCCCTGCGGTTGCCGGAGAGGCTCTTCTTTGTGAAAATGTGACTGTATACGCGCCAAAGACACTTGGCGAACTGGTGGAGTATCTTTTGGGACATATTCCGATGGCTCCTGCCAAGCGGCGGGAAGCGGCGGAATCTAAGCTGAGTGATGTGGATTTTGCCGAGGTGCAGGGGCAGATTATGGCAAAGCGCGCTATGGAAATAGCGGCGGCAGGTTCCCATAATGTCCTTATGACGGGGCCGCCCGGATCGGGAAAGACGATGTTGGCACGCCGCATCACGACGATTCTTCCTCCGATGACGCGGGAGGAGGCTCTTGAGGTGACGAAGATTTATTCGGTGGCCGGACTGTTCAAGGCGGAGGATATTATCCGCGAGCGTCCATTCCGCAGTCCTCATCATACGATTTCCATGGCCGGGCTTATCGGTGGAGGTACGATTCCCCGTCCCGGCGAGGTGACGCTTGCCCATAACGGTGTTTTGTTTTTAGATGAGCTTCCTGAATTTCCACGGGCTGTGCTGGAAGTTCTCCGGCAGCCGTTGGAGGATCGGGAGGTGCATATTTCAAGGGTAAATGCATCTTTTGTATATCCTTCCGATTTTGTGCTGATTGCTGCAATGAATCCCTGTCCCTGTGGATATCTTGGAGACCCAGACCATCCCTGTACCTGTAGTGATGGAGAAATACGGAGTTACGGCAGAAAGATTTCCGGCCCTCTTTTGGACAGGATTGATTTGCATGTGTCGGTGATGCGTCCGAAGTATAGTGAGCTCACAGCGACGATTAAAGGAGAATCCTCGGTGCGGATTGCAGAGCGTGTAGCGGCGGCGAGGGCGATGCAGTCGGAACGGTTGTCTAAATGGCATATGCAGAATAACGCGCAGATGGGGCACCGTCAGCTTCGGGAAACCTGCCGTTTGGACGCGGAGGGGTCGGAGCTGCTCCGTGAGGTTTTTGAAAAGCTCCATTTATCTGCGAGAAGTTATGACCGTATCGTTAAAGTGTCCCGTACGATTGCTGATTTGGCAGGTGCGGCGGAAATTAAGCCCGAGCATGTGGCGGAAGCGCTCAGTTATAGAAATATGTTTCCCAGGAGGTCATGATGGATATATTCGCGGCGGCGCTCCCCGGTTGTCCACGGCTGGGAGCGAAACATATGAGGGCTCTCATAGAAGCATTCGGAACGGCGGAAGATGTGTGGAAGGCTTCCGATGGGGAGATTGTGGAATCCCATTTGCTGAAAGGGAAGACGGAAGCGTCGTTTTTAGCGTATCGGAAAGAAACGGATCCTGAAGAAATAGGGGAAAAGTTATACCGGCTGCAGATTCGCTGCGTGACATGGGAGGATGATTTGTATCCCCCGCTTTTACAGACGACAGCAAATCCACCGGCTGTTTTATTTTATAAAGGGAATGATCCTGTTTTTGAGAAGACGGTGGCCATCGTAGGCTCACGGAAAGCGACGCCTTATGGGGTGCAGACGGCAGAACGGGTGGCCTGTGGTTTGGCTGAAAATGGAGTGACGGTAATTTCCGGCGGTGCGCGGGGGATTGACAGCGCGGCTCATGAGGGTGCATTGCGCGGAGAAAGCCCGACGGTGGTGGCTCTTGCCTGTGGGCTGGATTATGTGTATCCTCCGGAAAATAAAAATTTATTTCAAAAGATTATTGATAATGGCGGTACGATTATTTCTGAATACCCGCCGGGTACGCCGCCTCTGGGGAGGCAGTTTCCCGCAAGGAACAGGATTATCGCGGGGATGAGCCGGGGGATTCTTGTGGTGGAGGCGGCAGAACGGAGCGGCGCTCTTATTACCTCCGACTTCGCATTGGAAGAAGGACGGGATGTCTTTTCCGTTCCGGGAAATATTTGGCTCGATTCGAGCAGAGGAACCAATCATCTGATACGGAGCGGGGCGATTTGCTGTACGTCCTACGAGGATATCCTTTCTGAATACGGGTGGAACGAAAAGAGTATTTCTTCCAAGAAGGAATCTCCTGAACAGTTGACATTGGAAGAGGAAGTGGTGTATCGTTTCTGCTGTACAGGAGAGGAAGTGACGGCGGAGGATATTCTCCAGCAGTCAGGAATGTCGGTGATGAAGATTACGATGCTCCTGCTCCGGCTTCAGCTTAAAGGGTTTATAAAGGAAACGGGATCCGGCCGGTTTATTACAACAGGACGCGGATAATATAGATAATATAAATGAGATATATGCTGTATTTCATGTAGTATAGGGAGGGTATTTTGGCTATACAGATTACGATTACCGTGAAGGATAAGAAGAAAAGGTCTTCTGCCGGGGAAAAACTTTTCACAAGGAAACCGAATGCCAAGGGGAAACACCTGATTATCGTGGAGTCTCCGGCAAAAGCGAAGACGATTGAGCGTATTTTGGGCTCCGATTATAAGGTGCTTGCCTCCATGGGTCATTTACGTGATTTGCCGCAGCGTACGCTTGGTGTGGATGTGGCAAATGATTTCAAGCCGGAGTATGTTAATTCGGCGGAACGGGCCGATGTCATTGAAAATTTGCAGAAAGAAGCCAATAAGTCGAAAGATATTCTTCTGGCAACGGACCCTGATCGTGAAGGGGAAGCCATTTCCTGGCATTTGTCGAAACTTCTTGATGTGGATCCCCGGTCAAATGCGCGTATCGCCTTTCATGAAATCACGCCGCCGGCGATTAAAGAGGCGGTACTCCATCCCGAACCGATTGATTTAAACCGTGTAGATGCCCAGCAGGCACGCCGCGTGCTTGATCGTCTTGTGGGGTACAAGCTTTCACCGTGGCTGTGGAAGCAGGTTTACCGCGGCCTTTCCGCGGGACGTGTACAATCGGTAGCGACACGTCTGATTTGTGAAAGGGAAGAAGAAATACGGGCGTTTAAGCCTGTGGAATACTGGACGGTGGAAGGGATTTACCGTACGGAGGAAAAGGAAAGTTTCAAGGCGAAACTGACGCAGGTTGACGGGAAGGAAGCAAAAATTAATAATGCAGAGGAAGCGGATCGGGTTGTCAGGGGGATTTTAAAACAACCGGCAGAAATCACTTTAGTCACAAAAACGAAAAAGCAGCGTAAGGCAAAACCGCCGTACACGACTTCCACGATGCAGCAGGATGCGGTCAACCGTCTTAATTTCGGCTCCAAAAAGACGATGGCTCTTGCCCAGATGCTTTATGAAGGGATCGAAATACCGGGTCACGGACATGTAGGACTGATTACATACATGCGTACTGACTCGACCCGTATTTCCGATGAAATGATCAAGCAGGTACGGCCGTACATTGAACGTGTTTATGGGAAAGACTATCTGCCGCCTAAACCGAATGTATATGCCAGGGGGAAGGATTCTCAAGATGCCCATGAAGCGATTCGTCCCACGAATCTGCAGTTTGCTCCGGATATGCTGGCGGCCGTTTTGTCCCGTGACCAGCTCCGGCTGTATACATTGATCTGGAACCGATTCCTTGCAAGCCAGATGGCGCCCCAGATTTCCCAGGCAACGAATGCAGTGCTCCAAAACGGCATTTACACACTTCGCGCGACAGGGACGCAGATATTGTTTGATGGATTTACGGTACTCCGGACGGTAAAAGAAAAGAAGCAGGATAATGAAGAGCTTCCTATTCTGCCGGCGCTCCATAAAGGACATACGGTACTCAATACAAAGGCGGAAGGAGAGCAGCATTTCACCGCGCCGCCGCCAAGATACACGGAAGCCAGCCTGATTAAGACACTTGAGGAGAAGGGGATAGGCAGGCCGTCTACATATGCGCCTATTTTGGATACCATCCAGAGGCGTAAGTATGTGGAAAAAGAGGGAAAACAGTTTGTTCCCACGGATATCGGGTTCAAAGTGACAGATCTTTTAAAGAAATATTTTGCCGGTATTGTCAGTGTGGATTTCACCGCGCAGCTGGAAACCTGGCTGGATAAAATTGCTGACGGCAAAGCAACGTATAAAAAGGTCATGAGCGGGTTCTGGGATGTTTTTGAAAAGGAACTGCAGAACGCCAACCTGGAGGCAGCGAAAGCGAAGGAAGAAAATCAGGAAGTATCCGATGTAATCTGCGAAAAATGCGGTGCCCATATGATTGTGAAGATGAGCCGTTACGGAAAATATCTTGCCTGCCCGAATTTCCCTTCCTGTAAAAATATCAAGCCTTATCACACAGGAGAGGAGAAAGAAGAGGTTTCAGAAATAGACTGTGATAAATGCGGAGCGAAGATGGCGTACCGCCAGGGGCCGTACGGCAGATATCTGAAGTGCCCGGAATGCGGCCAGAACAAAGCGATCGTTATTGATACGGGCATAGAGTGTCCGAAATGCCATGAAGGCCATCTGGTGAAGCGCCGCTCAAAGCGGGGGCGTTATTTCTATGGCTGCAGCCGTTATCCGGCCTGCGATATGGCAGTCTGGGATGAACCGGTTAATGAGTTCTGCTCTGTCTGCGGCGCGATCAAGGTAAAGAAGGTTCGGAAAAATAAGGAGGAAGAGCTTATCTGCTCTAATCCCGAGTGCACAACGCATCCGAAAAAGAAAACTGTGACGAAAACTTCGGCAGCAGAGAAAAAGACAACAACTGCAAAGAAGACGACTGCCGGGGCGGCGGGGAAAACAAAAACAGGAGCCGGTGATTGATGGAGAAGGTTACGGTAATCGGAGCCGGTTTAGCAGGAAGCGAGGCTGCCTGGCAGCTGGCGGAAATGGGGGTTCCCGTGAAGCTGGCGGAAATGCGTCCGGCAATCGGAACGCCTGCCCATCATACGGGATATTGTGCGGAACTGGTTTGCAGCAATTCTTTCCGCGCGGCGGCTCTTACCAATGCGGTAGGACTTCTGAAAGAAGAGATGCGCCGGCTCGGATCGGTGATCATGGAATGTGCCGATGCCCACCGTGTCCCTGCAGGCGGTGCTCTGGCGGTGGATCGTAACGGATACGCGGCGGCAGTGACGGAAAAGATAAAAAGTCATCCGCTGATTGAATTTGTCAATGAAGAAATCAGGGAAATACCGGAAGAAGGGATCGTGATTATCGCGACCGGTCCGCTGACAGACGGCGCTCTTGCGGACAGCATAGAAAGTTTCTGCGGCGGCGAAGGACTTCACTTCTATGATGCCGCAGCGCCCATCGTGATGAAAGAATCCCTTGATATGGACATCGTGTACCGGATGTCCCGCTACAATAAGGGAGAGGCGGCATACCTGAACTGCCCCATGAACGAAGAGGAATACAATGCATTTTATGAGGCGCTCAGGACGGCGGAGACAGCGGAAGTCCACGGATTTGAAGAAGGAAATGTCTTTGAAGGGTGTATGCCTGTGGAAGTGATGGCGCAGCGCGGTAAGGATACGATGCGTTTCGGGCCGATGAAACCGGTAGGGCTTCCTGACCCGCGGACAGGAAAAGAACCGTATGCTGTTGTCCAGCTGCGTCAGGATAATGAAGAAGATACGATGTACAATATTGTCGGCTTCCAGACGCATCTGAAATGGGGAGAGCAGAAACGGGTTTTCGGCATGATTCCCGGACTCGCCCTGGCAGAATTTATCCGCTACGGTGTGATGCATCGAAATACCTATATCCATTCGCCTGATTTACTGGAAGCCACTATGGAAACACGGCAGCGGAAAGGACTCTTTTTCGCAGGGCAGATGACAGGCGTGGAGGGGTACGTGGAATCGGCGGCATCGGGAATCGTGGCGGCCTATTCCGCAGCGGCGCGGGCGGCGGGAAAAGAACCGCGGGCATTCCCGAAGGAGACGGCAATTGGTGCGCTTTGCCACTATGTTTCTCATTTCATCGGAAAGAATTTCCAACCGATGAATGTGAATTTCGGATTGCTGCCCCCTTTGCCTGAAAGGGTGAAGAAAAAAGAAAAGAATGAAAGGCTGGTGGCGCGGGCATTGTCAGTCTTGGATGAGTTTATAAAGGGATAAAGTGAGCCGTTTCTTTCAGGGGGACGGCTTTTATCACGGGGTATAATAAAGGAAGTGAACTTACTATTACCTGAAACATAAAAGTACAAGGGGGAAATATGTTTACTGCAACAACAATACTGGCTGTAAAGAAAGATGGACATACCGCTGTGGCCGGTGACGGGCAGGTCACGATGGGCAGCGCTGTGGTGATGAAGAATACGGCGCGGAAGGTGCGACGCCTGTACCATGGAAAGGTCATTGCCGGATTTGCCGGTTCCGTAGCGGATGCATTTGCCCTTTTCGATAAGTTTGAAGGAAAACTTTCCGATTGCAATGGAAATCTGGTGCGCGCTGCCGTGGAGTTCGCCAAAGAGTGGCGGCGGGATCGGGTGCTCCAAAAGCTGGAAGCTCTTTTGATCATGACGGACGGCGACCATTTATTTCTGGTGTCAGGCAGCGGAGAGGTTATCGAACCGGATGACGGCATACTGGCAATCGGGAGCGGCGGAAATTATGCTCTTGCCGCAGCGCGCGCTTTGAGTTCGGTGCCGGATTTATCGGCGCGGGAAATCGCGGAACGGTCACTCCATGTGGCGGCGGATATTTGCGTATATACGAATCATAATGTGATTGTGGAGGAAATAGGATGAAAGATCTGACACCACGGAAACTTGTGGAATACCTTGATGAATATATTGTGGGACAGAAGGATGCGAAACGGTCTGTCGCTGTCGCTTTGCGCAATCGTTGGCGCAGCAGCTGGCTTCCTGAAGAGATTGCCCGTGAAGTGAGTCCGAAGAATATTCTTCTCATCGGTCCCACAGGGGTGGGGAAAACGGAAATTGCCCGCCGTATCGCTGACTTAACAGGTGCACCTTTTGTAAAGGTGGAAGCGACGAAGTACACGGAAGTCGGCTATGTGGGCCGCGACGTGGAATCTATGGTGCGCGACCTGGCAGAAGAAGCGGTGCGCCTTGTGAAGAAGCAGGAATCAGGCCGTCACGGGAAAGATGCGGAAGAGGCGGCGGTGCAGAAAATTGCTGAAATCATGTGGCCTGCGAAGAAAAAGGAAACGAGATCTCCTATGGAAATTATTTTAGGGGAAAAGGCGGAGAAGACAGGTGTTTCAGATGAAGGGGAAAGGGAGAGAAGAAAGAATCTGCTTGCCCGTATCAGGAGCGGCGAATTGGACGACCGCCAAATCGAAGTGGAATTGGAAGAAAAAGGAAACATTGAAGATACAGCGGACAATGAACAGGCGAACCGGATTTCTCAAATATTCGCATCCATGATGCCGAAAAAGATGAAGAAGAGGAAAATGACAGTGCGCATGGCCAAAACTGTTCTTGCGGAGGTTTCTGCCGAAGAGATGGTGGATATGGATGTTGTCCGTGACAGGGCGGTTGCGCTTGCTGAAGAACGGGGCATTATTTTTATTGATGAAATCGATAAGATTGCGGGGAGACACGGTGCATCCGGCGGGCCTGACGTATCCCGTGAAGGGGTGCAGCGGGATATCCTTCCCATTGTGGAAGGGGCGACGGTGAAGACCAAGTACGGACGAATAAAGACAGATCATATTCTTTTCATGGCGGCTGGTGCGTTCCATGTATCAAAACCGAGCGATTTGATTCCTGAACTGCAGGGGCGGTTCCCAATCCGTGTAGAATTAAAAAGCCTTACAGAGGAAGATCTGCGGAAGATTTTAACAGAACCGCGGCAGGCTTTGATCCGGCAGTACATGGCGCTTTTGGAAACGGAAGGTGTCACAGTGACGTTTACGGAAGATTCTGTCAGTGCGATTGCGAAAATTGCATCTGCGGTGAATTCGGAAACGGAAGATATCGGTGCCAGGCGGCTTTATACGATTCTGGAGCGAGTACTGGAGGAGCTGTCTTTTGAAGCACCTGAGCTGGAAAATAAAGAAGTTACCATTGACGGTGCTTATGTGAGGCAAAAGCTTGGGGAAATCACGAAGGATATGGATACATCAAATTACATTTTGTAAAAAGAAGAAAGGGAGCCCCCAAAACGGCTCTCTTTTTAATGTAAATGTCGTAAATGAAATAAGTTGACGAAGGGATTGTCGAAAATTATAATAAAGGAAAGTTCTGAAAGGAAAAGGAGGATATTATGCGCAATGAAATACTGGAGTATTTCCGCAAAGCAAATGGAAATTATGTGTCGGGGGAACAGATATCCAGAGATTTAAACGTATCCCGTACAGCAATTTGGAAGCATATCAATATTCTGAAAAGCAGGGGATATATTTTTGAATCAAGCACACGGAAAGGATATCGGCTGATTTATGCGCCGAATTTACTGACACCTTTGGAAATTGCCAGTGTTCTCCATACGGAAACGCTTGGAAAGAAAGTGGTTTATTTTGAGTCGACACCGTCCACAAATGAAGAAGCCAAAAAGATTGCAAGGGAAGGCGCGGAAGAGGGGACGATCGTCGTGGCAGAGGAACAAACGACCGGCCGCGGACGCCTTACAAGGCATTTTTATTCTCCTTTTGCGAAAGGGATTTGGTTTTCTGTCATTTTCCGTCCCACGTTTTTCCCGATGGAGGCATCAAAGAGCACGCTCCTTGCGGCAGTAGGCGTTTGCCGCGGTATCCGCCGTCTTGGGCTTGCTGATGCAGGTATCAAGTGGCCCAACGATATTCTCTACCATGGAAAGAAATTGGTGGGTATGCTTTGCGAGATGTCGGCTTCTATGGAAAAGATTGATTATATCGTTATGGGGATCGGTATTAATACAGGGATGAAGGAAAAAGAATTCCCTGAAGAATTCCGTGGACATGCGACGTCTTTTTTGAATGAAGGGATTAACGTATCCCGCAGGGATTTGCTGGCAGCTGTTTTAGCCGAGCTGGAGGCGGAATATAAGCTGGCACAGACGGAAGGGTTTGGACGTGTACTTGATGACTGGCGGAAATTGTCCGTAACGCTTGGTGAAGAGGTGCGCGTGATTTTCGGCGATGATAATTATACAGGCAAAGCTGTGGATATTGATGATGACGGCTGTCTCTTAGTAGATACCGGCGGGGAAGTTCGCCGCGTATTGGCAGGCGATGTTTCCATCCGTCCGGCAGATGCGCCAATTCCGCAAAGATAAAACAGAAAAGAAGTAAAATAATTTATGGACAGAAATAAATTTCATTATATGTCGGGTGCCGCTTTATTTGCGGGAATCATGGCGGTACTTTCCCAGTTCGCTTTTCCCGTCGGGGCGGTGCCGGTTACATTACAGACGTTTGTTTGTGCTTTTGCCGGTGGTGTCCTTGGCTGGAAATGGGGCGCGGTTTCTATTTCCGTGTGGCTTCTTCTTGGCGCACTGGGCGTTCCCATTCTTACGATGGGCAAGGCAGGGGTTGGTATTTTCCTGAGCCCTGTGGGCGGTTATTATATCGGATTTATTCTTATGGCCGGTTTTAGCGGGATATATCTTAAAGAAAAAAGCCGCTTTTTCACCCAGGGAGTATTTGCGCTTCTGGGGCTCATCCTTTGCTACGCGTTGGGGACAGTTTGGTTCATGATGTACTTTTCTCTTGGTTTGGGGAAAGGAATGCCGCTTTGGACAGCCCTTACGATGACCGTTTTCCCTTTTATCGGATTTGATCTCATCAAAGTGGCCGCTGGTGTATTCTGCGGCATACGTATACAAAAAGCACTCCGAAACGCGGGACTCTTTTTAATTGAATAAATTTAATGAAAGGCGGATCCTCTGCCTTTTTGCTTGACAGAATCGAGTCTTTATTGCATGATACACATGTGATAAATTACGGTTTCGTGATTTATAAACCAAGAGGGGAAATCCGGATCCGGAGGCACCTTTATTCTGAGAGGCGATGAATAATGCTGCTTGCTTTTGATGTAGGGAATACAAATATTGTCTGTGGTATTTACCGTGGAAAGGAATTGCTCAATCACTGGCGTCTGGCAACGGATACACTCCAGACTGCTGATGGCTATGCCAGTGTGTTGGGAACGCTGTTCCGTATTAACGGACTTCAGTTTTCCGATATTGAAGATGTCATTATTTCAACAGTGGTACCGCCGATTATTCCTATCCTTGAATCTCTTTCGCGCCGTTATTTCAGCGTGAATCCCATTCTTGTGGGACCGGGGATTAAAACGGGGCTGAATATCCTTTATGACAACCCGAAAGATTTGGGGGCTGACCGTATCGTTAATGCGGTAGCCGCCATCGCTGAATATAAGTGCCCTCTTATTGTTATCGATTTGGGAACGGCGACAACGTTTTGTGTCATCGATGAAAAAGGGAATTATCTTGGCGGGGCTGTTGCTCCGGGGATCAGTATTTCCATGGAAGCCCTTTTCCAACGGGCGTCCAAACTGCCGCGTATCGAACTGTTAAAACCGAATTCCATTATTTGTCGAAATACCGTGTCTGCCATGCAGGCAGGGATTTACTACGGATTCGTGGGACAGATTGATGAAATCGTTACCCGTATTAAAGCGGAAATGAAACGGAACGATATCAAGGTCATTGCTACGGGCGGTCTGGCGACGCTTATGGCGGGCGCATCCCGAACGATTGACAGGGTGGATTCCATGCTTACTTTGAAAGGTCTTTTGATTCTCTATGAAAAAAACAAGGGGGATCGGAAACCATGTATGTAAAAAATACTTGAAATTTCAGTCAGTGCCGGTTATAATATGGAACACATGGCCGGTTAGTCAAACGGTTAAGACGCTGCGTTCTCAGCGCAGAGAGTATGGGTTCGAATCCCATACCGGTCACCAGAAAAGGTTTCGCTGAATGATGGAAACATCTTTGGAGAAACCTTTTTTTCTGGCTTGATTTTTCTTGTATTCATGATGATGGTATAATGAAATGACAAGATAGGAGATTAACAATGGATAGTAAAATTAAAAAGTGGATCATGGTGATGCTGGCGGTTCTTGTTATTTCCGCTGCAGCGGCAGGTTTTATGCCTGAATGGAAAAAGACGTCCGCCATCGGGAAGGGTAAGGACTATGTGGCGGAAATCCGCATTGATGGTACTATTTACGGCGGTCCCCGCAATGGGACTCTCCTGGGGGCGTCAGAAGGCGTTTCCAGCGAGCAGGTGATGTATGAAATGGAACAGGCGCGGAAGGATAATCGGGTAAAGGGCGTCCTTCTCCGCATTAACAGTCCCGGCGGTTCTACGGGAGCAACGCAGGAAATTGCGGAAGAAATGGACAAGATTAAGAATGTGGGAAAGCCGATCGTCGTTTCCATGGGGGATATGTGTGCCTCTGCAGGATACTGGCTCGCCAGCAAAGGCGATTATGTTTTTGCCAATCCTGCTACCCTGACAGGAAGTATTGGCGTGTACATGGATTATACGAATGTTGAAGAGCTTATGGGTAAGCTGGGTGTAAAAAATGAAAAAATCAAAAGCGGTGCCCATAAGGATATTCTTTCTATGTACCGGCCCATGACAGGAGACGAGCAGAAAATGCTTCAAACCATGGTGGATGATATTTACAGCCAGTTTGTGAAGACCGTGGCTGACGGAAGACGTATGGAAGAAAGCCGTGTAAGAAGTGTGGCTGACGGACGGATTCTTACCGGCCAGCAGGCTATGGAACTGGGACTGGTTGATGCGATGGGGAATTATTATGATGCCTTGAATTATGCGGGAGGCGTCGCCGGAATAGAAGGGGACAGTGTACCGGTGAAAAGATATTCCGTAGGAACATCCTGGAAAAATATCCTTGCAGGGGAAATGGACAGTGCTGTGAGGAGTTTAGCAAAAAACATTTCAGATAATATATGGGGCACGTTTTCCCAGACGCCGGCACCCTCTGTTCGTTAAGGAGCTATGATGAATACAGTTTTAGATTTAATATACCGTTTGCTTGCCCATCCCACAGACGCGATGTCTGATGTAACTACCGGTGAAAAAATGAAAGAAAGCAGTATCATCTGGGGGTTCGTGATTTTGCTTCTTGCCCTTTCTTCTGTGGAGGCAGGAAGTTTTGTGACGGCTTTTCTGGCATCTTTTGTCGGGACAGGCTCTCTCCTTTTGCTACACAGTGCCGTGGTGGATTATATTTCCGGACTCCTTGGCGGGCGGGGAACGGCAAGAGGGATTACGGCGGGGTTCATGTGTGCGTCGATCCCTTATGCTTTTTCCGTTTTCTTTTCTCTTATAGGACAGTTTGGCCTGGACGGCATTCACAGATTTGCTGTCTTTGCTATTATTGTCTGGAGCTTTTTCTTAGACATTCTTGCCATCCGTGCAAATTACGGGTTTGGGAAAGGGAAAGCCTTTTTTATCAGTATTTCTCCTTTCCTTCTCTGCGGCATGCTGATTACTGCATTGTTTGTTATCGGTATTATGACAGCTCTTGCAGGTATTTCGGAACTCCAGGATGTCGAGGGGATCATAAATTCTTTCTGAGAAAACGGGGGTGCCGGCAGCTTATCGGGACACTGAATATTGCCTGGTTGTGGTATAATGACTTAGTGTTACATGGCTGAATTTTGAAATAAATGATTCATTTATTGGAGTTTTGCAGGAGGAAATATTATGTGCGGGATATTGGGCTATGTGGGAAATGGAAATGCTTCCGATTTCCTGATAGAAGGTCTGCGCCGTCTGGAATATAGAGGTTATGATTCGGCAGGCATTGCCGTGTATGAAAATGGGAAAATCGAGATTGAGAAAAAAGCGGGACGTCTGGTAAATTTGGAAAAGGCGCTGGAGTCCCATCCTTTACGTGGAAATATCGGTATCGGGCATACCCGATGGGCAACTCACGGCAAACCATCAGATGTGAATGCCCATCCCCATGGGGATGAAAATAATCATTTCGTCATCGTTCACAATGGCATTATTGAAAACTACATGGATTTGAAAAAAGATCTTCTGAAAAAAGGCCATGTATTCAAGTCTGAAACGGACAGCGAAGTCGTTGCCCATTTGGCGGAAGAGCTTGATGACGGTGATTTTTTCTCTACCGTCCGCAAGGTGCTTGCTGTAATCGATGGTTCTTATTCTCTTGTATTCATGCATGATGCCGATCCCGATACGATTATCTGCACAAAGAAAGATAATCCGCTGATTATAGGGCTTGGTGAAGATGAGAATTTCATTGCGTCCGATATTCCTGCAGTGATTAATCATACCCGTCGTATTTATATTTTGAATGACGGGGAGATTGCGGTCGTAAAAAAAGACAGTGTTTCCGTGTTCAGTGCTGACGGTCTTCCTATTTCAAAAAAAGTACAGGAAGTTACCTGGTCGGCGGAAGCGGCGGAAAAGGGCGGATTTGACCATTTTATGCTGAAAGAAATTTATGAACAGCCGAAAGCAGTCCGTGATACTGTAAAAATTCATTTGAAAAAAGACGGCACTGTGTTTTTTGATAAGCTGAATTGGACGAAAAACAGTCTTGAAAATATTGACAATATTCTGATCACTGCCTGCGGTACGGCATATCATGCGGGGCTGGTGGCAAAGCACTATATCGAACGGTTCGCGAAAATTCCGGTTTCCGTGGAAATCGCGTCGGAATACAGATACAGCCGCCCTCTGACGACGGGAAGGACGTTATGTATCGTTATCAGCCAGTCCGGTGAAACGATCGATACACTGGCGGCGCTGAAAGAAGCAAAGCGTCTTGGTGCCCAGAGTATCGCGGTGACAAATTCCATCGGATCTTCCATTGCCCGTGAAACAGATGTGGCCATTTACACACTGGCCGGTCCGGAAATCGCCGTGGCATCTACAAAAGCATATACTACACAGCTGGTTTCCCTTTTGATGCTTGCTCTCTATATGGGGCAGGTAAAAGAGAGTATTTCTTTGGAACTGGTGAGGAAGCTGACTGCCGCTCTGCTTGAACTGCCGAAGCAGATTGAAGAAGTGCTTACTGAAAAGGAACATATGTCTGAGGTGGCGGACCGCCTGATTAAAGCAGAAGATATTTTTTATCTTGGGCGCTCTATTGACTATGCCATTGCCATGGAAGGAGCACTGAAACTGAAAGAAGTTTCTTATATCCATGCGGAAGCATATGCGGCCGGTGAATTAAAGCATGGCACGCTGGCTCTTATTTCTGCCGAAACGCCGGTTATTGCCGTGGCAACACAGAATAATGTGAGAGCTAAGATGTACAGCAATATACAGGAAGTACGCGCCCGCGGTGCAGATGTACTGGGAATCGGTTATGATGATGATCATGAGCTTGAAAAATATACTACAGGGATCGTGAGAATTCCGAAAGTAGACGAATTTATCGCCCCTATTCTTTCTGTCATTCCTATGCAGCTTCTTGCATACTATACCGGTATCAAACGGGGCAATGACGTGGATAAGCCCCGTAACCTGGCCAAATCGGTTACTGTGGAATAAGGAGCATAGATACATAATGGATGTTATTTTTTCGGGAATCCAGCCCAGCGGTTCTTTAACTTTAGGAAACTATCTGGGGGCATTGAAAAATTTTATCCCTTTTCAGGAAAAAGCGGAATGTTACTATTGTGTTGTAAACCAGCACGCGATTACTGTTCCCCAGAATCCGGCACTGCTTCATGAACGGACACGGAATCTGGCGGCACTCTATATCGCGGCAGGGATGGATCCGAAGAAGGCGACGATTTTTGTCCAGTCGGAAGTACCGGAGCATGCCATGCTTGGGTGGATGATGATTTGCAGTGCGTATGTGGGAGAAATGGAACGCATGACGCAGTATAAGTCAAAAGCACAGAAAGAGGAAAAGAAAGAGGGGTTTATTCCCCTGGGACTTTTAACATATCCGCCCCTTATGGCTGCCGATATTCTCCTGTATCAGGCAAATCTCGTGCCGGTTGGTGAAGACCAGCGCCAGCATATGGAAATTACAAGGGATTTGGCGGAACGTTTTAACCGCAAGTATGGCGAAGTATTCACCATTCCTGAAATGTGGGCCCCCCAGGGCGGGGCGAGAGTCATGAGCCTTCAGGAGCCGACAGGTAAAATGAGCAAGTCTGATGATAATGAATGGGCAACCATCCATATGCTGGATACGGCAGATGTAATTGTGAAGAAAATAAAGAAGGCAGTCACCGATTCAATGGCGCATGTCCACTATGACAAGGCGAATCAGCCCGGTGTTTCCAATCTGATGAGTATCTATTCGGCTATTTCCGGAAAGACTTTTGAAGAAATAGAAACGATGTACGATGGGCAGGGATACGGCACGTTTAAGAAAGATGTAGCTGACTTGGTAGTAGAAGAACTCAGTCCGATTCGTTCCCGATATGATGAGCTCACAGGAACCCCCGAACTGGATGCCATTCTTGATGACGGTGCCGTCCGCGCCCGTGCGAAAGCCCGCGTGACGTATGAAAATGCAATTCATGCCATGGGGCTGTATAGAAAATAATAGGAATGAGAACCGCGATGACTTCACCGCGGTTTTTTGCGTATTGAATGGTATTTCATTCTGAGGAATTTTTACAAAAAATATCGTCCATGGTAAAATACACATGAATTTTTTACGGAGGTAAAAGAAATGCGTAAATTATATATTTTGGAACTTGCTGCGGCCTTATGGCTGTGTATGGCAGGCTCCGTATCGGCAGAAATTCTTCACATGGGAATGCGTGGCGCCGCTGTGGAATCCTTGCAGAATGATCTGGTAGAAGCGGGATATCTGGCGCGTACGGTAGATGGCGACTATGGATCGACCACGGTGAAGGCGGTATCGGAATTTCAAAAAGATCATGGACTCCCTGTTACGGGAAAAGCAGATGACAGCACACAGGCAAAGCTGAAAGAAGATGACGGGAAAGGGTATCGTGATGGAGGCGGGATCGTATATGCCCAGGGAAATCGGGGGGATATGATTGCTGAACTGCAGGACCGTCTTGCGGCGGCAGGCTATCTCACTGGCGCTTCTGACGGTATCTATGGCGGGGATACGGCGGCTGCCGTGGAACAGTTCCAAAAAGACCACCGACTTCCGGTGTCGGGAGCTGTAGATGAACAGACACTTTCCCTTTTGGGAGGGGTAGAAACGGGAGAGGCAAAAAAAGAAAACAAAAAGGAAATAAAGAAGGAACAAAAGAATAAAAAAGACATGCATTATACAAAAGGTGACCGTGGGAGTGAGATCAAAACATTACAGAATAAGCTCCGCCGCGCGGGGTATCTGGACGGGGAAGCAGACGGCATTTACGGTAATGACACAGAAAGCGCCGTACGCGCACTGCAGGAAGAACATGGTTTATCCGTTACAGGAAATGTGGATGATGCTACGTGGAAACTGCTCGGCGGGTTAAGCGCTCCTTCTGCGGGCGGCACGTTAAAAGCAGGAGATCGGGGCAAGCGCGTCGTTAAATTACAGAACAGGCTCCTTCTGCACGGGTATAATCCTGGCGGTTCTGATGGTATTTACGGAGCGGCAACAGCAGAGGCGGTCCGTAAATTGCAGGCGGAAGAAAAACTGGAAAGGACAGGAATGGCAGATACCAATGTGTGGGAACGTTTGGAAAATGCGCCAAAATTTACGGGGAAGTATAAAAAATCATTTCAAATGAAATCTACGGCATACACGCCGACGGACGGCGGCGGCTCCGGCCGTACCGCCTTGGGAAACTATGCAGGGAAAGGGCATGCGGCAGTAGACCCTGATGTGATTCCTCTGGGGAGTATCGTATATATTGAGGGATACGGCTATGCCATTTGTGATGATATCGGCGGAGCCATACAAGGATATGTTATCGATGTCGGTGTGGACAACCTGGAGCAGGCATACCAGTGGGGGTCAAGAGATAATATTACCGTTTACCTTATTTCCTGAAGTTTTAAGTTAAGTGATAAAGAGCTGCGTGGTGAAGAACGGACACGCGGCTTTTGTATTGCGGCAGCAAGTCTGTTTTGCTAAAATAAATTGGGAAAACTTGTTTTATGAGGCAATCTATTTTCTGAAAATATATGCGCGTTGTAAAAAACGGCGGGAGGCAATATGGAGAGTTTAACGGCGGTCGTTTTGGCTGCAGGCCAGGGTACAAGAATGAAGTCGCAATGGCCGAAAGTTCTGCACAAAGTTTGCGGCGTCCCTATGGCGGAGCAGGTCATTCGTACGGTAAAAAAGGCAGGATCTGAAAAATGTGTGGTTGTCACGGGATTTAAAGAGGAACTTGTTCGTGAAAGGCTTGCCGGAGAAAATATTTATTTCGTCCATCAGGAGGAACAGCTGGGGACCGCCCATGCGGTGATGCAGGCGGTTCCTTTGTTTAAAGATAATCGTGACGGGTATGTGCTTGTGGTTTGCGGGGATACACCTCTTTTGCGCAGGGAAACGATAGAAGGTCTCGTCTGTGCGTGCAGGGGGCATGACGGCGCCGCGGCTGTCCTGACGGCAATTATGGACAATCCTTTCGGATACGGAAGAGTTCTCCGCGATGCAAAAGGACATATGACTTCTATTGTAGAACAGAAGGACGGTACGCCGGAGCAGCTGGCTGTCCATGAAATCAATACGGGAACATATGTATTCAAAACAGGTGCTTTGCTCGATTCTTTGGGGGAGGTAGACAATAAAAATGCCCAGGGTGAATATTATTTGACTGATGTGTTTGAGATATTAATTAAGGCGGGGCGGAAAGTGATTCCTGTTGCAGCTGAAGACGCAAGAGAGACAATGGGCGTTAACTCCCGTATCCAGCTGGCAGAAGCTGACCGCATCCTTCGCATCCGTAAAGCGGAAGACCTGATGGCGGCAGGTGTCACAATCACCGATCCGTACAGTACATATATCGAGCAGGATGTAGAAGTGGGACAGGATACGGTGATTTTACCGGGAACAATGCTGCAGGGGAAAACAAAAGTAGGGGAAAACTGTACTCTTGGTCCCGATACGCAGCTTACTGATGTGATTTGCGGTGACGGTAATCATTTAAACCGTGTATATGCCCATTCCTGTGAATTGGGAGATAATAATGAAATCGGGCCGTTTGTCCACTTACGTCCCGAGACCTGTCTGCACAATGATATTAAAATCGGGAATTTCGTGGAAGTGAAAAATTCCGACGTGGACGATGGTACGAAACTGCCGCACCTGATTTACTGCGGCGATTCCGATTTAGGGAAAAACGTGAATTTCGGATGCGGAACGGTAACGGTAAACTTTGACGGAAAAAATAAGCACCGCTGCACGATTGATGAGCATGCATTCATCGGGTGCAATACAAATCTTGTGGCACCGGTTCATGTAGGGGCAAGGGCGTTTACCGCCGCGGGCTCGACGATTACGAAGGATGTTCCTGGCAAAGCGCTTGCTGTGGGCAGGGCAAAGCAGGTGAATATTGAAAATTGGGTAAAAGAAGATACATATAAAGATTAGCCTGTTTTATATTTCCGTCCAAGCAGGATAGTTTCTGTTTGAGAAAGGGTATATAATATAAGAAATGCTGCCATGAAGACGGCATGGGGGAGTTATTGTCGGAGATCCCGCAGGGGAGAAAAGGAGAGCATCATAAATGGATATGGAAGGTACATCGAGACTGAAAATTTTCACAGGAACCGCGCATCCGGCTCTTGCAAAAGAAATTTCAGATTATATCGGCGTTCCGCTTGGAAAGTCTTTGTGCGGAAGATTTAATAATGGCGAAATACAGGTCATGATTAATGAAAGTGTCCGTGGCAAAGACTGTTTCATCATCCAGCCGACAGGTTCACCGGTAAACGATAACCTGATGGAAATGTTGATTATGGTGGATGCGCTTAAAAGAGCTTCGGCACGTAATATTACCGTGGTCGTCCCTTATTACGGCTATGCCCGCCAGGACAGGAAAACCCGCGGCAGAGAACCGATCAGCGCGAAACTGGTGGCGGATCTGCTTGGAACGGCCGGTGTTACAAGAGTGGTGACCATGGATCTCCACGCGGGACAGATCCAAGGCTTCTTCGATGTCCCTGTAGACCATCTGGCTTCTGCAGCGCTGCTTGCCGATTATGTAAAATCCAAGAATCTGGAAAATTTGACGGTCGTATCCCCTGATCTGGGCGGTGTAAACCGCGCCAGAGATCTGGCTGACCGCGTAGGCGCGCCTATCGCTATTATTGAAAAACGCCGTCCGGAACCGGGCGTAGCAAAGGTTATGAATATTATCGGCGACGTAAAAGGAAGAAACTGCTTTGTTGTTGACGATATCGTAGACACGGCAGGCTCCCTTTGTGAAGGTGCGAAAGCACTCATGGAGTACGGCGCTGCCGGTGTGTATGCGGCTGTATGCCATCCTGTGCTGACCGATCCGGCGACAGAAAGAATTAAAGAATCCGTGTTGAAAGAATTGGTAGTGACCAATTCGCTGCCCATAGAAAAAGAAAAAATGCAGGATAAATTGACAGTGCTGTCCGTGGCGCCTCTCCTTGGGGAAGCGATTCTTCGTATTTTCCATGACGCTTCTGTCAGCGCTCTTTTCGATAAATGAAATTGGTGGCAGGACTGGGGAATCCCGGTAAAGAATATGAACATACCCGCCACAATATGGGATTCGATGTTATTGATGAGTTGGCCCGCCGCTGGTCTGTGAATATCTGGAAAACGGACATGAAAGCGGAGATCGCTTCCGTTGTGAGGTTCGGCGAAAAGATCCTTCTGGTGAAGCCGCTGACTTATATGAATCTCAGCGGGGACGCAGTAGGAGCGATTGCCAATTACTACAAAATACCTGCAGAAGATATTTATATCATCTGCGATGATTTGGATTTGCCGGCGGGGAAAACACGGATTCGAAAGAAGGGGTCTGCCGGCGGTCATAATGGCATCAAATCCCTGATTGCCGGCCTTCACACGGAGGAATTCGTCCGTTTCCGTATCGGGGTGGGACATCCGAAGGACGGGCATACCGTTATTGAGCATGTTCTTGGCCGGCCTTATGGTGAAGAAATTGAACGTATCGAAGCCGCAAAGAAATATACTGCTGATTCCGTGGAACGGGCGTTAGAAACCACTGTGGACAAAGCTATGAATGAATTTAATCCCAAACGGGGGAGATGAAGATATCCGTGAATATAGAGAAGGACTCTTTATGTTCACGGTTCTTTATTATGGATACGTGTAGAAATCCGTTTTGACTCAAAAAATTATTCAGCTGTTGTAAAATCCAAGATCGTCTATCGTGTGGAAGAGGATTATCACCATTGGACAGTATGGTAAAATAGAAAACAAAAGATCTTGTACGGGAGATATCATGAATGGGAAATTGATTGTGCTTGAAGGCATTGATGGAAGCGGGAAGGCGACGCAGTCAGGACTTTTGGAGGATCATCTTATTAAGAGTGGAAAAGATGTCATGCATATTTCTTTTCCTGATTATGGAAGTCCTTCCTCGGCGCTGGTGAAAATGTACCTGAACGGTGATTTCGGCAGAGCGCCGGGGGATGTGAATCCTTATGCGGCGTCCATGCTCTATGCGGTGGATCGTTTTGCTTCGTTTCGAATGAAGTGGAAATCTTTCTATGAAAACGGGGGGGTCGTGATTGCCGATCGGTACACGACGAGCAATATGGTTCACCAGATGACGAAGTACGATGATGAAGGAAAGCGGAAAGAGTTCCTTTCCTGGCTGGATCATATGGAATATGAAGAGTTGGAACTTCCCCGTCCGGATGTGGTGGTTCTCCTTGATGTACCGCCGGCTGTTTCAAAAAAATTGGTTCGTGAGCGGGCAAAGCAGGGCGGGTCTATGGATATCCATGAGCAGCATTCGGCATATCTTGAAAAGTGCTGTGATGCGTACCAGGTACTTTGTGAAACTTATGACTGGCTGCGTATTTCCTGCATGGCGGATGGCAGATTGCGGAGCGCGGATGACATTTCAAAGGAAGTGCTTGATGCTGTGCTTTCCCGGCTTGGATAACTGTTGACGGGATTTTTATTGATTTTATTCATGGGTTTGCTATAATTGAATAGGTTTAAGGAATATACAGGCATCAGTCTGTGTGTTTCCAATTATGTATCTTCAGGGCAGGGTGTGATTCCCGACCGGTGGTAAAGGTTTTCCTGAGCCCACGAGCCGTATGGCTGATTTGGTGTGATTCCAAAGCCGACAGTACAGTCTGGATGGGAGAAGATTGTTTTTCTGATTTCGTAAGAGCCTCCCTGAAGACGGGAGGTTTTTTATGCGGATCGATGATGACAAAAAGTTTATGGCGCGGGCGCTGGAGCTGGCGGCTAACGGGATGGGACATACCCGTCCGAATCCTATGGTAGGCGCGGTACTTGTAAAAGACGGTGAAATCATCGGTGAAGGATGGCACGAATTTTATGGCGGGCCCCATGCGGAAGTCAATGCTTTTGCCGATTGCAGGGCTGATCCCGCCGGAGCGACTCTTTATGTGACGCTTGAACCGTGCTGTCATTATGGAGAGACGCCGCCCTGCGCGGATCTCATCGCATCCAAGAATCTTGAGCGTGTCGTGGTTGCCATGCAGGATCCAAATCCGCTTGTGTCGGGAAAGGGTATCCGGAAGCTGAAAGATGCGGGGATTTTCGTGACGACTGGTGTGATGGAAAAAGAGGCGCAGGTTTTAAATGAAGTTTTCATGAAATTTATTACAGAAAAGAAACCTTTCGTCCTGTACAAATCAGCAGTGTCCATGGATGGAAAAACGGCATGCCATACGGGAAAATCGCAGTGGATTTCATCGGAAGAATCAAGAGAAGAAGTTCGTACGCTGCGCGGTCTGTATGCGGCTGTCATGGCAGGGGCGGGAACGATTGCCGCAGATGATCCTCTGCTTACGGCACGGACGGAGGGATTGGAAGATCCTGTCCGCATCATCGCAGACGGCAAATTATCCGTTTCCATGGAGTCTCGTGTTTTCGGCGGCGATTCACGGGTGATTGTTCTGACTACTTCTTCCGCCGAGCCTGAAAAGGTGAAGGCTCTCCAGTCAAAAGGGATTGAAGTGATTTTTGCTGACAGCGATACGGAGGGCTGTGTTGATCTGGAAGCGGCCATGATCGGTCTGGCGGTGAAAGGGATCGACAGCATCCTTCTCGAAGGTGGAGCGGAAACGGCGGCAGCCGCTTTTGAAGCGGGTATTGTAGATAAAATCCGTTTCTATATGGCGCCTATACTTATTGGAGGGAAAGACGCACCTGGAGCAATCGGCGGTACAGGCGCGGCGCTTATTCCGGAAGCGGTGCAGCTGGAAAATATCCGTACCGAGCGGAGCGGTGTGGATCTTGTGGTAGAAGGATATGTAAAGAAGAGGAAAAAGGTACCTGCCGAAAGACCGCTGCCTGAAAAGTTTAAAGCGGATATCTCCGGGAAGAAAGGAAGCACTGCTGTTGAAAATGAAATAAGGGATCGGGAACCGGAAAAAATGCAGGAGGAAATAAAGGAACCTGCAGAAATGGAGAAAGCAGCAGAAAAAATGGCTGAAGCACAGGAAGCCAGACTGCCGGAAGGACAGGCGTAGCCATGTTTACCGGACTTGTGGAAGAAATCGGGCAGATTAAAAAGGTGGACCGCACAGGAAGTTCCTGCCGGCTTACAATTGCCTGCCATAAAGTGCTGGAAGGCACGAAAGCGGGTGACAGTATCGCTGTCAACGGAACCTGTCTTACGGTAACGGCTTTTGACGGGAGTACGTTTTCCTGTGATGTTACGCCTGAAACGATGCGGCGTACCGCCTTTTCCCTGTTTGCCGCGGGGACGCCTGTGAATTTGGAACGGGCGCTCCGTTTCTGCGACCGTCTTGGCGGGCATATTGTGCTGGGGCATGTGGATTTTACGGGACGTATTCTTTCTTCTGAAAAAGAAGGAATCGCTCTCAATCTGACATTTTCGGCGGAAGAAAAATATATGAAGTATATTCTTGAGAAAGGCTCTGTTGCTGTAGACGGTGTCAGCCTGACTGTGGCAAAAAGAGGAGATTCATCTTTTATGATTTCCCTTATTCCCCATACAGGAAGCCTGACGGTTCTTTCTGCTAAGCGCATAGGTGAGCCGGTGAATATAGAGTGTGATTATTTGGGAAAGTATATAGAGCAACTCATGCAAAAAGAACATGAGGGAGTAACAACAAAACGTTTAAAGGATTTAGGGTATGGAGGCCATTATGGAATTTAAATTTGATCCGATTGAAGAAATTGTGGAGGAAATCAGACAGGGGCATATTGTCATCATGCAGGATCCTGCTGATCGTGAAAATGAAGGAGACTATATCTGCGCCGCTGAATTTGCTACGCCTGAAAATATCAATCGCATGGCATCGGAAGCGAGAGGCTTGATTTGTATGCCTATGGCGGGGGAAATTGCCGATGCGCTGTATCTTGCTCCGATGGTTCGTCATAATACGGACAGCAACCAGACGGCATTTCTTACGTCAATTGATTTTAAGGATGCGGGAACGGGGATTTCTGCAGCAGCCCGTTCCATGACGGCTATGGAAGCGGTCAAAGACGGAGCCAATCCGGCAGACTTTAAACGGCCGGGACATATGTTTCCTCTGAGAGCAAAGCCGTGGGGGGTTCTTGCACGGCCGGGACATACAGAGGCCACTGTGGATCTGGCCAGAATGGCGGGACTTAAACCAGCAGGTCTTTGTTGTGAAATCATGGATGCAGGCGGTGCGATGTCTGATAAGAAAAGCCTTTTTAAACTGGCAAAAGAAAAAGGTTTGAAGATTGGCAGTATTCAGGATCTGATTGAATACAGAAAGATTCATGAAAAACTTATTGAACGTGTCACGGAAGCAGATCTGCCTACCAGGTACGGTAAGTTTCGTATATATGGCTATGTGAACCTCATCAACCGTGAACATCATGTGGCGCTTGCCATGGGGGATGTAAATGACGGCAGACCCGTTCTCTGCCGTATCCATTCCGAATGTCTCACAGGAGACTGCTTTGGTTCCCGCCGCTGTGACTGCGGCGAACAGCTGGATACTTCTATGAGAATGATTGCAAAGGAAGGCAGGGGTGTACTCATTTATCTCCGTCAGGAAGGGCGCGGCATCGGCCTTATCAATAAGCTCCGCGCATATGCTTTGCAGGATGAGGGGTATGATACGGTGGAGGCAAACCTGAAACTCGGATTTGCCGCTGACCTTCGGGAATATATGACGGGTGCCCAGATTCTTCATGACCTTGGTGCGGAAACGATTCGTATTCTTACAAATAACCCGCAGAAAATCGGTGACGTAAGTGAATATGGAATTACTATTGCGGAACGGATCCCTATTGAAATGGAACCGCACAGCGAGGATGAATTTTATTTACAGACGAAGCAGGATAAAATGGGACATATGCTTCATGCCCATAAATGATTTACTGAAGGAGGCGGCTTATGAATATTATTTCAGGACTTTATAATGAAGGACAAATCAGAGTGGGTATCGTAGCGACCCGTTTTAATGAGGTGGTTGTATCCAAGCTGGTTGACGGCGCGGCAGACGGTCTTTCCCGTCACGGAGTGGATATGGATACTGTAGATCTGGCGTGGGTGCCGGGAGCATTTGAGGTTCCCCTGACTGCGAAAAAGATGGCGGAGAGCGGCAAGTATGATGCGATTCTCTGTCTTGGCGCCGTTATTCGCGGAGAAACGGACCACTATGCTTATGTATCCACAGAGGTAACGAAAGGAATTGCCCAGGTATCGCTTTCCACCGGTGTACCCATTCTTTATGGGGTTCTTACTACTGACACTGTGGAACAGGCACTGAACCGTGCGGGGCTGAAGGCAGGCAACAAAGGGTTCGAATGTGCTTTGGATGCATTGGAGCTTGTTTCCCTTTATAAAAAAATCGGCAGGTAAGGAGTAGAGAAGCTTGTCTGTTTGAGACAGGCTTTTCGATTGCCCAACGACTGCGCTGAAAGTATTTTTATGTGTTAAAATGAGGATATCAAAATGGTAAAGGGGAATCGTTATGGCAAATAAAGAAGGAAAGTTTTTTGAGCAGCTCGGTATGCTGGCAGAAAATGCCTATGAAGCAGGAGAAGTGTTTCAGCGGATTACCGAAGGGAAAATGGAAACAGAGGATGGTGTGGATGCAGTCCATGCAATAAAAAAAAGAGCACGCGCGTCTTTGGGGAAACTGTATGAACGCATGTACAAAGTATACAAGGATCCGGCGGAAATTGAATTTGCCCGTGGGTTTATCGGGAAGATGTACGGCATTATTGATGTAATTCATGAAGTGGTGGATCGTTTTACCTTGTATAATGTGGAAACGACACCCCGTGAATTTTCTTCCATGGTCATGTTGGTGCGGGATGCTCTTCTTGAAATGAAGAAAGTACTGGACTATACAGGGGACGTGGCGGCAAATTACATGAAAATGGAAGCGCGGTGCAGGAAGATTTATGTTTTTGAGGAACGGGGAGATGAATTTTATCGGGAAGAAATCCGCCGTCTTTTTACGGAAAAACAATCTGCTGCCTATATGATTTATTGGAAAGATATTCTGGTGGATGTGGAAAGGATGCTGGATGCGGCTGCCGGTGCCGCAACACTCCTGCAAAAACTTTTTGTGCGGGTATAATGTGGTATCTTTTTTATGAATTGATATTGGACTTTTCTTACAATTTATGTATAATTAAAGTACATGGAGGAAATGCCATGGCGGTGGATGTACGTCCATCGAGCCGGTTTGATGATTATTTCCCTGATTATCAATTCGGCTGCGGATGATCATACTCCTCAATGAGCATCTTGCGCAAAGGAGGCGGTGTTGCACCGCTTTTTTTGTTGTCCATTTTCATTGCCACTGTTTTTCGGTAGTGATAAAATAACAATATTACAGAATGCGGAATTTATGATTTTTGCGAGGAGGAAAATTGGAACGGGCTTATACTTGGAATGACGGAAAGAGATTAGAAGTTACAGCAAAAACGCTGATTATGGGGATATTGAACGTAACCCCCGATTCTTTTTCTGACGGAGGAAAATGGAATACGGAGGAAGGAGCCAAATCTCATATACGGGACATGATAGATGCAGGGGCGGATATTATTGATGTGGGAGCGGAATCTACACGTCCCGGCAGCCGACCGCTTACGGCAGAAGAAGAAATGGAACGATTGAAAACATTTCTGCCCATGGTTTTAGAAGAAAGCAGTGTTCCGGTTTCTGTAGATACTTATCATTGGAAAACGGCAGACGATGCCCTTCATGCGGGTGCCCATATGATGAATGATATTTGGGGACTGCAGTATGATCATGGGGAGATGGCAGAGGTGGCAGGCTGTCATCAGGTACCGGTCATTGTCATGCATAACAAGGCGGATACAAATTATAATGGTGATGTCATAGAAGAAATGAAAATATTTTTTGATAAGTCTTTGGACATCGCACTGCAGGCCGGTGTAAAAGAAGAGAATATCATTCTTGATCCGGGAATCGGTTTCGGCAAAGATGGGAATCAAAATATGGAAGTGCTGCGGCGGCTGGATGAACTGGTGCGGGCGTTCCCTTGCCCCTGGCTTCTTGGTGTAAGCAGAAAGCGGTTCATTGGCGCTATTTTGGATCTGCCTGCGGGAGAACGGGATGAGGGAACCGGAGCCGCGGGGTTATGGGGGATAAATAAGGGATGTTCGATTCTCCGCGTTCATAATGTACCTGTGGCGGTACGGACGGCAAAAGTATGGGATGCGTTGAAAAATCGCACCATTATATAATTATGGAGTGGAAATGGATAAGATTAAATTGCAGGAAATGGCGTTTTATGGACACCATGGGGTTGATTCGGAAGAGAATACTCTGGGACAGCGCTTTTTCATTGATGTGGAAATGGAATTGGATTTATCCGGTGCAGGTAAAAGCGATAATCTTGAAGATTCGGTGAATTATGCGGAAGTATTTTCTCTTGTGCAGTCCATTGCAGAGGGGATGCCCTGTAAGCTTTTAGAACGGGTGGCGGGAAAAATCAATGAAGAAATTCTTGCGCGCTATTCTAAGGTGGAGGAGGTGGCAACGACAGTGCATAAACCGTCTGTACCTATCCATGGTATTTTGAAAGATGTTTCAGTGACTCTGCATAAAAAAAGATGAAGTATTTCATTTCAATGGGATCCAATGAAGGACCGTCAGAAGAGATTATGGGCGCGGCGCTCCACAAGCTTTCTCTCATGCCTCTTCTTTCCATCGGCAAGGTATCATCTCTCTATAAAACCCCGCCGTGGGGAAAGACAGATCAGGCGGAATTCCTGAATGCTGTTATCGAAGCGGACTGGCAGGATACGCCGGAAGGACTGCTGGAACTTTTGCTGGATACAGAAAAAGCTTTCGGCCGCAGACGGATGATGAGATGGGGGCCGCGGACATTGGATCTGGATTTACTTTATGGCGAAAATGTGGAAAAACAGACGGAATTTTTAAAATTACCGCATCCTTTTTTATGGGAGCGGCTTTTTGTGCTTGTTCCTTTTGCGGAAATCATGCCTTGTTTTATCTTTAAAGGACAGGATATACAAAGCAGGATCCGGGAACTTGGCGGAGATAAGGAAATCGTGAAACAGGAAATTACAGGGAAAGGAGCGTATCCGTGGCAGACGAAATAAGAAAAATCGCTAATCTGCGGACAGAAGCGTCAGCGCCGGATTTGCCCGGCCGTGTACAAAATGAAGAATTTGTTTTTGATGAAATGATTGGCGCGGAATTGGTACAGGAAGTATGCCGCCATAAGGATATCAGGTCTGTTGAAAAGCTTTTTTCCCTGGCAGACCCCATTATGATTTCAGGCGCAGGAGATTCGCAGAAAGCTCTTTTAACAGCGATGGCGGCGAAAGGAGACAGTCCTTCCATCATCATCGTGCCGTCTCAAAAGGATGTATTTCGATGGGAAATGGATTTGCGGTTCTTTGCGCCTGATTTACATTTGTACTATTTTCCCCTGGTGGAAGAAACAGGATTCAACGTTACTTTTTCAGGAACAGAACGGCTTCGTGACCGCATGAAGGGGCTTGCAGGTCTTTTGGATGGGCACAGGGCAGCAGTGATCGCGACAGTCGTGGAAGCAGCGCAAAAAATTATCAGTCCGTCCGGTATCCTTGAGAATCTGATGACCATTCATATGGGTGAAGTTATCGAAAGAGAAATACTGGTGGGGAAGTTGATAAAACTGGGATATGAACGGGTGGATCAGGTGGAGCGGTGCGGTCATTTTTCCGTACGCGGAGATATTGTGGACATTTTTGCCATTA
>ERZ838827.606-NODE-606-length-40657-cov-12.508029_pt1 | contig 40657 bp, 21 predicted proteins | sample MGYA00519881_ERZ838827 | MGnify/ENA primary metagenome ERZ838827 (study PRJEB31850, sample SAMEA3708842) | human gut metagenome | biome: human gut; feature: human-associated habitat; material: faeces | place: China | collected 2014 ...
AAAAGTTGATAATTTGTTTTATCTTTTAGCGCGACAAAATTACAACGATAATCCTAATTAAAGAAATTTTTCCGTAATAATTTTAGTTAAAGGTCTAAGTTCCCAATAATATAATAGGTATGATAAAAAGTTTGGGTGAAAGAAGCTGTTTTTTGCACGGTTATATACAGAATGTAGCTGCGTAAGAATGTACTATTATGGTAAATGATTCATTCTGCTATTTTTTTATAATTGCTTGCCTATTCAGAGTTATTTCGTTAGTTCCTATTACTTCGTTCCACTATAGTGTTCCGCAAGGATAACTATAGTCTCCCTTGCGGATAACTATAGTGTAACGCAAGAGTAACTATAGTGTAACGAAGTAATAATAAGCAATGAGATTAATAATATTAGGCAGAGAAAGAAATAAAGATAGTATCTTGATGGAGTATTTTTGGCAATACTTTCCAGCCGTATGCCTGGTTTATTTTTGTATGGAAAAATAAGATGCTAGTTAAAGTGACAGGGAACCTGGCAAGTTTTTTTAATAATGAATGAATAAAGTCCGAAAGCTTATTATCTTTGTGCCAATCTGTTAATTGAAAGTTTAATGAACTGCTGAAAATATCGAAAATATCAAAATGAAGTTCTGGGAATCAAATCATCAATCTGTTCAGGAAGGGGATATGCAATTTATTGCACTTTACAAATTCTACTATCAAGATTTGTATGCTTATGGAGTGAGCTTGGGGTTCAATACCGAAGATGTGAAAGATGCAATTCAAGAAATATATCTAAAATTGTATTTCAATGAGCGCTTGTGTATTGATGAGAAGAAAATAAAATTTTATTTGTTGCGTTCGGTTAGGAATCAGCTGATTGATTGGGAGCGTACAAAGAAAGATACATCTTCTATAGAAGAAGAGGAAAGGAGCTTTAAATTATCCGTATCAGTTGAAGAAAGCTTTATTTCTGATGAAGAAGACTTATTACTGAAAAAAAGGGTGAATAGAATTCTTGATTTGCTGACAGATCATCAGCGGGAAATAGTCTATCTACATTTTATAGAGGAAATGCCTTATGAAGAGATTGCGGTAATGCTGGATATGAAAATTCAAACAGTGCGTGGACAAGTCTTTAAAGCGATGGAGAAACTAAGAAAACTGGATTCAAAAGATTATTTTCTGTTTTTTCTTATCTTATATCTGCATGGCGTTTCTACTTTTAAATAATTGAAAATGAATATTGTACGTAGAAGCAGGGAACGTAAACTTGTAACTCCCTGCTTTTTTATTTATTTTTTTGAGGAAAAAAGGAGATGAAAAACATACGAATCTCGTATATATAATAAACAGGTCTTTAATTGAAATAAATAATGAAAGAATATTCATCATATACTACAGCTGATTTTTTGAACGATGATTTATTTCTTTTCTGGTTTTATTCCGGGGAAGGAGATTATTATCGAAAAATCATAGCCGAGTGTCCCGATCGTGAGCCGTATTTAAAAGAAGCGATGGAGAGACTGGCGACGTTGAAGTGGGAAAAAACGGTTTTACCCCAGAAAGAAGTGGATAATGCTTGTTTGAAACTGGAGCAAGCCATTCAGAATCGGAAAATGTCTCAACGAAAACATAGATTGTATAAGATGAGATGGTGGAGCGCTTCAGTTGCGGCAGCTATTCTTATTCTGTTTGTTTCGGTAGAGGTTATTTGGAAGACTGCTCCGGCAATTGATTATCTAACTTTATTGCAAGTGAACGACTCTGTGTTAATGAGTGGCAAAACACAGCTTTTTGTTAACGATCAGTTGAAAAAAACTTTTGAAAGTAACCCGGATTTGAACTATGACCAAATGGCGACAGATGTTACTGAAGGGGAGCTTAATAAATTAGTTGTTTCGTATGGCAAACGTGCCCGTATCACTCTTTGCGATGGTACGAAAATATGGGCGAATGCAGGAACAGTGCTTTTGTATCCAACATATTTTGAAGATAAGAAACGTGAAATATATGTAGATGGAGAAATATATATTGATGTGACTCCTAATCCGGAGAAACCTTTTATTATTAAAACATCGGATATGGGAATAAAAGTGTTGGGAACGTCTTTCAATGTTTCGGCTTATCGGGATGACGCAGAGAAAAGTATTGTGCTGGTTACAGGTAAAGTGGAGGTGGCAGCGTCTAATGGAGAAGCTGTGTGTATTTTGCCCAATGACCGGTTCAGGCAATCAACTGATAAATATGTTGTAGACAAAGTGAATGTGGAAGATTATGTGTCGTGGAAAGAGGGACGATTATCGTTTAAAAACACAGAACTTAGTGGAATACTCAAACAGCTGTCCAGATACTATAATGTAAGAATTGATTATGATAAACAACAACAAATCACTTGTAGCGGAAAATTGAACTTGGATGATACGATCGAACAACTATTGAATACTATCACAGAAACGGCTCCTGTGGTAATAAGTAAAGAAAATAATATTTATAAAGTAACAATAAAGAAAAAGTAGCCTATGATTAATATGTGAAAAACCATACTATTAATTTATCCTTTTAAGAGAGAAAGGATACCGACCAGTTTTATTCGTAATAGAATAGCCTTAAAATATTGAAGTATAATTTAAATTTTTAACCAGATGAATGAAAAACATCAAAAAAAGAATCACACTTGCCTAAGTGTGAGAAGGCCCTTTATATGCTTTTTTCTAGCATTGGGTGTATTTCTGCTATCCGCTTTTCCTACTGAACTGTATGCCCAGAAGAAAACAATTACTTTGGACTATAAAGAGTTGGGACTAATGGAACTTTTTAAGAAAATAGAAGAAAAAAGTGATTATGTCTTTTTCTACTATGACGTGCTGATTGATAAAGATGTGAAGGTTTCTGCCCGTTTCAAAAACATGACAGTAGAGCAAATTCTGGATAAAGTTTTTGCTAACATGGAGCTTACCTATAGTATTAATAAAAAACAGATAACCATTAAGAAGAAGGTATTGCAGGAGCAAACTAAAAAAGAAGGTCAAAGTTCCATTGTAAAAGGAGTGGTGTTCGATCAGTCTCGTGAACCGTTGCCCGGAGTTAGTATTGTAGTGCAAGGTACTAATATCGGAACTGTCAGTGATCTTAATGGAGCTTATTCTATTCATGTACCTTCGAATGATTCGCAGATTATTTTCTCCTATATAGGTTTTGCTCCTATAACTTATTCGGCGAAAGAAATGAATAAGCTGTCAGAAGTGGTGTTGGTTGAAGATACAAAAACAATTGATGAAGTGGTTGTGGTAGGATATACGACCCGTACACGTGAGAAATTAATCAGTTCCGTTTCGACTATAAATAATCAGGAACTGGTTAAGTCTACAGTCCCCAATCTGGAGAATGCGTTGACAGGACGTGTATCCGGAGTCTTTTCCCGTCAGACCAGTGCCGAACCGGGTTCAGATGGTGCCGATTTGAAAATTCGCGGTTTCGGTTCTGCTTTGGTGGTAGTGGATGGTATTCCGGGAAGAAATTATAGTGATATTGATCCTTCCGAAATAGAGTCCGTTTCTGTATTGAAAGATGCATCGGCTGCCGCTGTTTATGGGATGCAGGGAGCAAATGGGGTTATTCTTGTTACGACCAAGAGAGGAGGAAAAAACAAACCGACGACATTGGATATCAATACGCGCTTCGGATTGCAAATGCCGCATAACTATCCACAGCCCGCATCAACCCCGTTGTGGCAGACATTAGTCGGTGAATATTATGCTAACATGAAATTGATTAATGATAAGAACGCGGTGATTACTCCCGCTGATATGGCTACACGTGACTATGCTTATAACACAAATTGGTATGAGGAAATGATAAAGAATGCTCCCATCACCCAGTCCAATATCAATATTTCGGGAGGCACAGATAAAGTCAGTTATTTTATTTCAGCCGGCTATTTATATCAGGGAGGTATTTGGTCAACAAATTCTACTGATAAGAATCGTTTCAATTTCCGTAGTAATCTGGATGCGGATATACTGAAAAACTTGAAGTTATCTGTCGGCGTGGGAGCTGTCATTAACAGTCTGAATTATCCGAGGTCCGCTTCGTATGAGATAGCCCGCAAAATGAAAGATATGGCTCCGAATATTCCGGTAAAGTGGCCGGGACATGACGATTATTATGCATTTGGTGGGGAAGGCACGGTGAATCCGATGGCCTTGGCGGATAAAGAGGCATCCGGATATTCCAAGAAAATAGCCAAGAATCTGAATGTGGATTTTTCTTTGGAGTATAAGGTTCCTTTTGTTGAAGGACTCTCTTTGAAGGCTACGATGGGATATACGCAATCTGATTCGTGGAATAAGAACTGGAATATGAATATCGTTTATATGGGTTATCGGGAAGATGCGCAGGAATATTACGAGAGTGCTTCTGCCTCTAATGCCAATAAAGCAAGTTTGAGTTTGGAAGATGGCTTCTCCTATAATATAACCGGACAAGGGTTCATCAATTATATCCGTTCATTTGGAAATCATAATATAAATAGTGGGCTGGTTTTTGAGTTTTCGGATGCGGAAAACCGTGCTACTGTTACGTCTCGTGGAGAATTTCCTTCTACTGTGTTGGATATGATGGCGGGTGGAATTGCTAATAAGCAAGTGACAAATAGTGAAGTTTTCCGTAAATACAGAACAGCTTCTTTCATCGGTCGTTTCTCTTACGATTATCGTTCCAAGTATTTTGTTGATTTCAACTTCCGATATGATGGTGCCCAGTATTTTGCTGATAAGTGGGGTTTCTTCCCCTCTGCCTCTATTGGATGGATGTTGACGAACGAAGAGTTTATGAATCCTTTGAAAAAAGTATTGAATGAGTTTAAAATTCGTGCCTCTTGGGGAGAATTGGGTGACTTGTCGGCTGCCAGTCAATATTATGCTAATAATGAGCAATACTATTTTCAAAGCGGATACCAATATCCGGGTACTCCGATGAATTTTGGCGACCGCACCATTTATGGATTAAATCCCACCTTGAATCCTAATCCGGATTTTACATGGGCTACCTCGTCAATGATAAATGCGGGTGTTGATTTTAAGTTGTGGAATGGCTTACTTAGCGGATCGGCAGATGTATTCTATCGTCAGCGTAAGGGACTTCCGGCACAAAAGGCCAATGATAATGCCGGAGCATTAGCCACTTGGTATAACTTAGACCATGACAATACCCGTGGTTTTGAGTTTTCATTAAATCATCAGCACAAAATAGGAGAAGTCAACTATTTTGTCGGAGGAAATATGTCGTGGTCCAGAACCCGGAAAGGGAATATTGAGCACGGAAGATTTACAAGCGGTTATGACGAATGGAAGTGGAACACTGAAGGACATTGGAACAACATACGTTGGGGATATAACTGCATTGGACGTTATCAGTCGTATGGAGAAATAGCCAATGCACCCATGCATAATAATTCGAATAATAACAGTGCCATATTGCCGGGTGACTTAAAGTATGAAGACTGGAATGGCGATGGCTATATTGACGACTATGACCAACGTCCTATCGGAAGAAATGCCTATCCGGAGTTGGTATATGGTATTAATCTGGGACTTTCCTGGAAGGGAGTTGATTTCTCTATGTTCTGGCAGGGAGGGGCATTGTCGGACTTCCAGATCGGTGCTTTCGATATGGATGCTTTCCAGGAAGGAGCTACCAACCTGAATACTTGGGAATATTTCGGTGATCGTTGGCATCGTGCCGATTATACTGATCCCAATTCAGAATGGATACCCGGATATTTTCCAGCAGTTCGAGATTTTACATCAGTAACGATCAATCGTTTAAGTTCTAACTTTTGGATGTGGAATGGAAGTTACATTCGTCTGAAAAATGTGGAATTGGGATATACTTTGCCACAACGAATTACGCAGAAGGCTAATATCAAACAGTTGAGGATTTATGCAAATCTTTATAACTGCCTGACTTTCTCCTCACAGAATTTCTTTGATCCGGAGCAACTTGAAAGTCAGTATTCGTTTGCCAGCTATCCGCAAATCATGTCATTTAATGTAGGTATAAATCTTAAATTCTAACAGGTCATGAAAGTAAAATCTATCATATATATGATATTGGCATTGAGCTTGTGCTGCGGATGTAGCGATTGGCTTACTGTCGATTCGAAAACGATTCTTAGTGAAGAGGACATTGCTAAATATCCCGAACTGGCAGAAGCACAGTTCTTATCCAATTATGCAGAATTGCGTAAATCAATCCATTGTATCGGTGACGGAGCAATGTCGTACAGGCAACATCATCTGGATGCTTTTACCGATGATGGAGCGAGCAATATTACGTACGAGAATGGGGTTATGAGAAATAACACTCCGGGGACTGTTTTTGGAGGAGTCTTTTCTCAAAGCAAAGGTGAAATATTTGAGGCGGTATGGAATTATAAAACAATCAATATTGTGAATAAGTTTATCGCCACTTATAAGAATTCGGATAATGAAGGGGTGTTGAGTACCGTTGGTGAGGCCTATTTTATTCGTGCTTATCTGTATTTTGAGATGGTGAAACGATATGGTGGTGTGCCTTTGTATTCAAGTCCGTTGGATGATGTAAGTTCTATCAACAATCGTTCAACAGAAGAAAAATCCTGGGATTATATAAAAGATAATTTGGATTCGGCTCTTGTATTACTTCCGAAAGTGCAGCGCATTGCATCAGAAGATCGTGACCGTGCCAATCGGTATACAGCTTTGGCATTAAAGTCAAGGGCTATGCTGTATGCGGGGACTATTGCTAAGTATGGAAAAGTTTCCAATAATAGTTTTCAGGGAATTCGTAAAGAAATGGCGAAAACATATTTGTTGGAAGCAGCAAAAGCTGCAAAGGAAATCGTTGATGATGGTAAGTATGCGCTCTCTACTGAATTTGGCGATTTGTTTAATGGAAAAGATGAAAATAATAATGAGATAATTTTCCGTTTTGCTAACGTTGCCAAGACAGGAGTAGCTGTGTATGAGGATTACTGGTATCAATCTTATCGTATCAAACGGTCCAGTTACTGTGCCTTTATGGTTCCTCCTTTAGACATTGTCGAACAATTTGAAACATTAGACGGCAAGATTCAGCCATTGGACTATGCCGCTTCAAAGAATAATCCCGAAGATTTTTTTGCAAACCGTGATAAACGTTTGGATGCCACTGTTATTTATCCGGGAGGAGAGTTCTTGGGTGAACGTTTCTCTATTTATCGGAAAACACTGGTGAAAAGGGCAGATGGAACTACTGAAGAATATTCTTATGAAAAATCTGAAGATTGGATGGGAGCGGGGAAGGTGCCCGGTCACGAAAAATACATGAAAAGTGGAGCAGATGGCATTTTCTTGAATCTTTCTGCCGCAGGAACTACTAACTGGGGATTTTTTCTGAAAAAAACACTGTATGGAGTGAAGAGGTTGGATGATTATCTTATACAGGAAAACGATCAGGATGCTGTTGTTATTCGGTATGGCGAGGTTATTTTGAATTTGGCTGAAGCCGCTGTTGAACTTTCAACTTATGGAGTAAATGACTATTTAGCACTTGCCCAAGTCTTTTTTGACCAATTGCGCAGCATACATGGAGGATTGCCTGCCAAAACTATGGACTTGGAGGTTGTACGGCATGAACGCCGAATAGACTTGATGTATGAAGGATTTCGTTATTGGGATTTGAAGCGTTGGCGTATTGGGGAAGAAAAGATGCACAATAAAACGTTGAAAGCTCTCTATCCCATTCTTCATATCGATGAAACAACTTCTCCTGTCTCCGTTTATTATACGGTAGAAAAAGTAGAAGCACCGGATTTGGCTACGAGAGTGAAATGGTTTGAGGAAAGAGACTATTATTGTCCGCTTCCTTTAAGCAAAAGTCCGGGCATCGTGCAGAATGACGGTTGGAATTGATAACCCTAAAAGAAAAGAATATGAATAGAACTAGATTATATATAAATATCAAACTGTTACTTTTAGCAGTGTTAACACTGAATCTGTCAGGGTGTGAACTTGACGAACGTGTGGATGACTTGACCGGTGGTTACGAAGGTGCTTTTATTGACAGGCTGACTGGTGAAAAGGTTGCTACCGAATATTATGGAGCTAAATTAAAGTTACTGGATCTGGAGTATGGAAACGTAGCGGTTCCCTTGGAGTATAACACACTTCCTGAAGGAACATATCGCAATACAAAAGTATATCCTTCACGCTATAAAGTATGGGCGAATGGACCATTCTTTGAATTAGATACCATTTACGGTGATATTCGTAGTTTTAAGAAAATGGACTTGATCGTTACCCCCAATGTAACATTAAGAATCAAAAAGGTGGAAATGTTGTATGGCATAACAGCGAACGTCACATTTACTTATCAGGTCAATGACGAACGTTCCAAAAATCAGGAAATAGGATTGGTATATAGTAAAGAACAGTATCCTGGACAACGTACGGCTATGAATGAGAGCGAAAGTGGATCTCATACTTACAAACGAATAAAGAAGAATTTGACTGAATTGTCGGGGGAATTTACCGAAACTTTGTTCTTAAACCCTAACAGTACGTATTATCTAAGAGCTTTGGGACGTACGGAATCAGCCGGAGATTACTGGAATTATTCAGAACAGACTGTGATTAATACGACAGATATTGATTTGTCTTCCTTACCGATTGAAGCCGCTGTCGGAGTAAGTAGTGCCACTTCCGCTATTTTGCAGTGGGCATTTCCTCCTGTTGTTGACGAGATAAAGGTTTCTTATACGGATCGGGACGGTGAAGAGGTGATGGATAAATTTAAACCTACGGATTATTCGTATGTTGCCAATTTACCTCATAATCAAAAGAGCACAATCAGAGTGCAACTTCTGGCAAAAGGAGTTTCCGGTCCTGAACAGACACTTGAAGTACAGACTAAGCCATTGGCGGATAAATATGTACCTGCCTCAAATACCCGTCCGGAAAATGTTCCCTTCTATAATGATTCGGAATTTAAAAAATCATTATCCGGTGAATGGGCGCTGATATACGGTCCTACAATCGGTGAAGACTGGTCCACTACCGATTTACGCTTTGAATATTTTGATTGGTGGGATACATGGTTGATAGGATTTGCTGACCGCATGCCTACTTGTCAAGACATAGAAAACTTTAAATCATTGACTATTCAGGGAGAAATACAAACGTTGGTTGATATTTTACCTTTTGTTAATCTGGAAACACTTTCTATCATAAAGGGGAAAGGCTTCTCGGTGGATAAAACTATTAATCCGAAAGTTGATCTGACAGTCTTGAAGAAACTGAAGAAACTTAACACAGTTATTATAGGACCGGATGTGCCACTTACTAAAAAGAATTTTGATGATGCTGGGCTTACACATCTGACGATTACCAAATAATTTAGGTAATCACACTACTCCCTTTGACAAACGAATGTGTCTAATGGGCAACATCGGATACATTCGTTTTTTAAAAGCAATATATAATGAAAATATAAATAGTATGCGTAAGATTAAATGTTTATTTCTACTGATGTTGGTCGTATTGTGTTCTTCCTGCAAAGAAAGTACTGAAGACGAAAAGGCGATGCAACAGATGGTAGAACGTCTATTCCCGGAGTATGCTTCCCAATTTAGTTTTGAACAATCAGAGAAGATTGCTAAGGATTGGTATGAAATAGAAACGAAAGGAGGAACGGTACAAATACGGGGGAATAACGCAAATTCTATGGCTGTAGGGTTGAACTATTATCTGAATCATTACTGCCTTACTTCTGTTTCCTGGTATGTGAATGATACGGTGGAGATGCCGGAAGTATTACCGATGCTGCCAACAAAAATAACTTCAACTGCCCGTTGTGAGAACCGTTTCTTTCTTAATTACTGCACGTTCGGTTATACAATGCCATGGTGGACATGGAAAGACTGGGAACGGTTGATTGACTGGATGGCTTTAAATGGAGTCAATATGCCTTTGGCAATCACCGGGCAAGAATCCGTTTGGTATCGTGTATGGACAAAATTGGGATTGACAGATGAGGAGATACGAAACTATTTCACGGGGCCAGCTCACTTGCCTTGGCATCGTATGTCTAACCTGGATTATTGGCAGGGACCTCTGCCTAAGGAATGGTTGGATACACAAGAGGCATTGCAGAAACAAATCGTTGCCCGTGAACGTCAATTTAATATGCGTCCCATACTTCCGGCATTTGCCGGGCATGTACCGTCGGAACTTAAAAGAATCTATCCGGAAGCTAAGATTAGCCGGATGAGTTCTTGGGGAGGTTTTGAGGATAAATACAGAAGTCATTTCCTGGATCCGCTTGATCCGTTGTTTGCAACTATACAGAAAGAGTTTCTGGAAGAGCAAACTAAGTTGTTCGGAACAGATCATATTTATGGGGCAGACCCTTTTAATGAAGTAGCTCCTCCAAGTTGGGAGCCGGAGTTTTTAGCCAATTGTTCAAAGCATATTTATCAATCGATGACACATGTTGATCCGGATGCTACTTGGCTACAAATGACATGGTTATTCTATATTGACCGACATTTATGGACAAACGAACGGGTAGAAGCTTTCTTGAAAGCAGTTCCTCAAGATAAACTATTGTTGCTGGACTATTATTGTGAGAATACTGAAGTTTGGAAACAAACAGACCGCTATTTCGGACAGCCGTATTTATGGTGCTATTTAGGAAATTTCGGGGGAAATACAATGCTTGCTGGAAACACAAAAGAAGTGGGAAAACGAATTGAAAATGTATATACCAATGGTGGAGAAAACTTTTCAGGACTAGGTTCTACTTTGGAGGGGTTTGATGTAAATCCTTTCATGTATGAATATGTTTTCAGTAAAGCATGGGATTGTAATCTTCCGGACTCTGTATGGATAGACCAACTGGCAGACAGACGGATTGGCCTGAAAAACCAACAAATGCGTCGGGCATGGAAATTACTTTATGACAGTGTTTATTCTGTACCGGCTGCTTTGGGACAGGGGACATTGATAAATGCACGTCCTTGTTTAAAAGGAAATGGCAATTGGACGACCACACCTACGATAGAGTATTCCAATGAAACGTTGTTTGAGGTATGGGAGATGTTGCTAAAAGCCGGCGAACATCAAAATTCTGCTTATGAGTATGATGTTGTTAATATCGGAAGGCAAGTGCTGGGAAATTATTTCAGGAAGCTTCGCGATGAATTTGCGGAAGCTTATTCCCGAAAGCAATTACCGTTGCTGGAGCAAAAAGGAGCTGAAATGAAACAATTGCTGCATGATGTGGATGTTTTGCTAAGTACACAATCTTCTTTTTTATTGGGAAAATGGATTGGAGACGCTCGCTCATTAGGTACGGACGAAGCTTCTAAAAACTATTACGAAGAGAATGCCCGTAATATCGTTTCAACCTGGGGAGATAAGGATCAGAGTTTAAACGATTACGCAAATCGTACTTGGGGAGGTTTGGTCTCGGGATATTATGCACCTCGTTGGGAGATGTTTATAGATGAAGTTGCCCGCTCTGTTTCTAACAAGCAACCGTTTAATGCTGATGCCTTTCATCAAAGAGTGACACAGTTTGAAATCGACTGGGTAAAGTCGCACGAACGTTATCCTTCCGAGTCGGTTGGTAATGCTGTTGAGATTGCTACTTTATTGATGAATAAATACAAGGATTCAATTTTAAAAGAAAAACACAATGAGAATAATTAGTTATATTGCAAGTATAATCATCACTCTTTCTGCATTGGCTATCATGAGCGGATGCAAAGATTCGGAAGTTGTTGATGACGGGTTTCGTACAACAATGGCCAAAGCCTCTGATGTAAAGTTAAATAAGGTTGCCTATTGGCCTGGAGATCCTGTAAATTGCTCTTTTACTTTGAAAAATGAAACGAACTATCCAATGGATATTCGTGAAGTAAAAGTGGTAATTCAAAATCTGGATGATGGCGGGTGTATATTGACTGAAAAGTCCGTTGCTTCCCATATTCAACTAGAATCGGGGCAATCTGTTCCTGTGGATGCCGGAACACTGTATACTCTTCCGGCTGCATTAAAACCTTCTTCCTTCTGTGCTGTCAAGTTCCTTTTAGATTTTGAAGATGGGATAACCACCACAATTGACGGAACATATTTTAGGGCTGTTAATGAGCAGTCGCTGTTGACTTACGATATTCAAAAGATAGATTATCAGGGACTTCCTGTGTATCGTCAGATAGGAGATATGAGTGCCGGGTTCGGTGTACTAAAGACAATGGTTGCTTTCGATCAGGGAATAGCTGCCACCATGGAGGAGGCTCCGCAGGGTGGTACTTATCCGGTTGCGCCTACTCCGGAGTTTTTGCAACGTTCCGTTCGCAAAACTGTTGAACTTTACAATTCGGAGATCGGAGCTGCCACAAAGATAAAGAGAGTGGTGATCGGAACAGGGATTGCATCCGTATCTTACTTTGCGACAATGATGGGGGCCGCCTACTTGCCTATTCATTATCTAGTATCGGCTAATTCAGCATCTGAAGTACAAGCTATACTCGATTATTCTAATCAAAATGGATATGCATCTTATGCTACATTGGGGTATGATGGTTCTATGCCCGGAGTGGGAGTGGCTTGGATAAAATTATTGGATTTGCCGGAAGAATATAAGCAATTTATAAAAGACCATCAAGTGGAAGAAGTCTATATTTATGGAGTAGGTCAGGAAGGGCATGGTGAATCTTATTCCCGAAGGGTCTTGACGCAGAGTACAATTTCCAATGAATATGCACCAGGTTCTTTATATATATTGTACACCAACTTTGGTTCGGATGCCGATATTGACGCGTTGAAACATCGGTTGTACGATTATAATCAGTTGAAGTTGGGTGAAGGACAGTATATTTCTGATTGGGAAAGTGGCATTGTTGATGATCAGATAACTAATATATCCGGCTCTGCGCAAGCGATGACAAGTGTGAAAGCCTATACAATTGAGACTGATGATATGATGGCTTTGTACAATATATCTTCTTTCTTAACACTCCAATATATAAAAAAGAACCAGAGCAAGTTGCAGGCACCTTTTGTAAATGGAGTTATTTTTAATGAGTATCTTACTAATCACCCTCAATATGAAGCGTTTGTTGGATATATACCTTTATTATACTGGCAATTTAATTCGGCGGCTTCTACTGTGGAACGTATTGATGGTTATCTGAAGCCTGCTATTGCCGGATATTTCCCAGATGTTGCCGATCATCTGCATGAGGGATATTTCTATCTGAATTCTAATATGAGACGTTATGAATTTTATGATGAGTTGATAGCAAGAGGCGTTTCTCCGGAAAATATTAGAATTAGACAGAGTGTAGATAAATGGAATCCGGAAGATGATGGAGAAACGGAAGAGTATTTGGGACACGTTAATCATAAAATAGGCTCGGCTGAAGAATTTGCTTATGATATAGTTGAACGTATTGGGGTTCAGAAGTATCGGAATATGGTTAAGTCGATGGAGTACTTGACATTGGAGGAACTTCGTACTATTTGTGTACAGGTTGGGAATATGAGATTAGTAGAACATTGATATAATATCAAGTTTAAGATTTAGATTAACGAAATGAATATAAAACAATTAATGGTAACTTTCTTCATTGCACTTTTGGCAGGAGGAGAGATTGGAGCTCGTGTGCTAACGGATAAATTTGTTTATTCGCAAGGGGAGAAGGTCGTATTTTCTTTTGCTGGGAAGTCAGAAAATAAAACGATTATACTGAAGTATTTGTCTAAGGAAGGAGAACCGGTTCTTGCGGAGATTAACGGAGAGCCATTTGTTTGGGAAGTTCCTTTAGAATTTACGTCTGCAGCCGTAGGTGTTTATCAAAAGGAGGAGGGACAGTTGATATATTCTTCTTATTTTAGGGTGGTAACTCCGGGAATGTTGACTACCTATCAGATCGCTAAAGAGGAATATAAAGGGTTGAATGTATTTATGCTTGATGGTGGGATGAGTGCGGAATATGCTGTCCAGAAGTCTTTAGCTAATCTGACGGCAGGTGTGAGCCATACCTGGTTGATAGGTCCGGGAGGAGGTCCTAAACCGGTATGGGGGACGCCTGATTTCCTTCAGCAATCCGTTCGACATACAGTGAATTTATATAATGAACATTTGGGTAAGTCGAAGAAACTTAAAACTGTGATAATATCTACGGGAGTACCGACGGTACCTTATCTCTCTGCAGCTATGGAGGCCCCTGTGTTACCGTTGCATTTTTTGGTTTCTGTCAATTCTACCAAAGAAGTTTCTTCCATATTAGAATATTCTTCGCAAGCTGGAGTTCCCTGTTATGCTACATTGGGATATGATGCTTCTATGGATGATGTCGGAGTTGCCTGGATAAAATTATTGGCTTTGCCTGATGAATACCGGAAGTTTATAATAGAGCATGAAGTAGAAAACGTAATTATCGCAGGCATAGGGGAGGACGTGAAAAGTGAATCTTATTGTCGGAAAATAAGTAAAACAGGAGTGGATGGTCAGGAGTATGCAAACGGTTCTCTTTATGTTTTATATACCCAATCAGGTTCAGAGCATGACATCCATACAATATCAAGAAATATCGTGGACTATAATATGTTATCTCTTGAAAAAGGTAAGGACTTGGCCGATTGGGAGAGCGGTGTTGTTAACAGACAAATTGATAATATATCAAAAGGTATTCGTGAACATACTTCGGCACAAGTCTATTCTTTGATCGCTACCCATGATATGATGGATATGTATAATCTCGGTGCAAGCATGGGTATGTACTTTATGTATAAGAATCGGGATCAAACAAAGGTTTCCGTACAGGGGACTTATTTAAATGAGTATTTAATATCACAACCTTTGTATGAGTTGACTCAAGGGTATATTCCATTATTGTTTTGGCAGTTTGTCCCTCCTGTATCAACGATCGACAGGATAAAACGTGATTTACAGAAAGTGGTGGATACTTATGAGAAAGGTGTTCTTTTGGAAAATAAAACCGTACATGTGAATGCACGCGTCGGGAAAGAAGAGTTGGCGCAGGAACTGAAGAAAAGGGGATTTCGGTTTGTTACTAAGCGCAAAGATAATGTGGAAGAATTGTGGAACTTATCCGATGGGATAAATTCCCCTTGTGAAGAAGTCGTACATAATATAGTAGAACAGATTGGAGTTCGGAGATATAAGGAATTGTGCAAAAATGCTTTATACTTGGATTTGGATGATCTCAAGCAATTGGTAGAAGATGTGCCGGGATTAATCTTTCAGTCTCTTTGATAAAAAGGCGGGAGGCAATCTCTATAGACTTTATTATGTCTCTTAACCTGACTGGGTTGATAAACTAATTAGTTAAAATTATATGGATTAGCAGAGAGTTATAAAAAAACTCTCTGCTTTTCTGCTTGACTTCTGTTGCGAAATGATTACTTTTGCGCACGTTATCAATTCACAACTGAAACTATGAGTAAAAAAAGCCTTCTTATTGCGGCCGTGGCTATCTTGGTGATAGCTATTATTGGTATTACTTATTTATTGTTTACCGAAAAACAAGCTAACCGGGAGTTAGTGCAGGAATTCCAATTAGATAAGGAAGATCTGGAAAACGAATATACCCGTTTTGCACAACAATATGATGAGTTAAAGATGACGATTTCTAATGACTCTTTATCTCAATTACTGGAACAGGAACAATTGAAAACTCAACGTCTCTTGGAAGAACTTCGTACAGTGAAGAGCACGAATGCTACAGAGATCCGTCGTTTAAAGAATGAGTTGGCTACTTTGCGTAAGGTAATGATTGGGTATATTAATCAGATCGACTCTCTGAATAAACTGACTGCACAGCAGAAACAGGTCATAGCTGAAGTGACTCAAAAGTATAATCAGGCTTCACGACAGATCGATAACCTTTCTGAAGAAAAGAAGAATCTGAATAAGAAGGTGACGTTAGCCGCACAACTCGATGCAACTAATATTCGTATCGAACCACGCAATAAACGTGGCAAAGCTGCAAAGAAAGTGAAAGACGTGGTGAAGCTGGCTATCAGTTTCACGGTCGTGAAGAATATAACCGCTGAAAACGGTGAACGTACCATCTATATACGTATTACCAAACCCGATAATGATGTACTGACCAAGAGTGCATCCAATACTTTCCCTTATGAAAACCGTACATTGGTTTATTCAATTAAGAAGTATATTGAATATAACGGAGAAGAACAGAATATCAATGTGTTTTGGGATGTAGAAGAATTTCTGTATGCCGGAAACTACCGTGTTGATATCTTCGAAGGTGGCAATCTGATTGGTTCGCAGACCTTTACATTGGATTAATTCCCGGTTTTGGAATACTGATTATTTTATTTCAGATGCATCTGGAATAAAATAATATTGCTTGTAAGCAATAAAAAGCTTTTCTATGTATTTTATTAAATAGTTATGCTAACTTTGTGAAACTAGATTAAATGATGCATATGAAAAAGCATTTGATACGACTACTATTATCATTGCTGTTCCTGGTTGGTACAGCAATGTCTTGCGATGAAGAACCGGCTATACCGACAGATATCCCTTGCATCCTGAAAGATGTAGAATTGTATCATTGGGATAATGCGGGTGAACTACCCAAAGAACCGGCTGAAAATAAGATACCTAAAGAAGCATATATATTGGAAATCCGTCTCTTGACGGAAGTGGTGGAAGATGGGGTAGAATCATACTATGACAATCATTTCACCCAGCATATATTGTCGGATGCTATCAAGAAGATTCAGATCTTTACAGAAACAGCTTTTAATGATAAATTCCCCCAAGGGGCAGAGGTAACTTCCTGTTTTTATGATTATCCGAAGATTATAGATAATTATCAGCAAACGGATTACACTGTTGATGGCGGAAGTATATGGCGTGTAGACAAAACAAACCGGATATATAAAGCTCTCATAATTATTCCTCAACCGGGCGAATATCATTTTCGTGTCGTGTTGACGAAAGAAAGTGGAGAGACGATTGAACGAGTTAGTGAACCTATATCTTTGTATTAAATCTATTATCCGATGAAAAGAGTCTATTTTTTTCTACTAATGCTTGGTGCATTTACAATGTTGCAGGCACAAGAAAGTACTTTTCTGCGTGAACGTTCAAAAGATAACAAACTGATTCAGTTGGATGTAGACATGGGTGCTAACTTCGACTTGGCTCACAGAAGCAATGGAAATATGCTTACTGCACTGACGGATAGGGGAACAGCATATCCCGCTTTGAGTTTTCGTGTGCAACATTTCTTTTCCCAAAAGTGGGGGTGGTACGCCAGTGTGCGTTTGGGTATTCCCAAGAAATATAAAAGAGATTGTTATGAGGAATTAGCCAGTGCTTCGGAAGCTGATTATTATGTAAGTAATCTCTTAGGCGATAAACCGACACCCAATGTCAATCCTTGTATGGATGGTGGTGTCGTGTATCGGATTGAAAATTCCCGTTGGGCCTTTTATCCTCGTTTGGGAATGGGTATAAGCAATGTCGGTATTCAAGATGTCTATGCAGAGCTGAAGAAAAAGGGAGGGAATGAATTGTATCGGATAGAATATAATAATGGAGACGAATATGGTGCTGAAAGTATGGATCTTTTTGTTATTTCGGCTGGATTTACCATCAATTACAAACTCTGCCGGTATTGTTATTTGTTGTTGAATGCCAATTATACACAGTCGATAGGAAAAGTATCGTATCAACAATATGTAAGGAATCTCTACGATCCGCAGGATGTAGAACAAACTACTTATAAAAGTTCTACGCTTGCACGGAACTTAAATGCCAGTATTGGCGTTGGAATTCCTATTTATTTGGGAAAGAGCGCAAAGAAAAGGATCATACATAGATAGAAAAAGTGAGGTTGGCTAACGTCTTCCGTCAGCTCCCCACATCATCTTGCTACGGAGTGTGTCGAAGAAAATATGATTAAAGCGTTTCACTACCTTTACGCTGTAATCTGCCCGGCGAATGGTTAGCTGAGTTGTTTCTTTGCAAGTTTCGCTTCTTCCGTCAATGGCAACAAGAAAGTTATGACTTCTGCTTTCCACATCTAATGTAATCTCCCAATCATCCCGAATAACGATAGGGCGGACGTTGAGACTATGCGGAGCTACCGGAGTGATGGCGATAGTGTTGGAATGAGGAACGATGATCGGGCCTCCTACACTCAAAGAATAGGCTGTGGAGCCTGTTGGAGTGGCAATTACTAATCCGTCCGCCTGATAAGTGTTCAGATATGCACCATTGATTGCTGTCCGGATACTAATCATTGAAGAACTGTCCCGTTTAAGAATCGCTATTTCATTCAAGGCATACGGAGCTTCTTGTAAATGTGTGTCATCACAGATGAGTTGCAACACACTTCGTTCTTCAACACTATATCTTCCGGCATTGATCTCGTTGAATGTCACTTCCATTTCTTCGGGAGAGATATCAGCAAGAAATCCCAGACGTCCGGTGTTAATCCCCAGAATCGGAATTCCCTTTCTACCTACCCGGCGGGCAGCTTTCAGAAAAGTTCCATCTCCTCCGATGCTGATTACCATGTCGGCAGTAAAATCATCACCATCAAATAATTGATCGGCTTCAATGTTCATGTTTTCTGAAACAAGAAATTGATAAAACTCTCTACATACACAGATTTCTGCTCCCTGTCTTTTTAATAACTGGAACAAATTGGCGGCGTGAGAGGACTTTTTGGCTTGATAAGTATTTCCAAAAATGGCAAATTTCATAAGCAGCATTGTTAGTTAGAGATGCAAAAATGGCATTTTTTCTTGGAATAATAGCAGGAGCTGATATACTTTTTATTATCATTATCAATTTAGTGAATGATAATTGGACATGAATAGATAAGTTGTCCGGCATCTGGGTGCCGGACAACTAGTTTATATCGCTTGAATATTAAATCCAAGTTACATGAGTGTTTAGTCTCTTATCAACCAACAAACCATCAATCAACTTCAAGTCGAATTTGACCTTACGTTTAGCCTTGAACTTCAGGATGCATAAATCAACTGTTCCTTCAATTGTCTTCTTGTTCCCTACATTAACGAAAGTCGGATACAAGGCCTTCGAACCGTTTGTATGAAGGCGGTCGTAAGTCAGATTCTCCATCTCACCTGTATGCTGCAATTCAACACCTACAAACTCATAATCCTGCTGACTGTAGGGTAGGGCAAAACTGAATGCGTTGACTGCACGCAAGTCGATACCTTTCACCTGGATTTCGATAGTCTCATCCTTTTCATACATTTGTTTCGAAGTACTGATTTTAATAGCACCGTTTACTTTTTCCAGACCTCTGTTGTCCACTCCGCCCTCAAGCTGCGTGGCAACTATCGAAATATCATAAGCATCAATCAGACCATTTCTGTTGATATCACCATTGCTGATGTAACCCTCAAAATCGGAATCTCCTTTTCGTAGGCCTGTATAGTTGGTGTAGGATGTCAGGTCATTATTATCAATCTTACCATCGAGATTGATATCCCCCTGAAGATAACTTTCTGTTCCGGGCACTTTAAATACATAAATCTCCCTGCCCGAACCATAATTACCAACAGCTTCCGTCACCGACAGTCTGATATAGCGGGCAGCGGGCTGACCGGTGAAATTGAATATCTTCACATCATCGCTGCGCTTCCATTCGAAGATTCCGGCTTCCGTCCATTGCATCTTGTCCATACTATAAGAAACGGTTCCTTTCAGTATGGTGCCGTTACCGGCATCAGTACGCGGAAGATAATGGAACTTATCCAGTCGGTTAACAGTCACCAGGTCCATGGTTAGGTCGAATGGAACAGCTTTCTCTCCGTATTTCGTGTGCCAGATATCACCGGATTCGGCAAAGTCGAACAGGCGTTTCGTACCGCTACCTCCTTGGGAAGCTGCTGTCGATTCTCCCTTGATACCTCGAATCGCAAACTCCAGAGGATCGGATTGGGTAGTCGCACTGAACTCCGTCCAATCGGAAACTCCGTCTTTGTTAACTGCGCGTATTTTAAACGAATAAAAAGTCTCGGGAGCTAAATCCCCGAATAATAACTCTGTATCCTTAATTGTGGTATAGTGCATACCATTGAAGTCAATTTCATAGTAATCGGCATTAGATACCTTATTCCAGGTTGGTTTCAGAGTGTATGCTTCTGTGTGATCTGCAGAAACCTGCGCGGTAGGAGCTATCAATGTTCCCATCGTTCTCCGGTGACGGTCCTGTGGAGCAAACTGGAATCCTTCCACACGCAAAGTCATTGTGTTTGCCGTAATATCGGTAGCAGCCAACCTCACCAAAACCTGCGGATTTTTAGTTACTACCACTTTCTCGAATTCACTCCCCGGAGTGGCGAACTTATTCAGATTTGGAGCCTCATCATAATAGAATACATTTTCATCTTTCAGGAATTCATTCATAGAAGACACCCTTGTCAACTTCACTTTGCTCTTTCCTACTTGAGCGGTAATTTTCTTCGGCAGGGCAGTCACATTGATTCTGAATTCTGTGGTTTTCTCCCGGATGAAGCCCGTGAATTCTCCTTTAGCCGGATGGATGGTGACGGTCACATTATTTTTTTTATCAACCATGGATTCGATAGTGGTCATCACTCCTTTGCCCTGCTTATATTCTTCAGTCGCTCCGTCATCGTCATATTCGGTGAAAGAAGTCTTTCCTGACGGGTAGAGTTCATAAATGCGAGTTCTCTTGTCTATTTCACTGACATTATTATTGGGATTTGTCATCGGAATGATGGCTCCCGCTTTCACAAATACAGGAAGTTTCCATAGTGGAGTATCGAAGTTATTAAGTATGCAGTTTCCCTCGTATTTCTCTCCTGTAAAGTAATCGATCCATGTTCCATTGGGCAAGTAGATGCCATCGCGAATGTCGTTTCCTTGTTTATCCGCTTGGGTGACTTGATAGACAGGAGCCACCAGAAAGTACGGTCCGTACAGGAACTGATACTGTGTGGCTCTCCCTAGGGTATATGGATTCGGATATTCGAGAAACATGGCTCTTATCATAGGCATGCCGTCCACTGCTTCTCTGGCGACGCTATAAGCGTAAGGTATCAATTCCGATTTCAGTTTCAAGTACCAGCGGTTGACAGATGTGGCGGGTTCTCCCAATGCATGGGGGTACTTTGCATTTGTTCCCCATCCATCCATGTTCAGTTCCATCGGGGTAAAGGTTTTCCACTGGAAATCACGGATGTTTACCTGCAAGTTTCTGCCACCGAAGATACCGTCCATGTCAGAAGTGATGTTCGGCTGACCTGATAGCCCTGAACCGATATAAGTCGGGATGTGGAAACGGATATACTCCCACACGCCACCCGTCTGGTCGCCCGACCAGATTCCGGCATAACGTTGTGTTCCCGCCCAGCCATCCAGAGAAATGATAAAAGGACGGGCATCACTTCCGTAGTATGGCATGATATGCCCTACGTCAGCTACTCCATTCAGTCCGAAAGAGTATCCGGCACCAACCCAGGCTACATCTGTTTTGAGTACACGTACACCCGCATCTCTTACCTCCTTTACTATGTCTCTTTGTAACAAGGCGTTGACTCCTTCTTTCGGATGCAGGTCCGACTGGGTCCACAATCCGATTTCCACTCCATGTTGACGGGCGTAGTCGCCCAGTTCTTTCAGGTTTTGTATGTTTCCGTCCAGTGTCTCTGTCTGTCCGTAGCCCGCTCCATATCCGTCATTGGGTAGCAACCATCCCAACGGCATATCCTGCTGTTTGTAACGGTCAATGACCGCGCGTGCCGAGAACTGATAATTGTTCTTCTCTCCGTTCAGAGATTCTTTGATTCCTCCGTTATCTTTCTGGCTTTCCTTATAGTGTTTTCCGTCTTCAAACAAAATACCTTTTTCGTCCTCTTTCCAGTAGTCGCGGTTGTACGCATTCAGATGTCCCTGATAGAAACCGAACTTGGGAAGCAGTACCGGATTTCCCGTCAGCTGGTAGAAGTCATTCAGTAAAGCTACCGCTCCATCGTTGACCATACAGAAAACATCGAGATAATCGGACTCATGATATAGTTTCACCTTTCCCTGTTCGGATGCTCCGAAATCGTACTTCCCTTTCTGGAAAGTATGCCACATGATACCGTAGCCGTCAGTAGACCAGTAGTACGGAGTAGGGGATGCTACTCCTCCGTCCGTCCAGCTGTTTTGGTTTTCGATAGAGATCACTCTGCCTTTGTGTGAGAAACGTCCGTTCTGCACTCCTCCGCCGTAGAAATACTCTTTCGGATTTTCTTTCAGTGTCAGGGTGACTTTTCCCTTCTCAAAAAGAGGTATTTCTACTTCTTCAAGAACGGAAGTACCTGTTGTCAGGTTAATCACTCTGAATAGGGAGGTCTTTTTGTCCAGTTGAACCTTTATTTTCCCGGTGGTTATGGAGATGAGATCCGCTGTATCGTCCAAATCTACCTGGGAAACACCTTTTCGGGGATTGTCTACCAGAATCTGTGCTTCGGGCTTGGCTTGTGGATTTCGGATGATTCCGCCCGAGTTATCCTGGAACAGTCGGAAAATGTTTTCTCCGTAGAAATCCAATACCATGCGTTGATTATTACTCAATAACACTTCAACGGTAGTTGGATTAATCTTTTTAGCACTGATAATAGGAGAAATTTGCGTTGATACTTCTACCTTATCCGAATGCATACATGAAATTGCCTGCATGGAGGATGGGTAAAGCATGGCGGATAATCCCAATGCAAGCAGGAGAATTGTCCCCTGCTTGTTTATTGCTATTTGTTTCTTCATGTTATTCCTTTATGAAAAAATCCTTTTTAATTCGTATATCTTCTACAGAGCGTCCTATCATGAGGTTGAACTTCCCAGGTTCTACCACATATTCCAGTTTTTCATTCCAGAGTCCTAAATCAGAATAAGGAATAGTGATTTGGACCTTTTGAGTTTCTCCCGGATTCAGACTTATTTTCTCGAATCCTTTTAAAGATGCGACTGGAGTCACAACACTTGATACGCAATCGCGTACAAAAACCAAAGCAGTTTCTTTTCCAACCATATTACCTGTATTCTTGACTGTAAATGTGATTTCAACATTCTTATTTTTAGGAATGATGCTGTCTACTTTCAGATCAGAATATTCATAACTGGTATAACTTAGTCCATGACCGAAACAAAAAGCAGGTTTTTCGTCTTCACGAGAAGAACCCAATCCATATCCCGTCCAATATCTGGAGGGTCTCTGATAATAATACATGGGTATCTGTCCTGCATGTTTCGGGATGGTGATAGGCAATTTGCCCGAGGGATTAACTTTACCGAATAGTATTTCCGCCAGTGCTTGTCCTCCATACATACCCGGTTCCCATACGTCTACAATCGTAGAGATGTTTTGGGTAATCCATTCATTATTAAGAGGCTTTCCGTTGACAATGACAATAATCACAGGAACACCGGTTTCATGAATTGCCTTGACTAATTCCAATTGTCTTCCGTAGAAATCAATAGAGGGACGATCAGCAGATTCCCCATACGTTCTTAATCCCCATTCCGAGCGTATTCCGTATCCTCCGATGGCTACGATTGCCAAATCCGCTTGTCTGGCTTTTTGCACAGCATCAGCGATGCTGTAATCCGAGATGCCTCCCCCCTCTGTAATCAACTTCTTCTGTATGGCAGGGTCCGTCGTATTTACGGATACATCAGACTTCTTGGCTTTGATACGTCCGCTGTTACTATATAGTATGGATTGTTCGGGAGAAGCGATGGCCTGAATACCCTCCAGTATGGTCGTCACCTGATCGTCCGGTTGGAAAATAGACCAGTCGCCCAAGATACTTTGATTGTCGGCATTCGGTCCGGTAACCAGAATCTTTTTATATTTGTTTTTATTAAGAGGCAGAATCTGCTGTTCGTTTTTGAGTAACACGATTGCTTCTCTTGCAGCTTCTAACGCCAGATCCCGACTTTCTTTGCTACCATATTTATCATCTTCGGGAGATACGTAGCGATTCTCAAACAAGCCCAGTTCAAACTTTACTTTCAGGATTCTTCTGACAGCATCGTCAATGCGTTGCAGGGAAACCTTTTTTTCTTTTACCAGTTCTATCAACGGTCGTACAAAACGTGTCGAATCTGCCGAATACATATGCATGTCCAGGCCGGCATTGACAGACTTACAAATAGCTTCTTTCTGATTTTCCGCTATCAGGTGTAAAGAACTTGCCAGATTTTCCACATCTCCCATGTCACTGATAAAGAAACCGTTGAAACCATATTCTTTCTTTATCAGGTCGGTAAGCAACCATTCGGATGCATGTACAGGGATTCCTGCGATGTCATTGTGTCCGGGCATAATCGTCATGCATCCGGCTTCAATAGCAGCTTTGAATGGCGGCAGAAAGTAAGAACGCAGTGCTCGTTCCGATAATTCGGCACTGGCATGATTGCAACCGCCGACAGATGCTCCGCCACCTACGAGATGCTTGACAGATACGGCAACCTTCTTCAGAGGATTCTCGTTTCCTTGATATCCCCGTACAGCCTCTCTCACCAGTTCGCTTGCCAAGAAAGGATCTTCTCCATACGTTTCTCCGGTTCGTCCCCATCTGGCATCCTGAACAATGTCTACACTAGGAGCAAATGCCCAGTTGAGACCTGTGGAACGGATTTCCTCACCAGCTTTGGAAGTAGTGCGATAGATTAAATCCCTATTGAATGTAGCAGCCATGCTAATGGAAGTCGGAAAAATGGTTCTGCCTGTAATCATGGCATATCCATGTGCCGCATCCATCCCCATGAGATAAGGGATTTTCAGACGGGTCTGCTCCGACAACTTCTGCAATTTGTTGCATTCTTCGGGTTCCAGGTCAATCAGCCATGCTCCAAAATCATAATAACCGTTCTTTAGAATCGCTTCTCTATCCCATACGGTCACCATCTCCATTTGTCCTATCTTCTCTTCCAGAGTCATTTGCTTCAGCAAGGCTTCCACTCGCTTTTCAACAGGCTGTTCCGCATTCAGGTAGATGGATGTATCCACCTTTTTCGCAGATTGGCAGGATAATGAAAAGACAGAAATAAATGTATATAGAATCAGTTTCTTCATGTTTATTCGAATTTTATAGTTTTATAATCACCAATCGGATCGAGGCAGACTTTCCCCGGCTCCGTGATTGGAATGATTGCTTTGTTTAATCTTATCTTCTTACCTTTATAGAATACCTCTCCCATTTCTTCACGGTTGAGGCTGGTATTGAGAGAAATGAAAAAAGGAAATAAGTCATATCCTGTTGCCAGGCTCATATCTTCCACCATTTCTTCCCAAGTTAAAAGTCGTGCAGGGGAATCTTCCCATCGGGTGTGTTGTATGTATTTCCATCGGGGATACCAGGTATTTCCATAAGTATCGTCCAGACGCTGCCAGATATACCATAGCTTGTGGCAGTTTGCTTCATACGGGAACCGGCTGGCATATTCGGAGTCCGTAGTGTACCTTTTCAAATCTAAAGGACCGAATTCCGCAGAATGGAAGAACCTTTCACATTGCTTGTTGGCATGCGACCGGAGTTCCTCGTTATAGAGAGCTTCTACTTTACCCTGAAACCAACCGGCATGCACTTTACCCTGATTTCCAAAAGGAATATCACCTGCCACTTCTCCTTTATCATTGACCGGTCCTGCCAGTGTATGAGCCATTTCGTGCCCATAAATAGAGATCAGGTTCGTAGGATTCTGGCTGATAATTCCGTTTTCCATCGGGAAAAACCTGTTTACTGCCCATCCTCCGTCATTTCCGGCAGAAAGGATGAGGTGCATGGGGGCTTTACTTTGTTGGGAGGGATACCATTGTAACAGGGTGGCAGTGATGTGCGAAAACTTTTTTTCAATACAGTCTAGTAAAGCAGGATTAACGGTAGGTGTGTAGTAAGTGACCATTCCATTGATAACACTTTCCTGTTCCGGGTAGATGCTTCCTCCACCTCCCATCGTTTGTGGTAAACGCGGTTCTCCACCTATCGGAGTTTGTTTTTCACACAACCAGTTCATCGCCTGGTCGATAAAAGGCGTACCGCCATCTCCGTTACCCAGAAAATCATCCAATGCGGTGCCAACTGCTACCCGTCCTTTACCATATTCGCGGTAGGCACGGATAGGAAGACTGTCATTTCCCATTTCCCAGGGAGTCCATTGCTCTGAAAGAGTCAATCCGATGTGTTGACAGCTTTTGTAGCTTTGATAATCTCCGGTATAGTTTGCATTGAAATCCTTTAGTAACCGGTTGAGAGACCAGTTGTTTACAGTTTCACTGGGTATCGGATCGGCCAAGATAATCAGGCTGCCCCCTTCTGATACAAATTGTTTGAGCAGAAGACGCTCCTGCTCCGTATAAGCCGGAGCAGAGGGGTCATTCTGGAAAGTAATGATGACGTTGTATTTAAAATTCGGATACCAGGCAAAAGGGTAAATCTTGTGTTCCGGATCATAAGGGATACGGATGCGTGATACTCCTTTTTCATCCAGGACGCTGCCAAGTGAAGCTTGCGATGAAACACTACGAAACCCTTTCTGGCGTAGCATATCCGGTAGTCTCCACATGAAATTGAACAAACATTGATGGGAAAGATCAATAAGGACATTGTATCCTTTGTCTATCGTCATGGCAATGGGTTCGGGCGGATACTTCTTTCCGATTTCAACAGGCAGAGTGTTCCCGTTATGCCATGCCTCAATGATGATCTGATTTTCATCTTTCGACGAGCATCCTGTGATGAGAGTGGTTATCCAAATGATAAATAAAAGTCTGATTTTCATTACTTACTGTTTTTTTATTTAGCTCGTTCTACGGTAATCAGTTTTCCGTCTGCCTGCACTGCTTTGATTGTACACTGACCGATAGGCAGTTTGTCCGGCAGGGTGAATTTCAGGAAGTTGGAGAAATATTTGCGTTCTCCGTCTTTCCAGATTTCAAAGGCTACGGCTTCGTTGCCATTGATGATGGATACCTGCTGTCCGCTCGCACTATACGTTGGCGTTTTAGTAATCTTCTGATTATCCTTAAACTGTGTGTAGTGTCCTACATCTCCGATTTTACCCGTTAGTCCGAGACCGGCCAGTCCTTCATCCCCATCTTTGCGGTCTTCTATGTAATAGAAAGGCTGTGAGGCGGGATATTTGGCCGTATATGCTTTGGTTTCCGCAATCATGGCTTCGGTGACGGTGTAGCGGCTCTCTCCATATTGAACGATCATTTCGTCGATAGGAGTCATGAATCCCCATGTATCGAAGAAGTCTGCCAGATTCTTCTGTGCAATATCGCTGGCGTATTTTACGAATAGCATCTGACGTTCTCCTACGGGGAGATTGTTCAGGTTTCTATTGTTGCGTAGCTTTTTGAATAATTCCGGATAGAAATCGCTCTTGATGCCACAACGGTGGAAATAGAGCCATAACTGCCAGTACATACGCATGTGGAGTTCCATATCTTCCGTTTTAGGATTACCCAGGAAGTTACCGAAAGGTCGGTTGTTCAGTTTTCTGTCTGCTAACTCGCTCAAAGGAGCACCGTTGGAACATTCTCTGCCAACTTTGTAAAGTACATAATTGGAGAAAAGATTATTGGACGATTCGAAACAACCGGTCCAGGCAATGGCTCCCTGATGGAGATGTCCTATCTCGTGGGCAGGCCCCCAGCAACGTCTTTCAATGTATAACTTTTCGGTGGGCATAAATTCATCCAGTGCATTGATACCGAATCCGATTTGTCCGTTACCCGCCCACATATAACTGTCGTCGTTGACAGAAGAACCATTCACATGATTATTAAATAGGGTGGGACGAATATCTTCCAAACCTAATAAATCGTATTGCCAGTTCACAAAATGATCGAACATCGTGATATATTCCACAATTGAGTTTGGCTGCCACTGAAGTAACTTGATCCGATGGAAATTCAATAGCATTTCTTTTCCTTTGATAATGAAGTACTCATACGTTGCTTTTTGGATCAGTTCGGTATAAACGGCATCGGTCTTGTCTCTTTCCAGATCAAAATATCCGCTTACCGCACCCGAAGTGAGTGGTATATGAATTTTGATCGCTTTGGCATTCTCTGCAGTCAGGTCGGTGTTGTACATCACGAACAACATACCGTTACTCTTCATTTGAAGTTTGTTGATACCCTCATGCAGTAGATATTTGTCTCCGCTTAGATTGGATGACTGAATAGATTGCAGACTGACACTGTTTCCATGAGTGTCGCCTACCATGACAATCAGTTCATCACCTGCGTTTACATAGATTCCGGTAGGATTGTCCAGGTCGGTATATGCTTTCATATACAATTTGTCGGCCCAGGTATTAGGACTGCTGTACGGTTTATATTCCTGAATACGGAATTTCTTCTCCCAAGCGTCATAAGTCCCATTCTTCAACTGCATGGCTACATTGATGAAATAGCCGGGTAATGCCTGAATTTGCTGGGTCGTTGCTTCCGGACGTACTTCACTGCAACTTAAATCGGTAAATACATTCAGCAACTGCTTTTCCTGTTCGGTCAGTCCCGATTTTCTTTCATAGAAATCCATTTCCTCGCAGTTTACAAAGTTGTTCTTTGCTGTGTTGATGACTACTTTCAACTTCGTCACTTTTACCAGTGGTACGTCCATGGTAAGTTTGGTTGGTGAAGTTGAATTCTTAAAATCGTATGTTCCCAGTTTCGTATATTCAGGGGTGTCTTGTGTTGAATAATAGAGATCGAATGTACCCCATTGTCCGTCTCCGGAACCCCGCGGAGTATAAATAAAATAGTCGAGAGTATGCGTACCGTCAAAGTCGAATTCGAGGGTGACCGGGAATTTGGTACCTGTACCACTCCAGGGACTGTGATAGAAGTTATTGCCTCCAAGCCCATCCCAGCATTTTTCTATTCCCTGACCGGCCTGATATTGGTCGGCAGTTCCACCGGTAGGTTTGAACTTGGTGTCACCTCCTGCTTCGATATCACCGGTAGTAGGCTCCAAAGGATTTTGCAGGATGATGCATTCACTGGTAGCCTCTTCATATTCCTCATTCTGAAAGAGGATAGTAGTTGTGCGGGTTTCTCCATACATTGTATAATCATCGATATGGAAAGAGTGCTCTTTACTACTCATAGCACGTGTACCCGGAGGTGTCGTTTCAGTCACCCAGTCACAGTTGTCGTGTATCTTCACCTGATAATCGATATTGGAGGTTATTTTAAGTTTTACATCTCCGCCATCAGACGGTAATGTTGTGGCGGTGAGAGGAGTGATTAGAATGGCTGGGCCATATCCCAATTGACGTACCTTGATGGTATATTCATTGACAGTGGAGACCACTTTTACGATAGCCTCTCTAATATCCGGTTCCTGGCTGGCAGGTATGTACAGACGTACTTTGTTTTCGTCAATCACTTTAGTTGCCATGCACCAGCTTGGGGCAGATGAGGTGATACGCCATTCGTCTTTAGATAAATTGGTAGTAACCGGGATTTCAATATCATGCTTTTGGCTGTCAAAATCCTGTAGTAGGAATTCCTCTTCTATCTCCAAATGAGGGGTAGAATAGCTTTCATCTTCATCGTTACATCCGCAGAATGCAGGAATGCTGCACATAAGCATAGCGAGAATCAGACTTTTGATTCGTAACATATCTGGTTTATTCATATTTTCTTGGTTTACAAGTGTGTTATTTGATTTATTCCGCAGCCCATAGATTCAATTCGGCAATAACCATCGCATTTAAACCTGTTTCTTTGGCACGCGTCGATTCGATACGCAGGTATCTGAACAGTCCTGATACCGGAAGCATTAGGTCGGACTCGTAAGTCGCTCCCATTTCCGACAGTGGTAGGTCGTCATTCAGGGTTTTCAGCAAAGTGAAGTTGGTTCCATCCTCACTCGTATAGATGTTAAGCTCTTGTGGATTCCCGTTACCATTGTTCGAACCATCAGCAGCCGTTCTCGTTGTATAACTGAATTTGAATCCGCTATATACGTGCGGTAACTCGATCTGCAAGTATGGCAATTCGGAGAAGTCACTAGGGAAACCATGGAACGCCCAATAAGAGTGGAAAGAGGTGTTAATATCTCCGTCAATGATGTTGATTAGTTGCTTACGCGTATCCATCGATTCAAAATCTTCGTTTCTGGCATTGCTGGAAATCATAGATTCCGTCAGTTGGATTTTTTTCAGCTCCGTAACGTCAATATGTTTCTGATAAACGATACCTGCAAGATAGGTGTTTGCTCCACCTTTAATAGTAAAGCTAGGCATGCTGCATTCGGCCAGTTCTATCGGAAGAATGTATTTACCGAATTTCAGTTCACTCGGAATGTTAATTTTTACAGTGGCATGATTTCCGTCTTTTCCTGCAATGAATGAAACTTTCTCGGATAGAGTATAGCAATTTTCAGGCAATAATTCAAAATCCGTATGGTTGGATTCATTGTATGCTGTCAGTAACTCCGGGTTTATTTTCAGCGTGCAGTCGAAATCCCAGATGTTTTCCATCGGCATGCCGATAGGTATGGATATATCAAAGGCTGTTTCTCCACCCTCTTCTACTTTGTAAGGCTGATAGCCCGATTTTTCAAAGTACAGGTAAGGACTGACAATATCCGGTACGATGAATATCTGTCTTTTGCTGATGTTGATGTCATCATTGGAATTGTTCAATACAAGCGGCAGAATGTAATTGGCTTCGTTCAGTTCTTTGATTTTGTCAATCATAAAAACGACTCTGGCCATTTTATGGTCGTCCGAACTGTCAAATTCTAACGTTGTTGTCTCCAGTCTGAAACAGTTGTCGGGAAGTAATTGATAGTCTGTCTCATTTTCCGCATTATAAATCTGCAGATTGACGGCATCCAGAACTGAAACATCTATTGTTGAATATTTCTGCGGATTATATCCGGCTCTGATAACAGTGAACTCACAACTGGCTTCATTGCTGGTATCGTAGATCGTGACATGTTGTTCGCCGTTGTATTTGAAATAGAGAATCGATTCATATTGATCCAGATACTCCTCACACCCGTCATCGCAGGCACTGATAAAGGGCACCAGCATAAGACAGAAAGCGATAGCTTTAAATATCTTGTTTTTCATACAGTTTTCTTTTTTTGTAGGTTTATGGAGTTTACCATCCGTAATTTTGGGTCAGTTGTTTGTTCAGACTGATTTCTGTCTGGGTAAACGGGTACAAATAGTGTTGTTTCTTGAAGACACGTTTCTCAAACATGGTTCTTTCCCAGAAACTGTCGGGGGTAACGTCACCGCTTCCTGTCGTTTCTACATTCATACCCCACATTTTGCCGCCATCACATTCTTCAGCAATCTTCCAGGTACGCGTATCAAAGAAACGATGGTTTTCAAAAGCCAGTTCCACCCGGCGTTCCTTCCGGCATAATTCGAGCAGTTCGTTATCCGTAGCGTGAGGATAAGATTCGGTGATAGCCGGTAAGTTAACCCTTGATCTTAACTCTTTCCATATCTCCATTGCTTTGGTAGAATAGTTGGCAGGAATATTCACTCCTCTGATCTTGCACTCTAACACGGCTTCTATGAAATTCAGGTAAATCTCTCCCAAACGGAAAGTCGGGAAAGTGATTTCTCCCCATTGGTTGTTGGCCGAATTGGCAGTATGGTCATAAAAGCGATTCAACATAAATCCCGATTTAGGACGGGCGTCGGAAGTATAACCATTTGCTCCGTGAGCAAAAGAAGTGAGTGTCATTTCATTGCCATGATGCCATTTGCTACCGCTGAAGAAAACGGTGATATAAAATCTGGGATCTCTTTCCGTACACATTTTTACTGTATTCAGTTTGTAAGAACTGGCTCCGCCCCATGCCGGATAAGTGATATCCGTATAAGCCATTTCATCGGTTGGATAACCGGATAGCGGGTCAATCACCGGAGCACCGTCCGATTCATATCCTGTAATGGGGAATCTTCCGGTTTTTGCCATCGGGTAAGCATCCACTTGCTGTTGAGTGACTCCGACTACTCCCCATGAAGAACTTCCTGCAATGGAGGTAGGGCAGGTGTGGGCTGACATGATGTAACGTCCTTTAGAACCGGTGGTCCAGATAAGTTCGCTATTCCACTTTTCTTGCGTAATGCCGTAGTAGTTGTCATACGGATTGTCACTGTCCGAATGGTACAATTTATAAAGATTGCCGTCGATGATTTTATAAGCCGCATCTGCTGCTGTTTTCCATTTGTTAGCATCATAATCTTGTGGAAACAGATTTGTTCCGTCCGGATTCCTGACTGATGCGTACATCGTATTTCCATTGAACAGATCACGTGCCGAATAAAGAGTCAGACGAGAGATGATAGCTTGGCAGGCACCTTTGGTTGCTAGTCCTTTTTCTGTACTGGAAGTCCAGTTGGATTTCATGTATGGATTATCAATCAAAGAGTTCAATTCGCCTACTACATAGTTGACGCATTCATCCCACGTGTTGCGTGGACGTTCCAGTTCAGCCGCGCTTTTAGTAAAGTCGAGCAGCTCATCATGAAGAATGAATACCGGTCCGTAGATGCGCATCATCAGGAAATAGTAGTAGGAGCGGGCAAAACGTGTCTGCACTTTCCATTGTTCTCTTTCATCGTTGGTAAGTAGCGGGTCGGTACAGCGGTCTATATTGGCTAGGAAGATATTGCATTCGCGTATCCCTCTGTAGTAGGTGCTCATACGTTCGTATGGAACATTCGATGGGTTCCAGGCACCGGAGGTCATGATGTGATATTCACGGCTTCTTTGAGAAACGGTGACCTCGTCGGCTGCTCCACTCCATGGGGTATATTGGAAATCGTTGGCGTCGTCAGGCAAAAAGCTCATGGTTGTCAGCCAATATTTGCGTGAATCGGCGCGGGTTTCCCATACTTTATCCAAAGTCAATGCCTCGTCTTCCTGTCGGTCCAGAAAAGAATCGCAGGATGTCTGTGTCAGCAGTAAAGCACACACAAATAAAGAGGAGAAATAGCTGGTTATCTTTTTCATATTTCGTTTCATATTATATTAGAATTTAGCGTTCAGACCGATTGTAAAGACTCTTAATGGGGGATAAATACCGCCATCAGAGCTTCCGGTTTCCGGGTCCCATAATTTGAATTTACTAAAGGTCAACAGATTACTTCCGGAGAGATAAATCCGGGTGGATTTGATGAACGTTTTCTCAAGAACAGATTTAGGGATAGTATATCCGATCTCAAAATTCTTCAGTCGCAGGAAACTACCATCCTGCATGTTAAGAGTGGAAGTCTGGTTATTGTTTGTAGAACCTTCTCCACCTGCTTCACTCAATCGGGGGTAGTAAGCGGCTGCATTTTTCTCGGGGGTATTGGTTGTTTTCCATACGTTATCATAAATGTCTATATTGATTGCACTTTGGTTGATGTTACCGGTGGAGAAAGGTCTCATTGCAGTTCCACCGATATAGAAAGTAGTGCGGGCTATTCCCTGGAAAAATGCGTTGATATCCCAGCTTTTCCATTGAGCGGTCACTCCGAAACCGTAAGTCATTTCCGGAATATTGGTGTACCCTAACGCTACTTTGTCATACGTGTCGACCACTCCGTCTCCGTTGACATCTCTATATCTTACATCACCTACACGGTAGGTTCCGAAATTCTGTTCGGGGGCGTTATCTATCTCTTCCTGACTTTGGAATAGTCCCTCGGCTATCAGCCCAAACGTGTGGCTGCCTCCTGTTCCGAACGTTTTTCCAATGCTATTCTGGTATTTGTAGAGATGATCGACTTCATCGTTGTTCAGTAATTTGTTACGGTTGAATGTGAAGTTGGCTCTTCCGGTTAAGAATACTTCTCCTACTTTCTGATCGTATTCGAGAGTCGCGTCTACTCCCCGGTTGACGGATGCTCCAATATTTGTCTTGGGTTTTGTCGTTAATCCGGCAATAGCAGGAAGTCCCTGACGGTTGATGAATACTCCTTCGCGTTTTTCATGGAAGTAGTCGGCCTGTATCTTGATTCTGTCAAACAGTCTCATTTCAAATCCGAAATTTGTTTTGTAGGCTTTCTCCCAGCTGACATTTACATTCTCCACATTGCCAACCTGGATGCCACCGCCACCTTCGCCACCATTTTCACCATAATTCCATCCGTTATTTGTGTTGATGGTTGATTGGTAAATCCAGCGGTCACCTCCGATAGCATCGTTTCCTACGCTACCATAAGACGCTTTGAGTTTTAACTCGTTGACAACCGGAAGAATCGGTTCCCAGAATTTCTCATTCGAAATCATCCATCCGATGGCATACGCAGGGAAGAAACCGAAGCGGTGTCCTTTGGCAAAATTCTCCGAGCCGTTGTAGCCCATGTTGAATTCGGCAAAGTAGGTGTCTTTGAAAGCATAAGTCACGCGTCCGGCCAGTCCCTGATATTTATAAGGTAAGGAAAGCGTTTTACTGTAAGTCAGCTTTTTGTTTGTTATCTTATGGTTGTATAGAAGCATGGCACCCACACGATGTTTTTCAGCAAACAACCGATTATAGTTGATACTTCCCTCGAGATAAGTAGTGATGGAGCCGCTGCCGCTTTCATCGAGTCCCAGTTCGTCAGTTCCGGTCACGATAGGACTGCCAAAAATAAGATTCCCGTTTTCATCCCGTCCTTTGGCATAATATTGATTCGGCGTTTTGGTACGGATAATCGTATTGCTATTTATAGCATCCCATGAAAACTTGATGGAGGCAGTCAATCCTTTGGTTACCAAGTCTCCCAAGTCCTGATTGATTCCGATCAGTGACTGCGCGGAATTCCAGAATTGTTCGCGATAACCGGAGTGTACTAACAAGTTCCATGGATTCTCACTACCTTGGATACTGGGGAAAGAAAGAGTTCCGTCCGAGTATTCTTTCGGATAGATGCTTGGAGACGATTCGAAAGCTCTTGACCATATTTTGTCTTTATCTGCGCCCGGTCCATAAGATTTCTCATAGATATTGGCTAGATTGACATTTAATATGGTGGATTTGGTAATGGTGAAATCCATGTTGGCACGGAAACTGTACTTGTTGTAGCGGAGAGAGGTGTTATAGTCATATTTGTTTCCTGCATTTCTGAAGATGGAGCCTTCATTATAAATAGAGCCTGAAACAAAGTATTTGCAGATGTCTCCACCTCCTGATACGTTTAGGTTGACTCGTTGGTTGGAAGCCATGTTCTTATAAAGTTCATCCATCCAGTTCACATTGGGATAAAGGTCTTTGTCTGTTCCGTTTCGGTAGTATGCAATTTGTTCGGGGGTATAATATTCATAGCCTTTCATTTCGTTGTATAACTCTGCCCATTGTGCAGAATTGGCGAATTCAGGCATTTGGGTAGGTTGGGTGAAACCGGCTTCTACTCTGGCATTGATGACAGGTTTGCCTTCTGCTCCTTTTTTAGTGGTAATCAGAATGACTCCGTTTGCACCTCTCACACCATAAACGGCGGAGGCAGAGGCGTCTTTCAGTATGGAAAACGATGCAATGTCTTCTACATCCACCAAATCCAGATCGCGTTCGATACCATCTACCAGTACTAATGGAGTATTACTGCCGGTAAAAGAGGAAACGCCTCGGATATAGAAATCGGCGGCACTGGCTTTTCCCGGTTCTCCTGTGCGGTTCATGGCTACCACTCCCGCCAGTTGACCTGCTAACACGCTCGAAATAGAGGAACCCGGAACTTTGACGCCTGCCATGTCGATGGTGGAGATAGAACCGATGACACTGGCTTTTTTCTGATGTCCGTATCCTACTACCACTACTTCATCTATTTTCTCTGTATCGAATTTTAAGGTTACGTTGATTACATTCTGATTGCCTATTGCAATTTCCTGGCTACTCATACCAATGTATGAGAATGCGAGTACTCCTCCTACAATGGAGGTGTCAATGGTGATGGAGTATTTGCCATCGAGATCGGTGATAGCTCCTGTCGAACTGTTTTTAAGCCATACATTGGCTCCGATAATGGGCATATTGTCTCCTTCGGAAACAACGGTACCTGTAATAGTCCGCTTTTTAGGGGAGGCTTGGCTGTTTGTAGTTGCATAGGTCTGGACAGATATTCCAGCTAATATAATGAATAGAAACAACCGGAAAAAATGGGTGTGAATTAAATGTAGTCTCATGTATTTTTATTAAAGTTAATCACAATATTAAATGAAGATTCATAATGAAATTGTCAGGGTCTTTTCTACTGTATATTTCCTCCTTTCTTTTTATAAAGTTAATAGCCTTTTTGCTGTCATTAATGATATGCACAAAGGAAAGAACTTCTAAAAAGAACCGGGGGTGAGTAATTGATATTTGAGAGGGGAGGAATTATAAAGGGGGAGAAAATAGATAGCATTTATAGAATTTCTCCCCCTTTGTCCCTTTTCAGTATAGACGGTTATTTCTTATAATCAGAGGGTAATACTCCAAATTCTTTCTTGAAGCATTCTCTGAAATATCGCAGATCACTGAACCCGACTGCATAGGTCACTTCGGAGATACTGTGTTTTTGTGAGAGTATCATTTGTGAGGCAACTTTTAACCGGATGCTTCGGATGAAAGCATTCGTTGTCTGATTGGTGAGCTGCTTGATCTTTTTGTTCAATGTCAACTGGCTCATTCCGATGGTCCGGCAAATCAGTGAAACGCTTAATTCCTCATTGGCTATATTCTCCTCAACAATCCTGATAACCTTTTGGATAAAGTCTCGGTCTGTTTTTTCCGGGAATATATTAGCAGGATCTTCTTCCGACATCAGTTTATTACTGAATTTCTGTGCCAGCATCTGGCGATTGGCGAGAATAGACTGTACGGTGGAGATTAAAATCTCGTTGTCGAAAGGTTTGCTGCAGTAGGCATCGGCATAAACAGAAAGTCCTTCCTTTTGTGTTTCTTTAGAGGCTTTGGCTGTCAATAGAACCACGGGGATATGTGATGTCTCTTCTGTAGATTTGATGGCTGAACAAAGTTCAATACCATTCATTTCTGGCATAATGATGTCCGAAATAACTAATGAGGGCATCTTTGATAGGCAGAGATCGAAAGCCTCTTTACCATTAGAAGCGGTCAGTATATTATAATAAGGATAGAATAGTTCATCCAGCATCTGAACAATACCTTTATTGTCATCGACAATGAGCAGCGTAGGTCTATCCTCCATTTCCATCTCCCTGCTTTTATTGTCCGTTTCCTGATATATGTATTCCGGTGGAAGAGGAAGTGCCGTATCCGGTGAAGAAGTTGCGGTGGTTTCCGGTTGTTCTATTGGGTTGCTTTCATCCTGGAATGGAATAAATACCTGAAAAACAGTTCCTTCTCCCTCTTTACTTCTGAATTGAATGGTTCCTTTATGGAGTTCCACCAGACTTTTGGTTAATGAAAGGCCGATGCCTACACCTGATTCGGAATAGAAACGTTCGAAGATATGCTTCTTGACCTCTTCTGTCATTCCCGTTCCGGAATCTGTAATATGAATGGAAACGCCGTTTTCCTGTTCTATGATCTCCATATTGATAGAACCGCCGTCAGGAGTGTGCTTGATCGCATTAGAGAGGAGATTATATAATATTTCCTCCATCTTGTAAGCGTCGAATAATAAAGGAATACCGGAGGCGCTTGCATTGAAAACAAACTGAATCTGTTTGTCATGAGCTACCTGTTGGAATTGAGAGAAACAGTCTTTGCAGAATGATACGATGTCTCCTTTCCGGAGTTCAATATCCAGCTTTCCTTTATCTTGTTTGGATAACTTGAGTATCTGATTGATTAAACGAAGTAATATTGAACTGTTGTGTTGGATATTCATCAGATGGCGATGTAGCTCGTCTTTTGAAATATCCGGAGTAGATAGCAACTTCTGCAAGGGGGAAATAATTAAAGTGAGCGGAGTACGGAACTCATGTGACAGATTCATGAAAAAGCTCATTTTCATTTCCGATAATTCCTGTATCTGCTTTTTCTCTTTTTGCGCGAGGATCAGTTCGTTTCTTCTTTTCTCACGGATTTTGAAATTGCGGATGATGATATATATAATGAGTATAGATATCACTATGTATAATACGATGAAATACCATCGGAGAAGAAGTGGCTGCAATATCTGGATTTCTATTTCCAATGGTTCCGACCATGTCTCGCCATTACTGGATGCTTTTACAGAGAAAGTGTAATCGCCGGGAGGAATATTGGTGTATTTGGCCGAACGGTTGCCTTGTTCGCAGATAATCCATTCTTTATCAAATCCGTTCAGTTGATAACGATAGATGATTTTGTCCGTGGCGGTAAAGTGCAGGCCTACAAAATCGAGAGAGAAATTATTGTTTCGACTTGATAGAACTAGTTTATCTGTATTGAAGATGGAATGTTTCAGTGGGATCTGACCGTTCACTTCTTCTCCTACTTTTATGTTCTTGTTATTTATGGAGAGACTGATAAAGGAGAGTTTGGGTAGAATGGTATCTTTCGTGAAAACAGCGGGAGTGAAAGAGGTAATCCCATTGGTACCTCCAAATAATAATGTTCCGTTACTCTTTTGTATATAAGACTTTTCGCTGAATTCATTATTGGCAAGTCCGTCATTTAACTGATAAATTTTGATGGATTGCGTCTGTGGATCGATTCTGTTCAGCCCTTTGTTGGTAGCTACCCAGATGAAACCGTCGTTGTCTTCTGATATACTTTTGATACAATTGTTGGAAAGTCCTTTCTGAACGTTGATCCATTGATAGTTCCAGTCTCCGGTGGAAGGAGTCCGTTTTAAATGATACAGTCCGTTATCTAAAGTACCGATCCATATATCTCCATTTCTAGCTTCCTGAATATGGACAATATAGTCCCGGAATAGAATGTTGTTCTGGTGAGTGGCAAAGTTAAATTTCCGGAGTGTGGGAGAGGAGGAAAAACGATTCTCGTGGTTTAGCACGACAAGTCCTTCCGCAGTGCCGATCCATAAGTTGTTTTCTTTGTCTTTCAGCAGTGTACGTATGATATTCGAGGGAAGAGGAATTTCTTTAGAGTTGGTATGATAGGTTGCAACACCTTGTTGGGTGGAACGGTTGTAAAGTGTTAATCCATGGTTGTAAGTTGCAAGCCATAGAAAACAAGAATCCGGCACAATGCTTCGGACGGCGGGTATATGGATACCCGGAACTCTCTGGCTGATGATTTGTTGATTGCTCCCCAACCAGCTTTCATAGAGGCCGTACATGGTTCCGATCCATACTTTTCCTGAATGTCGTTGACTGCAGATAGTATGTACCATATCGTTAGGGAATATGGTCTGTCCTATCACCTGTTGTTGGGTGGAATCAAGTATGCACACTTTACCGTTTAGATTGCCTATCCAATAATTGCCGGAATCGTCTTCTGACATACATTCAATGTTCTGGCCGGATAGGCTCTGCTGAAAAGGAGTCTGGTTTTTATGAAAGCAGAAAGCACCGCTGCGATAGGTTCCTATCCATGTGTTTCCGAAACTGTCTTCTGTGAATGAGGTGGTCCAGGGGTTACCGCTGAAGACTGTTTCCATCTTTCGTTCAGGAGTAATCCCTTTAAGGGGAGTTCGATAGAGGCCGTCAAAGCAGGATAACCAGAGCTGGTCGTCCGAAGATATAAATAATTCTCGTGCCGGATGGTTGGTTAATTGAAAGAGAGTGGAGGTCTTGTCATTGTAAAGGTAGGCTAATCCTTTTTTGAGAAGATATAGTTGCTGTTTATAGACGAAAATCTGGTCGATATCCTGAAGAATATCTTCCTGGAAACGTTGGAATGTATTATGAGTTTCGTCGAAAACGTAAATATTACCCTCGGCCACTGTCAGCTGTTGATTATTGAAAGGTACGCATATATTGGGAAAATAGGAAAAAGAATTCAGGTATTGTTCTACTTGATACTTATTAGCCTCCTTGTCAATCACTTTGATTCGATAAACTCCTCCTTGTCCTGTATATACCCAGATCAGATTTTCTCCATCAGGCTTGATTTTGAGTATGGTTCTTTGTATTCCTGCATCTTCAGGCAGATAGGAGGAAACACGTGTAAATAGATCGGCATCCATATCATAGCGATAAATACCGGTTTCGGTACCAATCCATAGATTACCGCTGTTATCTTCGGTGACATATAGCATCAATCCCGTATCCAGCCCATTATCATATCGGCGGTAAGTTTTGAAAGAATATCCGTCGTATCGCACAATGCCGTCAAAAGTAGTGAACCATATAAAGCCTCTTGAATCCTGGATAATGGAACGTACATAGTTTTGAGGCAGTCCGTTGGCAGATGTTATATGCTTGAATATATACTCATTGGCTTGCGCCGATAAAAATAGGGGTATGAGCAATAAGAGCAGTAGATAGTGTTTTTTTTTCATAATATTATAGCCTGAGCAAGTAAATGGTATATCAAAGGTATGAAAAAAAACGGTTGCAGTAGTAAGAGGTATGGTTAAAAACAAATGTTTTTTATCTTTCTCGTTCTTGGTGAATGCATTCGACGGATGCAAATTAATGGATTCTATGCCCGGATGTTTTTGATATTTTCTTGGATTTCTACTTTAAATAACCAAAAAAGAACCTATAATGCGTTTCGTATTATTAGGCA
>ERZ838827.620-NODE-620-length-39846-cov-5.659697_pt1 | contig 39846 bp, 30 predicted proteins | sample MGYA00519881_ERZ838827 | MGnify/ENA primary metagenome ERZ838827 (study PRJEB31850, sample SAMEA3708842) | human gut metagenome | biome: human gut; feature: human-associated habitat; material: faeces | place: China | collected 2014 ...
GCTAACCCTTAAAGGCAGGGAAATGAGTTAGTGTGTATTTCCCTGCTTTTAGGATACAGACTTCTCGGCCTTGTGCGTGACGGTCCTCACCCTGAGGTCAAAGTCCCACTTGTCGCAGCACAGGTGCATGATGTCCTGCATCATGCCGAGGGCGTCCTCGTTGCCGTCGATGGCGTCGACCTCCACCGCGGGCAGCTCCCAGTTGAACTCCCAGCCGAGCGCGATGAGGAATCCCAGAAGCTCGCCGCCCGTGCCGCAGCCGAAGTCGAGGACCCGGATCACGTCCCGCTCCGCAAGCATCTTCTTCACGGACGGCATGGTCCGCATCAGATGCTCGAAGATGACGGCGCTCTCAAGGACGGTTCTCGGAAAGTACGTTCCAAGATAATCCAGATTCTCATCGTGAGAATTTTCCAGATTCTCGCGCGCTTTTTTCCAGTCAGGATTGTAACGGGCTCCCGCCGGCCCCAGAATCATGCGCTCCAGAAAGTCGTACGCCCCGGTCAGTCCGATCAGCTTGGTCATGCATGCGCTCCTTTTTCCTTGATGACGGTTTCATTCTGATCCCGGGAGCCCTCACGCCACGAAACCGCAAATTTGCGGTTTGCTATAGTTGTATGAATCAAATCGCTTTCAGCACCCGACTTCGGGACGCATCGCCATGGCCGACAGCAAAAGACGCATTCTCCTCATCGCTCTTGGAACAACACCTCACCTTCTGACGCTCACGCTCGCGGCGCTCTACAAGGAGTCGCCCGAGGCCATGCCGACCGAAATCCGCATCGTCACGACGGAGCTCGGGGCCGAGATGGCCAGGCGGTCCTTCTTCGGAGAAGGCAATATCCTCGACGCCTTCTGGCGCGACTACGGCCTGAGTCCTGCGGCCTTCACCGAAGCCGACATTCATGCGATCTCCTCCGCAGACGGCGAGCCCATCGCCGACATCCGCACGCTCGACGACAGCAACCGCGCCGCCGACCTCATCGTCAAGCTCGTGCGCGAGTGCTGCGAGGATCCCGACGCCTCGCTCCACGTCTCGATCGTGGGCGGACGCAAGAGCATGGGCATGCTCATGGGAAGCGCGCTCACCTTCTACGGGCGCGACCGCGACCGCATCAGCCACACCCTTTCCGAAAACGAGACGGCGCCCGACCGCAGGCCCTATCCGTCTCCCGAGGAGCTCGCCGCCAATCCGGACGTCGTGATCCTCGCCGACCTCCCCTTCCTGCGCCTTCGCCAGATTCTTCCCGCCATGATGCTCTCGAAGGAATACTCCTTCAGCGAGATCGTCCGGAACTCCCAGCAGGCGATCGAATACATGCCGCGCGTGCGCCTCACGCACGACGGCAGCCGCTGGCGCCTCTACGCCGACGGCGTGCCCGTTCACCTCGAGCCCAAGCTCCTCGGCCTCTACGCCTGGCTGCTTCTTCGCACGAAGCTCGGCCGCGAGACGCCCGTCTCCTACGGCATGCTCCCGTCGGAGGTCTTCCTGCACCTTCGGCTTCAGTTCGTCCGGGTGCTCGGCCTCATCCTCACGGATAACCGCCGCAGCACGGCCTGCAGAAGCCACCTCGGCGTCGAGGAGCACGTGCTCGAGCAGGCCGTCAGGTCCCTTCAGACGGAAGGCATCGAGTCGGACGCCGAGTTCTACCGCGCCTTCAAGGCCGCAGCGGGCGCCGAAGGCGACGCACGAAGCGCCGAGGCGCACAAGGCCTTCGTGAACGCCGAGCGCAGCTTCTCGAAGAACGTCTCGGAACTTCGCTCGAAGTGCAACGACAAGATCCGCGCCGAACTCGCGGACCAGATACCCGACGTGACGGGCCGCCGCTTCAACAGCTACCTCGTCGAATCGAACGGCCAGAAGGACGCGACCGCCTACGGCCTGCAGATCTCGCCCGAAAACATCGAGCTGCCGCAGATCCTCCTCGACCTGTGCAAACCCGTCGGAACGGGCGCCGTGCACCGCTGGCGCGAAGTCTGAGGACGAATTCCGCAAATCTGCGGAATTCCCCGCCTTCCCGCCCCGCCCGCACAATCGGATCATGGCGGCGAATCCGCGCCGCATCTTGAAGGGCGACTTCGCCCGTGGACAAACGTCATGACCGATTCCGTCACGCTGCGGCCCGACCCGCAGGCCGCCTCCCGCATCGAATTCACCGCTCTCAGGGATGAGGGCGAAAGCACGCTCTCCATCGTCGTTGACGCCGACGGCGGATGGCGCCTCAACGAAACGGACGAATGCGCCCGTTCGGGAACGATTTCAGCCGGCTGCCTGCACGATCTGATTGTGGGTTTCCTCAGTGCTTTCGGCATTGAGGATGAAATGACCTTAGAATTGACGGAGATCCGCGGATCCTGGTTCGTTCGCTTTCTCATGGCGGGCGTGCCCGTTTCCTCGAAGTCCGGTCCGATCCTTTCCGAAGCGGTCTCGCCATACCGGACGCTCGACGGCCTGCTGAGACAGTGCTTCGGCACGCCGCGCGGGATCTTTTCCGACCGAACCACCTGACCCGCGACCACCGTTCATGTCCCAAAGCGAATCGCCCCGCGACTTTTACCACCGCCTCGAAAGCGGGCTTTCGCCGCTCATCAGGCTCATGCTCGCCGAGCATCTGCCGAAAATCGGCGGCCGAAAATGGTGGGAGGCCTGCGTGCTGAGCTCTCTCACGCCCATCCAGCTCGAGTACGTCCGCGAGCCGGAGAACCTCGAGCAGTTCGATTTTCCCGCTCTCGTGAACATCGTGCACCACAACTGGCGCACGCTCAGGCCCTCGCTCGGCATCGGCAACGAGTTCACGAACTACCTCTTCTCGCTCAAGACGCTGCGCAACGAAGTCGAGCACAGGCCGGACCTCGTCCTTGACGACGAGCGCCGCAGGCATCTCGAGCAGTCGGCCCGTCTGGCCATGAGGCTTCTCAACAAGGACGAGGCCACGGGCCCGAACCTCTGCACGCCGCTCGTCGCCCGCAGCATGCGCGCGGGCATTCTCGCGTCCGCCATCGCCGTGGTCGGACTCGGCGTCCTCCTTCTCAAGCCGGGCGACGCCGTCACCGTCACGCCGCCCGAGGCGGCCGATCCCGCGCCTGCCGCCGCCCGCACGGCACAGGCCGAGACGAAGCACATCACGGCGGGCCTTGCCTCGAAGCTCGGCTCCGACCGCATCAACGTCTGCATGCGCTACCAGCGAAACGACGGCACCTGGTCGAAGCGCTACACCGTGCACGCGACGATCGAATACGGCTGTCGCCTCAACGAACTGCTGCACCAGTCGCTCTACAAGCCCGACATCAGGCACCTCGTCGTGCACTGGCGCAAGACCGACGACTACACCGTCATCCCGCTCAACGCGGGCGAGGCCAGGCCTCCCGAGACCTTCGCCGCCTACCGGGACAGCCGCACGCGTCCCTGGGAGCTCAAGACAGGCTGGGACGGCTGCCGTACGCCCGATGCGGGCGCCCAAAAGCGCCCCTGACGCCCGCTGACGAAACTCCCGATGCACGAAGGCGCCGCTCCTGCCGGAGACGGCGCCTTTTCGTCATCAGTCCGCCCGCATGGTCGAGTAGCTCACGAAGCGCTCGACGCGGGCGCCGCTGTACCGCCCGTCAAGGCCGAGCCTTCGGCAGAGAGCCGCATACCACGACTGTGAAATCCCGCCGTCAAAACTCCATTCGCGTCCTTCCATGCTCATCGTCAGGCATCCCGAAATGTGCGGGTACCTTTTCCCGAGCTTGTTGTCGCGAATGTATCTGGACACCTCGGCCGAACGCGTGAAGCCCAGCGGCTGCATTTCCGAGACAAGACGCTCGAATTCCTCGCGTTCCAGTTCCGACTCTTCAGTTCGCCTGCGCACAAGCATTTTGTACTCTCCTCGAAAAATGTTTCGGGACGAAATTCCGGTCCCGACAGGGAATGAAAAAAAGAAAAAACCGATGCCGGCGCCTCACGGCGCGGCGAACGGCAGGGCCGCGGGCCTCACCTCGTAGGCCTCGAGCCGTCCGTTGAGGCGCACGACCTCCTCCTCGGAGAGCTCGGCCCCGCGCAGGTGGCGCGGGATGTCGAGGCAGAGCGCGACGAAGCGCCCGCCTCTGCGGCAGACCTCGGAGGCCAGGTGCACGGGGAGCGTGCCCACGACGACGTCGCCGGATCCGACGTCCTCCGGATCGAGCGCCTCGACCCAGCGGTCGACGGGCAGACGCCTCGACTTCATCCAGGAAACGGCGCCGACGTGGCGCCCGACGAAAATGGTGCTCATGAGTCTTCGCTCCTCAAGCTGTTGATCCGACCGGGGTCGCGTTCACGAGCGGAACGCCCCCGACGAAATGAAGTTTAGGAAACGAACCTCGATGCCCGCGAAACCGCAAATTTGCCGTTTCGGTGCGGGGCGACGGATCAGAAAGACTATCAATGCGGGAAGGCCGCGCAGGATGCGCAGGATGCCGCAGACAGAAGGAGCAGAAAAATGACGAATCAATCAACGAAGATCACCCCGCTGCACGTGCATGCCTACTTCATGACCTCGGACGACATCAAGCTGTCGCCCGCCTTTCAGGTTGCCGCCGAAAGCATGGTCGCAATGACGGGCAATCCTCCCAAGGGCATCGCGATGCCCGACCACCTCACGGGCTTTTGTCTTGCCGAGCGCATCGAGTTCCGGCACACGTCGCTCTCAAACGGACAGCTGGAGATATTCGAGCTCATGAGCGTTCCGGACGCCCGGCACCCGGAGAGCGTCCCATGGCGAAGTCGTTACGTCCTCTCGGAAACCCGCCTAGGAACAGCTGCAGGCATCTCGACGATCAACAGCGGCTCAAACGCCGCCCCCTTCTGGAACAAGGGCAACGTCTTCCTGGCCATGTGTACTTATGCGTATGGACGCATTTCCGAGCGCTATGCAATGGGACTCGGCGCCCGGACTTTCGATCCGCACACAGCCGAGACCGTCGCGAGTCCTCGACCGCCGCACTTTGAGAAGACATTCGAGAGGATGCTGGACGCCTTGACGGGATTCAGCGCCGACGCTGCGGCCCTGAAGGCGAACGACCGCCTGCCGAACTGGCAGCTGCTCTATCCGGGGGAGTACGAGTGCTACATTCCCGACGATCTTGAGAGAGGCACGTACAGCATTCCGGCCGCTCCGTACGCCAAACTTGTGCCTGTGACGCATCGCATCCAGATGGTCACGATGCTGCGTTTCGTGACGAAGCGCCTTCTGGCCTATTCGGTCGCCCATCCCGAGTCCGCGCGTACTCAGACACGTCATCTTTCGAAACTTCCACCCTTCGTCATCCGCTGCGAATCGGACATGACGGAAAACTTCGGCTCAACCAGACCGGAAGACATCGAGTTCCTAACAAAGGAGGGAAGCTCGGTTTGCACCCCGTCATTGGACAACTACATGCACGAAAAGCCTCGGTATTGCTTAGAATTCCGCCTTTTTTCTCAGGAGCGCAAAAACGCGGGGCTTTGTCCCATTGTTCGGCAAGTCTGGAGAGTCAAGGACGGAGGCATGATGCAAGCGCCGAAGGTTGAAGAACCGTACGCCCTCGAGCTTGATCCAAAGCCTCACCCGCTGGCAGGCATGCTCGAGCCGCGCCGCAACCGCCACGAGGCGGCCGACGTGAAGCTCTTCGTGCCGACGCTCCCGGACGTGGAACCCGACGGACGCATCGAGCGAATCGACACGACGGCGCTCCTGCAGGCCGAGCTTGAAAGGCGCAGGCGAAGCGAGGCCGGCGGGAGCGAGACGGAAAGGCTGTCCGAAGCGCTCTCCAAAGCCGATGCCAGGATCAGAAGTCTTGAGGCCGAATGCCATCGTCTGGAAACTGAAAGGAACTCGCTCGTGCGCGAAGTCGACGAACTGAGGCGCGACAATCACGAGGCCCGCACGAAGGCGGGAAGCCTTGAGGCGGCGCTCTCCTCCGCCTCCGCACCCGCAGCCGCAGCAACAGACATGCCGTCCGACGCGGCCGACATGCTGCTCGGCCTTCTGGCGGATCCCAAGAAGACGCTCACGGTGTCCGAGGGACTGGCGCTAGCCGAAACGCTCGCCCGAGGAAGGCTCGTGGTGCTTGCGTCGGCCCGCCAAAGCGCGCGCGACCTGCCGCCCGACAGCAGGCTTGGCGGACGCGTCCTCAACATGCTCGCCCGCCTCGTGCTCGACTGGCTGCCCGTCTTCATTGAAAAGGGCGACGCGCCGGCGCGCAAGGCCTTCACGGCGGCCGAATACGCGGCCCATGAGTCGGAGACGACGCGTCAGGGCGGGTGGGCCGCCGCCGAGCGCACCTTCCTGCATCAGGGACGACGCATCCGCATGGAGCGCCACCTCAGGGTCGGAATCGGCTACGACCCGAGATCCTGCATCCGCATCTACTTCGAGGTCGAGCAGGAAACGAGCAGGATCCTCATCGGTCACTGCGGCCGTCATCTGAGACTCAAGTCGACCTCTTGAGAAAGACACGCACATGACGAAAAACGGGTGCGGTCTGTTGCGGACCGCACCCGTCGTCATGAAGTCATGCAGGGTTCGTCAAGCGAACCCGGCAAGCGTACTCGTCAGTCGAGCTTCGGAAGGCCTTCGGCCAGACGGTCGAACTCGGCCGTCCACTCGACGCTCCACTTCGCCTTCAGCTCATCGTCGACCCAGGCCGCGTCGATGCTGTTGAGCATGAACTGGCGCAGGTCGCCGATCGTGAAGCCGAGCCAGTTGTACATCAGCTTCCAGCTCTCGCTGATCGAAACCTGATGCATCGTCGGGTCGTCGCTGTTGGGGAAGACTCGAAGGCCCGCGCGCACCATCGCGCGGATCGGATGGCGGACGGCCCATTCCTCGTCCGTGAAGGTGCGCAGATAGTAGGAGTTCGTCGGGACCACCGAGAAGATGACGCCGCGGCGGCGGGCCTTCGCCATGAGGGCGGGATTGTCGGTGATGGTGTAGCCGTGGTCGATGCGGCTGCATTCCAGAAGGTCCATCGCGGTCTCGACGTTGCGCCAGTGCTCGCCGAACTCGCCCGCGTGAGCCGTCACGAAGAAGCCCGCCTCGCGGGCCATGCGGTAGGCCTTCCAGAAGTTTTCGGGTTCATGCCCCGTCTCGCGGTAGTCGATCCCGAGGCCGATCGTCTCGGGCGCCCTGTGAGCGCGCATCTCCTCGACGAGGCGCACGGCGTCTTCGGGCGTCGCCTCGCGGTCGATCGAGGGAATCAGGCGGCCGATGACGCCGAACCGCATCCCGCCCTCGCGAAGGCCCTGGACGATCGCGGCCTGAGCAGCCTCGTAGGTCATGTGCTGCGCAAGACCCGTCCAGTTCCAGAAGAATTCGATGTAGCGAACGCCCTGGGCGGCCACGCGCTCCATGTGCTCGACGGTGATGCGGCGCAGATATTCGGGCTTCGTGAGAATCGAGCTCTCGAGCGCACGGAAGATGCGCAGGACGCCCACGGGCTTGTCGCCGCGCGTGTAGAAGCCCTCGATCTCCTCCGCAGTCACGGGCGCGCCCGACTGGGCGACGAGGTCCGTGAAGGTTTCGCGGCTGATCGTGCCGAGCAGATGACAGTGCAGCTCGGCCTTCGGGAAGGTCGAGAAGAACGCCTCCCACTCGGGGGTGAGTTCACGGGTGAACGGAGAGTCGGGCACGAAGCCCGGATTTGTGCTACGCATGATGTTGTGGTCCTTTCTGTTTCTGTCTTCACGGGACCTCCCGTCGGCAGACCGGACGGCCTGCGGGGAAAGGCCCGCGGAATGTCTTCACGTGAAGATAATAGCGCGCCCTCGTCGAACCGCCTCCCCAAAAAACGTCAAATGCCCGTCAACGCCTTGACGAGAGTCAAATTAACGTATCACTCCCTTTTATGCAACGCGTCAGGCATATTACGATGTCTTCCCGTGAAGACATTTTTCCCAAAAGGAGGGGGACATGCTTGAAGTCATTCTCTGCGTGATCGTGCTCGTTGCCGCCGGCACGGCGATCGCCAAAAACTACAGTGCGACCGTCGTGCTCTTTGCCGCCGGCCTGCTTCTGATGTACGTTGCCCTCGTGATGGGGCACCCCGTCCTGAGCGACAAGCTCACGTCGGGCATTTCGTGGTTCGACCCGTTCAAGACGATCAGGGACCTTTTCGTCAAGCAGTATTCGAACGCGGGCCTCATCATCCTGACGCTCTTCGGCTTTGCGGCCTACATGTCGCACATCGGCGCCAACGACATGGTGATCCGCGTGCTGAGCAAGCCGCTTGAGCGCATTTCGTCGCCCTACGTGCTCGTTCCCTTCGTCTTCTGGATCGGAACGCTCGCCTCGATCATCATTCCGAGCGCCGCATCGCTTGCGGTCGTGCTCATGTCGACGCTCTATCCCGTGCTGCGCGCCGCCAGAATGACGCCGCTCACCGCGGGCGGCGTCATCGCCACGACCGCCACGATCGTGCCGACGCCGCTCGGCGGCGACAACGTGGTGGCCGCGCGCGTGCTCGGCTTCGACAACGTCGTCGACTACGTCTTCTTCCATCATGCGCCGATCTCGATTCCCTGCATCATCCTCATGGGCGTCGTGCACTACTTCTGGCAGAAGCACATGGACAAGAAGGACGCGGGCCGCGGCGACGCCGTGCTCGACATCGAGGACAAGCACTCTCCCGTCGAGGGCGTCCCGCTCTGGTACGCCGTCTTCCCCGTGCTGCCGCTCGTGCTCACCATCCTTCTCTGGCTCTTCTGCAAGTCCGCGAAGATCGGCCTCGTCGAGATCACGCTCTTCTCCTTCGCGCTCGCTTTCGTCGCCGAACTCGCCCGCAGGGGCGACGCCTCCGCCCGCATGAAGGACGTCAACATCTTCTTCAAGGGCATGGGCGACGGCTTCTCCAAGGTCGTCATCCTCATCGTGGCCGCGAGCTCGATGGTCGCGGGCCTCAAGGCCATGGGCCTCATCGACATGATCTCCGACTCGCTCAACGGGATCGAGAACGCAGGCGCGGGCCTCATGACCGCGTTCGCAGGCATCACCGCCCTGATCACCTTCATCAGCGGCTCGGGCAACGCCGTCTTCTACAGCTTCATCGAACTCATCCCGCAGATCGCCGACAAGGCGGGCATCGACCCGATCATGATCGCGCTGCCGATGCAGCTCACCTCGAACATCATCCGCGCCGCCTCTCCGGTCGCTGCCGTCGTGATCATCGTCTCGGCCATCATCAAGGTGAATCCGCTCGTGCTCGTCAAGCGCACGGCCGTGCCGCTTCTCTCGGGCTTCCTCGCGATGATGATCGTGTCCTGGATCCGCTACATCTGACGGAGGAACGAGCCGAATGAACACGCCCAGACAGGAGCTCAAGGACTTCGTCGACTCGCTCGTCGAAGAGTGGGACGCCATCCCCGGCATGCAGACGCAGGGCGTCCCCGTCATCGCCCGCATCGTCAGGATGAGCCATTACATCGAGCGCAGGCTCTCCGCCAACCTCGCCCGCTTCGACCTCTGCCGCGGCGAGTTCGAGGTGATGGCCGTGCTCGCGCGCAATCCGAGGCGCGAGTTCACGCCGAAAGTCCTGCAGTCGAAGATCCTCGTCTCCTCGGGCGGTCTCTCGAACCGCATCAAGAGCCTTGAGGCCAAGGGCCTGCTCACCCGCGAGCAGAGCACGGGGGACGGACGCGAGGTCATCCTGCGCGCGACGAAGGCGGGACGCGACGTCGCCCTCAAGGCCGCAGCGTCGCACATGCAGCTCGAGCGCGAGATGCTCCAGGGCTTCCCCGCCGAGGACGCCGGCGAGCTCGCGGAGCTCCTCAGGCGCCTCATCCTCCTGCAGGAGGAGCCGCTCAACAAGGACGGCAGGAAATAATCAGGCAGGCCCGGACAACACTCTCCAATGCAATCGCCCCGACTCGAAGGAGCCGGGGCGATTGCTTTCATGGCCTTTTGCCGATGCGCTTCTGATGCATGCCGTCAGACCGGACAGGACTTGAGGTCCTCGACATGAGGCACGAGCCAGGCGGGCTCGCGATCCTCTCTTGCGCGGATGTCGTCCTCATGCTCGAGCGTGAGCGAGACCGCGTCGAGACCTTCGAGGAGGCACTTGCGGCGGAACGGATCGAGCGTGAAGCGCCAGGTCCTCTCGCCCGCCGTGCAGGTCATCGTGACGAGATCGACCGTCACCTTCATGCCGGGATCGGCCTCAAGGATCCTGAAGAGCTCGTCGACCTCCTCCTCGGCGAGCTTCACCAGCACGAGCCCGTTGCCGAGCGCGTTGTTGCTGAAGATGTCGGCGAAGGACGGCGCGATGATGGCGCGGATGCCGAAGTCGAGCAGCGTCCAGGGCGCGTGCTCGCGGCTCGAGCCGTTGCCGAAGTTGCGGCGCGCGACGAGGATTGAGGCGCTCCTGTAGGCCGGCTTGTTGAGTACGAAGTCGGGATTCTCGATCGTCTCGGCGTCGTCAAGATAGCGGCGCTCGTGAAAGAGATGCACGCCGAAGCCCTTGCGGTCGACCGCAAGCAGGAACTGCTTCGGAATGATCTGGTCGGTGTCGACGTTGGCGGCGTCGAGCGGGGCGGCGACGCCCGTCAGAGTCGTGAACTTTTCCATTTCTGCGAGCCTCCTCAAATGAAATCGCGGACGTCGGCGATGTGGCCGGCAACGGCTGCGGCGGCGGCCGATGCGGGGCTCATCAGATGGGTGCGGCTGCCGCGTCCCTGGCGGCCGACGAAGTTGCGGTTGGAGGTGGAGGCGACGCGCGAACCCTCGGCGGCGCGGTCGTCGTTCATGGCAAGGCACATCGAGCAGCCCGGAAGCCTCCACTCGAATCCTGCCTCGATGAAGATCCGGTCGAGCCCCTCGGCCTCGGCCGCGGCGCGCACGGCCATGGAGCCCGGCACGGCCAGGGCGCGAACGCCGTCGGCCACCCTGCGGCCCTTCAGTACTCTGGCCGCCTCTCGGAAGTCCTCGAGACGCCCGTTCGTGCACGAGCCGATGAAGACCGTGTCCACCTTTGCGTCGGTTACGGGCGCGCCCGGCTCGACGCCGATGTAGGCGAGCGCGGCTTCGGCGCCCGCACGCTCGACGGGATCGGCCATTTCGGCGGGAACGGGCACCCTGCCCGTCACGGGCATAGCCTGTCCCGGATTCGTGCCCCAGGTCACGTGCGGCTCGAGGCTCGAGCAGTCGATGTGAACCTCCTTGTCGAAGACGGCGTCGTCGTCCGAGCGCAGCGTGCGCCAGTATTCGACGGCGGCGTCCCATGCTTCACCCTTCGGAGCAAAGGGACGGCCCTTCAGATAGGCGAACGTCGTCTCGTCGGGTGCGATCATGCCCACCTTGGCGCCCACCTCGATGGCCATGTTGGAGAGCGTCATGCGTCCTTCCATCGAGAGCGCCTCGACGCCCGTGCCCGCGAATTCGATCGCATAGCCCGTGCCGCCCGCAGTCGTGATCCTTGCGGCGATCGCGAGGATCAGGTCCTTGGCATAAACGCCCTTCGGGAGAACGCCGTCGCAGACGATGCGCATCGTCTTGAAGCGCTGCTGCTTGAGGGTCTGGGTCGCCATCACGTGCTCGACCTCGGACGTGCCGATGCCGAAGGCGAGCGCGCCGAAGGCGCCGTGCGTGGCCGTGTGGCTGTCGCCGCACACGAGCGTGGTGCCCGGCAGCGTGAAGCCCGTCTGCGGGCCCACGATGTGCACGATGCCCTGGCCGGGATGGCCCAGGCCGAAGAGCGTCACGCCGAACTCGCGGCAGTTGCGGATCAGGGTCGTCACCTGCTCGCGCGCCATCGGGCTGCAGACGTCGAGCGTCGCCTTCTGCGTCGAGATGTCGTGGTCCATCGTCGCGAGCATCAGGTCGGGACGGCGCAGCTTCCTGCCCGCCTCCCTCAGGCCCGAGAAGGCCTGCGGAGAGGTGACCTCATGGAGCAGATGGCGGTCGATGTAGAGGAGCGGCAGTTCACCCGGCAGCTCGTTGACGACGTGGGCGTCATAGACCTTTTCGTAGAGCGTCCTTCCCATGATCAGGCCTCCTCGACGGCGCGGGCGACGGCGTCGCCCATGGCGGCGGTGCCGACGACCGTGGCGCCCGGCATGGCCGAGGCCAGGTCGCCCGTGACGACGCCGGACTTCAGGACCTTCGCGACGGCGGCCTCGATGCAGGCGGCGGCCTCGGGTTCGCCGAGGGAATGGCGCAGCATCATGGCGGCCGAGAGGATCTGGGCGATCGGATTGGCGATGCCCTTGCCCGCGATGTCGGGCGCGGAGCCGCCCGCGGGCTCGTAGAGGCCGAAGCCCGAGCCGCCGAGTGAGGCCGACGGGAGCATGCCCATCGAGCCCGTCACCATGGCGCATTCATCGGAGAGGATGTCGCCGAACATGTTGGAGCAGAGCACGACGTCGAACTGCGAGGGCGCCTTGAGGAGCTGCATCGTGGCGTTGTCGACGTACATGTGCTCGAGCGTCACATCGGGATGGTCGGCCGCGACCTCCTCGACGGTCTCGCGCCAGAGGCGGGACGTGGCGAGGACGTTGGCCTTGTCGACGGACGTCACGCGGCCGCGGCGGTGGCGGGCGATCTCGAAGGCGAGCTTCGCGATGCGCCTCACTTCGGCGCGGGTGTAGGTTTCGGTGTCGAACGCACGTTCGGCCTCGCCCTCGCCTTCGCGGCCCTTCGGACGACCGAAGTAGATGCCGCCCGTGAGCTCGCGCACGCAGACCATGTCGAAGCCCTTTTCGGCGATGTCGCGGCGCAGGGGCGAGAGGCCCTCAAGACCTTCGTAGAAGCTGGCCGGACGCAGGTTGCAGAAGAGTTCGTAGCGCTTTCTCAGGGGGAGCAGCGCGCCCACTTCGGGGCGGGACTCGTGCGGGAGCGCGTCCCACTTCGGGCCGCCCACGGAGCCGAACAGAATGGCGTCGGCCCTGTCGCAGGCCTCGACGGTTTCGTCGGGCAGCGGCCTGCCGCAGGCGTCGATGGCGGCGCCGCCGACCAGGCGCTCGTCGCGGGTGACCGTGAAGCCGAATTTCTTCGCCGCTGCGTCCATGACCTTCAGCGCCTCGGCCATGACTTCGGGGCCGATGCCGTCGCCGGCGAGGACGGCGACGTGATGCGTGCGTGTCTGCATGATGCTTGTCTCTTTTGATGCTGTCGTTAAGTTTTGGGGTTGACCTTGATGCCGATGAATCAGGGCAGGTGCTGCGGCACGTCCGCGTCCTTCTCATGGCGGCGCGTCTCGCGGATGCGGTTCGCGCGGTCGATGTTGTTGCTGGCGTGGATCAGGGCGAGCGCGGCGGCCTCGAGAATGTCGACCGACATGCCGATGCCGTGGAAGATGCGGCCCTCGTGCCTCACGTTGACGTCGACCTGGCCGAGTGCGTCCATGCCTGCGCCGTTGGCGGAGATCGTGAAGCTCGTGAGTTCGCAGCGGATGCCGGTGAGGCGCGTGATGCAGTTGTAGACCGCGTCGACGGGACCGTTGCCGATCGAGGAGTCGCTGCGGGTGCGCTTGCCGACGCGCAGACGAACGGAGGCGGTCGGGATCGAGTGCGAGCCGCCCGTCATCACGCTCAGGGCGTCGAGCTCGAACGTGTTCTCCTCCTCTTCGAGCGTGGAGCAGAAGAGGAGTGCCTCGAGGTCGTAGTCGAAGACCTGGCCCTTCTTGTCGGCGAGCTTCAGGAAGCGCGCGTAGATTTCGTTCAGATCGTATTCGTCGTCCTTGTAGCCCATGTTGGCGAGCGAGGCGCGGATCATGTGGCGGCCCGAGCGCGCCGTCATGCGCATCGTGTTGCCCGTGAAGCCCACGCTCTCGGGCGTGAGGATCTCGTAGGTCTCGCGGTTCTTGAGGACGCCGTCCTGATGAATGCCCGACGAGTGCGCGAAGGCGTTGGAGCCCACGATCGCCTTGTGCGCGGGCACGGGCTCGCTGCAGATCTTGGAGACGAGGCCCGAAGTGCGGGCGATCTGCTTCGGGTTGATGCCTGTGTAGAGACCGCCGAGCGACTTCTCGCGCAGCTTGATCGCCATGGCGACCTCCTCGAGCGAGCAGTTGCCCGCACGCTCGCCGAGGCCGTTCATGCAGCACTCGATCTGGCGCGCGCCGTGCTGAATGGCGGTGATCGAGTTGGCCGTGGCCATGCCGAGGTCGTTGTGGCAGTGAACCGAAATGATCGCCCTGTCGATGTTGGGCACGCGGTTGAAGAGCGTCGTGATGATGCCGCCGAACTCCTCGGGCACCGTGTAGCCCACGGTATCGGGAATGTTGACGGTCGTGGCGCCCGCATCGATCGCGGCCTCCACCATGCGGCAGAGATGGTCGATCGGCGTGCGGCCCGCGTCCTCGCAGGAAAATTCGACGTCGTCCGTGTAGTTGCGGGCTCGCCTGACGGCCTCGACGCCCATCTCGAGGATCCGGTCGAAGTCCTTGCGAAGCTTGTCCCTCACGTGAATGTCGGACGTGGCGATGAAGGTGTGGATGCGGAACCGCTCGGCCGCCTTGAGCGCCTCGGCGCAGGCGTCGATGTCGCCCGCCACGGCGCGGGAGAGGCCGCAGGGCACCGCACGCTTGAGAACGGAGGCGATGCTGCGCACGCTCTCGAAGTCGCCGCGGGAGGATACGGGAAAGCCCGTCTCGATCACGTCGACCCCGAGCTGCTCGAGGGCGAGTGCGATCTGCATCTTCTCGCGTGCGGAGAGGCTCTGAGGCAGGGCCTGCTCGCCGTCGCGGAGCGTGGTGTCGAAAAGGATGATGCGCTTGGGATCCGTGTAGATCATGAGGTCGGCTCTTTGTCGTTGTGCGTTGAACTGGGTTCGAAGCCCCGGACCGCATCTTCTGAATGCGCGTCACGAAGGGCGGCAAGACAACTTTATGTCTTCGCAAAACCGACGTCAATTGCAAAAACCTCAAAAATCACATGGTTATTGCCAAGCTGTTGATTTTAATGAGAAATGAATTTGTGCTTAGGGAATTTCACCTAGTTTGATTTTCTGCAAAAAGTGACGCTTTTGCAAGACAGCAAAAATGCAGGAAGGGATGTTTTTGCAAAAATCCGCCGTCGCGAAAGGCACGGTTCTGAAGGAGAGGAGAGAGAGAGGAAGGAAGGAAGGAAGGAAGGAAGGAAGCGCACCCGAACTTGAACCCGAGGCCCTTGGAGGTCCGGGCAACGAACGGGCGGCGAACGGGCGGCTAGCAGCGCGTTGTTCACCGTGAACAACGAGCTACTAGCCGCGAACGGCGACGGGGTCGGGCGAAATGCCCGCCGTCGAGCAGCGCCGGCGAAACACCGGCGACGAACCTTCGGGTGCGCGTCCGTTGTTTGAATGCTAGCACGGCTCCTGAAAACACGCGTCCCCTCACGGGCGGGCGGTCAGAGGCGCTCGAGCCTCACGTCGTAGGCGGCGGCGTTGTTGCCTCGGCTCCAGCCCGAGGTGGGCAGGTCGGGGACGAGCACGTTGGCGGCGCCGTGGCGGCAATCGAGCCTCACGCCGCCGTCCTCACGCTCGCCCGCCTCCGTCGTCTCGGCCCATGCGCCGTGATGGAGCGCAAGCACGCCGGGGCGTACCCTGTCGGTGACGACCGCGGCCGCGCGCACCGAGCCTCTCGGCGTCGAAAGCCTCACGGCGTCGCCCGTCGAGATGCCGAGCCTCGCCGCATCGTCCTCATTGATCCAGCACGGCTCGTACCCGTCCGTGTTGTGCACCCTGCGCGTCACGGCGTCAAGCTGGCTGTGCAGCCGCCAGGCGGACTTCGGACTCACGAGCCTGTATTCGCCCGGCTTCGAGGGCTCGCCGAGATAGGCGGGATGTCCGGGACAGTCCTCGAGCCCCGCCTCGGCGACGCGCTTCGACGCGAGCATGATCCTGCCCGATTCCGTCGCGAGCGGCGCGCCCTCGGGATCGGCCGCAAAGCGCTCGAGCGCCGTGGGCCCCGGGACGGCCTCGGGAAAGAACACGATGCCCTTCTTCACGAACGCATCCCAGTCGGGAAGCTCAAGACCCGCCGCAGCCTCTCGGCGCACGGCCTCCTCATAGAGGCGCCTCTGCCAGCCCAGCTCGTCCAGCCCTTCCGTGAAGACGCCCTCAAGGCCGAGCTTCGCGGCAAGACGCCTGAAGATCTCGTAGTCGGAGAGCACATTCCCCTTGGGCTCGAACACCTGCGAGCTTCTCACGATCCCGCGCGCGGCATAGCCGCCGATCCCCGCAATGTCGCTTCTTTCCAGCGGATGCGAGGCGGGAAGCAATATGTCGGCATATTGTGTCGTCGCCGTTTCGAAGACGTCGCAGGCGATGACGGCGTCGGGCCGCCTGAAGCCCGCAGCGAGGCGTCCCGTGTCGGGATGGTGCGCGAAGGGATTGCCGCCCGCCCAGAAGACGAGGCGGATGTCGGGATATTCGAGCTCGATGCCGCCGCAGCGGATGCGCTTTCCCGGATTCAGGAGCACGTCGGCGACGGCGGCGACGGGAAGCGGCTTCGGGAGCCGCTCGGGATGCGTGACGGGACCGACGGGCGCCACGTTGACGGGAAGGCCCGGAAGGCCCCTGCCCGCCGACGCGCCCGCGCCGCCCGAAGAGTAGTGGTAGCGCGTGCCGATGCCCGTACCTCGTCCGCCGATCTGGCCGAGCGCTGCGGCGAGCGCCCAGACGGCCCAGACCGTCGACTCGCCGTAGCGGGCCCTCTGGGGCCCCCAGCCGAGCATGATCATCGTCCGGTGCGCCGCAAGCTCTTCGGCGAAATCCCTGATCGTCTTCTCGTCGAGCCCGCAGATGCCGGCCGCCCAGGCGGCGTCGCGGACGACGCCGTCAAGACGTCCGTCGAGGCAGGCCTCGAGCGTTTCGAAGCCCGTCGTGCGGGTCTCGAGAAAATGACGGTCGGCCCTGCCCGTCGCCAGAAGCGTGTGCACGAGGCCGAGCGCGAACGCGGCGTCCGTCCCGGGAAGCGGAGCGATCCAGCGCCCGCCCGTGACGTCGAGCGTCTCGGGCTTCACGGGATTGACGGCGACGACCTCGAGTCCCTCCTTCGTTCTCATCGCCTCGAAGACCTTCGCCGTGTCGTGCAGCGTCGTGGTCCAGGCGATGTCGTTCGTGACGACCGGATCCGCGCCCCAGAGAATGACGCGCTCGGCATGCTCGAGCACCTCGGCCACAGGCGGCACGTCGGGGTCTCCGCTCCCTGCGATCACCTTCTGTATGGCGGCGATGGCGGCCGTGGAGTAGGAGTTGAAGGTCTGCACGAACCCGCCCTTGAGCATCAGCAGCCTTCTCAGGAGTCCGATCGGATTGTTGACCTCGCCCGTGTTCTTCCAGCCGTAGGACCGGCCCCAGACGGCCGAGGGCCCGTGGTCCGCATATGTCCTCTCGATCGCGCGGGCGGCAAGCTCGAGCGCCTCCTCCCATTCGACCTCGACGAAGGCCTCCCTGCCGCGGCCCTCACGGGTCAGGGCGGGATCGCGTCCCTCGCGGCAGGACCTGAGATAGCCTTCGCGGACCTTCGGAGCGAGAAGGCGTTCGGCGCCATCGCGCCCCGCCAGATAGTCGGCCATGCGTTCCGAGGGCCTCATGTCCTCGGCGATCGGAACGAGCGCGGGACGGCCGTCCGTCATGCGGACGCGGGCGACGCCCCAGTGGGCGGCGACGAGATTGTCGGTACGGGTCATGATCATTCTCCAGATCGACGCAAAGGCCGGCACGGGTCGAACCCGGACCGGCCTTGCCTTGCATTTCACTTCAGACTAACGCAATTCTCAGAAGACGGGAAGCACGCCGCCCTGATACTTCTCCTCGATGAACTTCTTCACTTCGGGAGAGGTGATCGCCTTCTTGAGCTTCTGGAAGGCCTCCTTCTTGTCGTCGCCTTCGCGGATCGCCACGACGTTGCCGAAAGGAGAGCTCTTTTCCTCCAGCGCGATGGCGTTCTTCGCCGGGTTGAAGCCCGCTTCGAGCGCGTAGTTGGCGTTGATGACGGCGGCCGTCACGTCGTCGAGGGCGCGCGGCAGAAGAGCGGGCTCAAGCTCGACGAACTTCAGCTTCTTCGGGTTCGAGACGATGTCGCCGATGCCGGAGAGGAGCGTCGCGCCGTCCTTGAGCTTGATGAGGCCCGCGTGCTCGAGCACCTTGAGTGCACGACCCTCGTTCGTCGGGTCGGACGGCACGGCCACCCTGGCGCCCGCCGGAATGTCGGCGAGGCTCTTCACCTTCTTGGAGTAGAGGGCCATCGGCTCAAGATGCACGGAGACGAGGATGTGCAGGTTGAGGCCGCGGGACTTGACCATTTCCTCCAGATACGGAATCGTCTGGAAATAGTTGGCGTCAAGTTCGCCCGCATCGAGCGCGAGGTTCGGCTGGATGTAGTCGTTGAATTCCACCACCTCGAGCTTCACGCCTTCCTTCTCAAGCGTCGGCTTGATGAAGTTGACGATGTCGGCGTGCGGCACGGGCGTGACGCCGATGCGAAGCGTCGTGTCGGCGAGGGCGCTGCCGGAAATGCCGGACAGGGCAATGGCGGACACGAGGGCGATGGGTGCGAAAAGTCGGGAGAGATTCATTTGGGTTCTCCGGATGTTGATTGCGGAAAAAAAGTTTTTGGGATTGTCGGACGGGGACGTTGTCCGTCCGTTTCGCAGAAACATCAGAGCAGTCAGTGCGGCCGAGGATGCCGCATCAGGCCGAAGAGGATTCGGATGACTGTTCTGGAGAAGGTCGCCTTTGACGAGAACCCCTCGGGTTCGTCTGAAGGCGAGCCCGGACCTGCCGGGCGTTTCCGTTTCGGTCAACTCTCAGAAGACCGTGATTGAACTCTAGCAGAAGCCTTTCGAAGCGTCATGCGAAAGTGGGCAAACCTTGAGGTATTACATCGCGACCTTGGGAAAATGCCTTAGAGGCCCGCCCTGAAGGCCCGCGGGCAGTTCGGCGAAACGGCACCGATCCGTTTCCGCGGGCGGCCCGCACGGAGCCCCGCATGCCATACAGCAAAACATCTCCCGCGAAAAGCCCTCGAAAACCCTGCAATCCCATTCCTTCTGCACCGATCGTCACGCCTTCTTTTGTATCGACATCTCAATCTTTTGAGCCAAGTCATGTCATTTACACTCAATTGAGCAGATACTTAAAGCACACGTCCGAAATATTCGGCGCAACTTTCCGACCAAGGAGAATTGAAATGACGACAGTTGACACGATCGCACAGGCGATCAAGGAAAAGAAGGCCCTGGAATTTGCGTACCACGGCTTTGACCGCGTGGTCGTCCCCTATGCCTGCGGCCTTACGCCCACCAACGAAATCAAGATGATCGGCTTCCAGATCGGCGGCGGCAGCAACTCCGGCGTGACCGAAAAGCTCCGTTTCTACACTGCGGCCGACATGGCAGGCGTCGCCTTCTCCGACGCGGCCTATCGCGAAGCCACTGAAGAAGACAAGGCCGTCTTCGCACAGCTTTCCAAGATCTACGAACAGATCTGATCTGCAAAAGCAGCCCAATGACTGAAGCCCGGTAGCGCATGAGCCGTCCGGGCTTTGCTGTTTTCAGGCCTTGCGCTCCGCCGGCCTGATGCAGGCGGACGGAAGGCACAAGGACAAACGGGCCGCTTCCGAACTTGAACCTTCGGAAACGGCCCGTCTGAAATGGGTGCGCCGCCTTCGAACCCTGACCGTCGGACATCCTGCGCGGACTCCCGGTCGGCGGTCTACCTGGAGCTTCTCCAGGTAGACATGCAGGCATGATCTCCCTTGAGGGAGAATGGCCTCCTTCGAGGCAGCTCCGGCGAAGCGCCGGAAGAATCCTTCAAAGACAGCGCAAAATCAAAACATCGGCATCAAGACGGACGGCTCGGACCGAGACGGGGACACTGCGCCTGCAGTCCCGGGCGGAACTCATCCTGCGAAGCGCCGACCCTGGGCCTTCGGGGCGGCCATCTGAAATCAATTCGCAAAGAAGAGAAAGACTAGCACGCCTCACCGGCGCACGACTCCCCCGCCATCAGCCTGCCGCCAGAGCCTCCCCGATCAGTTCCTCCGAGCATGTCTGGCCGAGCCAGGGACAGTGAACGCGCATCCTTCCCAGAAGGCGGGCCGAAACCCAGACATCCGCCTCGAATCTGCCTGCGAGATCGTCGATGACGGCCGTCACAGGTTCACCTCCGGGCACGGGCACACGTGAATGCCACGAACCTCCGGGACAGGAAAGTCTCAGAATCCCGCCCTCAAAGGCCATCATATGCATCATGACCTCAGGCGAAAGCCGGACCAACAGATCACCGTCCTCCATGCAGGCCTGCAGCGTGAACTTCGTCTCGACAGTGGTGCCTTCCTCAAGTCTGAAAAGAGCGATCCGGGCCGGCCCGTTTCCGTATTCGAACGCAGGGATTCCCGCTCCAGGCACGACTCTGAGGACGGGCGTCTTCTCAACCTCCCAGACAAGCATGAGGGGCGAGGCCTCCGGCTCCAGATACACCTCCTCGTCCTTCGAAAGAACGGCAAGCGATGAGACTCTCAGTTCTCCGTCCTCCACGGGGCGAGCGGGAGCGGGATAGGCCTCGCGCCAGCTCAACATGTAGCCGATCGGCTCGGGACCGCTTTCGGGATCCGCAACGCAGACGTCGGAAACGACCTGATCGGCAAGACGTTTAGCCAGAATGAGCGAGACCATGTCGCTGCGCCGCTCCAGGAGGGTGACCTGACGGTTGAACAGCTTCTTCCAGCATGCGCGGGCGCTGCAATGACGGGTCTCGAGATCCTCGGCAAGCTCGGCAAAGAGCGCAGGATCCTTTCGCTTCACGACTGCCGCCGCCAGATGCAGCAGCACCGCGTTCACGCTTTGCGCATCAGCGGTTATGCAGGCCGGTTCCCGCGATTCGCGCCTGGGCTTTCTTCTGCTCATTTCGACTCCTCCTTCTTCCTTCCCGCAAGCACTTCGGCCAGGCTCTCGCGCAGCCTTGCACCTTCGGCGGTCTTTACGCTTTCCAGAAACGCAATGTGTCCTCTGAGCATCGGGATGCTCAGCACGCAGCCGTCGAGCTCGGGCGTCCGTCCGCAGGAGACGGCATGCACCGCAGCCCTGAGACGTCTTGCATATTCACGCCGCACGCTCACCTTTTCGTTGACGACGAGGCCCGTGCAGCACTGCCTGCGTCCCTTTCGGAAGATGTTCGTCTTCCTTGGATCAAGCACGAGGCCGATGCGCTGCAGAACGCCGGTCGCAATGCCCAGAAGGCCGACCGCCCCGTCGCCGCCGCTGAACGTGAGGTCGTCCGCATAGCGCGTGTAGACGCAGTCTCGACGGTCCGCCGCATCCGTGAGGATCTCGTCGGTCTTGAGCAGCACGCGATTGAGAAGCGCGGGCGAAGTCGGCGCTCCCGTGGGCAGCACGCCTTCGGCCAGAACGATGTCGACCAGCCTCATCAGCGCGGCGTCGGAAAAGCGTTCGCCGAGATCGCGCCTGAGCACGGAAATCACAAGTCCCCTGCCCACGCTCGGGAAACACGACCGGATGTCGGCGCAGGCAACCACGGCCTGCCCCGCATGACGTGCGGCGTTGCCCACGATGCCTCTTCCCGGCACGAATCCCCAGGCGGCCTCGTGCACGCCGAGCGGCTGCAGAATCCTTTCGTTCACGAGCCTCTGCACCGCCTTGAGGGCGGCCGCAGGCGCATGAATCTCGCGCATGCCGCCGTTTTTCTTGGGAATCGAATGGCGGGCGTAGGAGCCGTCGAAGCGGCAGCCGAGCGGCCTTCCGAAGTCGGCGCGCCCGATGAGTTCGCGCAGGAGCGGAGCGCTTTCGAGCCCGATTCCTAGCATGACCTCCGTCCACGCCGCATCCAGCGGCCAAAGCCTGTGCATCATGGCCAGTGCCTTTCGGGCAAGTGCCTCGTCGGCAGGCCAGAGGCGGGCGACCTCCTCAATCCTGTGATGAACACGGAGCACCCCGTAGAGAACGCCGTCATCGCCGTCGGGCCCCTCTTTCGGCCACCAGTCGAGCACGCGCCTCTGCGAACCCATCGCAGACGCCTCCAGCGCCATGAGACGCTCCGCGGGCTCGACCGCAACTACGGCCAGCGCCTCGTCGATCAGCGACTTCTTTTTCGCCGACAGCAGGTCCGCGGCGCCATCCGCCAGAAGCTTCAGCACAGGACCTGCATGTCCGTCCAGACGCTCGAGAAGCGCGCGCATGCGCGCTGCGGTCAGATCCTCGTCCCGCATCCTGAGGATTTCGCAGGCCTGCTCGCCGTGCAGGTCGACGTCCTCGCACCATCTGCGCGCGGGCAAGACCACGGGCAGGCTCAGCCCAGCGCGAAGCCTCGCGCAGCAGTACTCGAAGAGTCTCCTGCCCGAAAGAATTTCAGGCGAAGCCTCGCCCAGAAGCATGAGTCCGTCATCAGGCACGGCCTTGAGATAAGCCTCGACATAGGCAGGGCTCAGGAAGCCCGCCATGGCCCTGAGCTCCTCTCTCGACCATTTGCAGCCGCAGTTGAAGACATCGATCCGCACCGACCTGTTCATCACGAGACGCAGCAGGCGAAGCCTTTCATCAGGACACTTCTTCAGACGCCGGAGCGCCCCGACCGTCAGCTCGGCCCTCAGGGCTTCGTCTCCGGCAAAAGTCTTCGACCGGATCATGTCTTCGGCGAGCGTGACGTCGTCCACCTTCACGGCGCCCAACACCGTGACGATGCCCTCGGGATCGTACTTCACCATGTTCCGCTGCAGAAAATCCGTGACGAATCTGCGGCGCAGACACGCTCTTCTCATCAGCGCCCCGAGGACGTCCGCATCATCTCTTGCAACCCTGAGCGCTACAGGCGCAGGAGCGGCGTTTTGCGCAGCCTTCCCCCCGGCCTTCTTCCCAGCCTTTTTCCCGACCTTGCCTTCCGTGCTCGTCCGAGCGGGGCGATTGCGTTCGAGCGCCGCCGCGAGCCACTCGCCGGCAGGGCCTTCCAGTGCCGCAACGGAACGTCCCTGAGCACGAAGCACCTGCCTGTACGCGCCGGTCAAAAGGCGCTTGAGCCCGAGTTCCAGCCAGACGGGATCACCGGGCTCGACAACGGAAAAGCACGGCGGCTCGCTCTCCCTGACAAGCCTTTGCCTGAGGGCCGTTCCTGCAGGTTCGGGCCGCTCGTTCACGGCGGCCTTGATCCATTCCAACCGCTCGCTGAGCAGCCTTGCCCTCGAGGGCTGCTGAGTCCGAAGGAGCTTCACGACAAGATCGTCGTCCAGCCTTCCCTTCACGATGGCACCGCATTTCTTCTCAGGCGGAAGAAGCCAGAAGACCGTTTCCGCATCCAGCCCTGCATAGGCTTCGGGATGAGCGACCGTCACAGGCTGGGCGTACGGCCAGACTGCGAGCGCTTCGTAGGCGGGCATGCCGATGCTGTCGGCGATGGTTCGAAGCTTCTCAAGCGTGAACACCCTGACGAACTTCCCGTCCGCAAAATTCTCGACGAACGATTCCTTTTCGCCGAGCACCCAGCCGGGCACGGAAACACCGAGCCAGTCCCGGAGCCAGCGGCTCAGACTTTCGCTCATCGGCCTCCATCCGTTGTCGAAGTGCCTGCGGCCCTCAAACCAGACCGGACTGCCGTTGTTGAAGCATTTGACGCAAAGCTCCCGCTGGAGCTCGGCCGACAGCACGCCGTCGGGTACGCTCCCGAAACAGCTCGCCACCAGTTTTTCGGCACGGCGGTAGCCGCCGCGTGCAATCGCGGACTCGAGACCGTTCAGGCGCTCATTGAACGAACTTCCTGCGACTCGGGCCAGACGCTCAAGGCATCGGCCGTCATCCGTGGCGTAGAGAATCTGCGCGGCCTCGGGCATGCACAGCATGGAAAACATCGACGTCCCTGCAGCCAGCAGGGCCGCCTCGGGCTCGCATGGCACGAGCCTGAGGCCCTTCGACGCCAGTGCGTCGCGGATTCGCCTCCAGACGTCGACCGCCGCCGCTCCCGTCACCCCGCGACAGTCGCAAAGGTTTTTCACGAGATTGAAAGCTCTTCTGCTGCCGCACCTGAGAAACTCCGCCACCGCCACCTCGAGCGCGTGCTCCGGATTCTCGGCCGCAATCGCGTTCGGAAGCCGGGAAAGCCTCTGCGCAGTCCCGCGCATCACCTTGAGCAGCCCCATCGCCTCTCTGGCGCGACTTCCCTCTCTGCCGTCCATGTAATTCAAGTTGGTCGAAGGACTGCACTTCTTGACGATCATGCGCCAGAACGCCTGCTCCTCCGGAACGTCACGAGCGGCCTCGAAAACCCATTTCGAGACCACCTCCTCGGGCAGTTCGGGAAACAGCTCGCCCATGGCGGCATAGATGCCGTCGGCATTCTTGAGGAGCGCCTCCCGCAATGCGGGAATGAAATCGCGTCTCCAGGGATCAACCGAAACGATCGCCTCGGCAATGACCTTGATGGAAATCAGCCGTCGCCATGCAGGATCGCGACAGCCGTCTTGGGGCAGGATGAACATGAAGGAAACCTCCGCAGTCGTCCTTCGGGCTGCAAGACCTCCGACAACTGCCTTTTCTTTTGGAATGTTCATCCATTCTAAGAGACGCCCTGAAAAAACGCGTCCCCTGCACTTTTTCCGCCACCCTTTCATGAAGCAGCGATTCGATCCCGCAAAAAAAAGGAACCGGCCAAAAGGCGGTTCCTGAGAAAGTGCGGAAGCTTCGGCGGTCCAACTTGTCCCGGACCTCAGGTCGACGACCATTCGTCAGGGAGTCAGGCAGGCTGGAGCCGGGAGCAATTCTCCCCAGGCCCGGGCCTGCCGTGCAGAGGTGCCGGCGCATGAGCGCAGGCGAAGGTCTCCTTTGCGAGAACCTGTCCGGCGAAACACCGAACGAAGAGCCTTGGACCGCCGAAGCAAAATGTCTGCGAGGAAAAGCGAATTTCCCCCGCACGTTCCTGACTGTAGCACACTTGCAGAAAAGGCACGTCCCCCTCGTCTGATGCGGTCCTTCATGTTCCGTCCGCAACTCACAGAAATAAAAAGGCCGCCCGCAGGCGGCCTCTGAAGACGAAGCGGCGGACCGTCAGGCCTGCTCCTTCCTGATGCCGATGACTCGTGCGCGGAGCTGTCCGCAGCCGCCCTCGATGTCCTGGGCCGCACTGTCGCGAAGGGTCGCGACGGTGCCTCGTCTGCGCAGGATCGTGATGAGGTCCTGCATGTGGGCCGACTCGGGCCTCCTGAAGCCCGAGCCCTCGACGGGATTGACGGCGATGAAGTTCACCATCGCGTAGCGTCCCTTGATGAGATCGGCCAGACGCTCGACCTGCTCGGGCGCGTCGTTGATGCCCGCCATCAGCGTCCACTCGATCTGGGCGGGGTATCCCGTCTCGTCGGCGTAGTCGAGCGTCCTCTCGAGGAGGGTCTCGACGGGAATGTCCTTCGAGTTGGTGAGGAGCTTCCTGCGCAGCGCGTTGTCCGTGGTGTGGAGGCTGAGCGCGAGCGCGGGACGCACGGAGAGCGCGGGCAGGCGGTCGAAGAGCCTGTGGTCGCCCACGGTCGAGACCACGATGTCCTTGTGCGCGAGTCCGCACACGTTGCCGAAGAACTCCACCGCCTCGCAGACGGCGTCGAGGTTGTGGCTCGGCTCGCCCATGCCCATCAGGACGATCTTCCTGACGTCGCTGCGCACACGCCTGGCCTCGCAGTACTGCGCGACGATCTCGGCGCTCGAGAGCTGGCGCACGAGGCCGCCCTTGCCCGTCATGCAGAAGACGCACCCGACGGCGCAGCCCACCTGAGTGGAGACGCACAGTCCCTGCCTGGGCAGCAGCACCGACTCGACGCACTCGCCGTCCTCAAGCCCGAGAATGAGCTTGACGGTCTCGGCCTCGGCGCTTCGAACGGGCAGCGCATGCGAGAGGCGGTCAAGACGCTCCCTGATGCCGGGCAGCGCCTCGGCCACGGCCTTCGGAAAGCTCTCGCCCTTTCTGGCCTCCCACGGGGCAAGCCCCGCCCAGGCAAGAAAAATGCGCCGAACGTGCTGGGGCTTCGCGCCCAGCGCCTGCCACTCGGCGGCGAGTTCGCTCAGATGAGGGCCTCGGGCCATGGATGCTCCTTTTATATATGGGATGGTGAACGGAAAGCCGTGATTTTAGCCCATGCGCCCGCCGCCTTCAGCGGATCCGCACGGGTGCGTGCAAAACGGCCACCCACCCGCATTTGTTACAGAGTCACGAAATTCACTGTGCCGCAGTTATGCACAATACAGAATACCGCGTTTATGGTATTTTCCATCTTCACCCCTTGCAAAACCAAAAACTTCCTGTACAATTCAAATCTCTCGAGAACGACACGCTCTTGAGAAAACAAAAAGACTGGTGGGAATAGCTCAGTTGGTAGAGTCCCGGATTGTGATTCCGGTTGTCGTGGGTTCGAGTCCCATTTCCCACCCCAGATTCTTGAGTCCCTGCAGATGCAAGTCTGCAGGGACTTTTCTTTTGTCCGTTTTCTCCTCCCTTCCGCCTTTCCATCCCGCTTCCAGGGACTTCCTCCTCGTGCTGCGGCGAAACCGCGCCCCTCAACGCTTTCCCCGATTTCAGCCTCATCCGCCCTGTGCTATTGTTCGTGATCTCCGCAAAAGCCGCCCGAAAGAGGCCGGCTGCGGTCAGGCGCGCGATCGAGAGGACGCGCGCGCAGACAGACACTTCATCACAGCACACTATGAAAAGCTTCACTCTCAAGGAGCGCTGCCTCATCGGCCTCACGCTCTTCTCGATGTTCTTCGGCGCGGGCAATCTGATCTTCCCGCCGTTCCTTGGCGCCCTTGCGGGCGACGCAACCCTGCCCGCCATGTCGGGCTTTGCCGTCACGGCCGTACTCTTCCCGATTCTCGGCGTGGCCGCCGTCGCGCGCTCGGGCGGCCTCACGGCGCTCGGCAACCGCGTCCATCCGGCCTTCGCCTTCCTCTTCACGCTTCTGATCTACCTCTCGATCGGTCCCTGCCTCGCCATTCCCCGTACGGCGGGCACGTCCTTCGAGATGGCGATTGCGCCGCTCTTCGCAGGTGAAGGCGCGCTCTCGGGCACCATCATGGGCTTCGAGGCCCATGCAGTCGCTCAGGCCGCCTACTCCGTCTTCTTCTTCCTGCTCGCCTTCACGATCGCGCTCAACCCCGAAAAGCTCACGCAGCGCCTCGGCAAGATCCTCTCGCCCACGCTGCTCACGCTCATCGCGGTGCTCTTCATCGCCGCCATCGTGCATCCGCTCGGCGAGTACGGCGCCGTGCGCGCCCCCTATGACGCGGCGCCGTTCGTCCGCGGCTTCATCGAGGGCTACCAGACGATGGACACGCTCGCGGCCCTCAACTTCGGCCTCATCATCGCGATGAACATCCGCGCGCTCGGCGTCACGAAGGACTCGGGCGTCGTCCGCGAGACGATCTTCGCGGGCTTCGTCGCGGGCTTCCTGCTCATCACGGTCTATGCCGCGCTTGCGCACATCGGCGCCGAAGCGGGCGGTGCGGGCCTTACGGGCGAAAACGGCGCCCAGACCCTCACGGGCGTCGTGATCCAGCAGTTCGGCCACGCCGGCCTCTTCATCCTCGGCGCGATCTTCTTCATCGCCTGCCTCAACACCTGCGTGGGCCTGCTCTCCTGCTGCTCGAACTACTTCCGCGACACGTTCCCGGTTCTCGGCTACCGCGGCTGGCTCACGGTCTTCGCCGTGACGAGCACGATCATCGCCAACGCCGGTCTCACCGCGATCCTGAAGTTCTCGGTCCCCGTCCTCGTCGCGATCTATCCGCTCGCGCTCGTGCTCATCATCCTCGCCTTCCTGCACCCGTTCATCGAAAAGCACCGCTTCGCCTACCCGATGACGATGCTCTTCACGGGCGCCGCCGCCATCACGGCGGGCTTCGGCCAGGCGGGCTTCAAGCTGCCGGTCCTCGCCGACTTCTTCGCCGCCATGCCGTTCGCGGCCGAAGGCCTTGACTGGATGCTTCCCGCCGCCGTCGGCCTCGTCGTCGGCATCGCACTGAGCCTCGTGACGCCGAAGAAGGCCGCCTGACGGCCTCCCCTCTGAAGTCACTCAAAAGCAGGGCGCCTTCGCGAATCCCTTGGATTCCGAAGGCGCCTTTCGTTTGACCGTTCACTTCACGGAACAGCCTCAGGCGCTGCACTGCGGCGTCCTCGCGCCGCCCGACGCGCGGGGATTCTTCGGCGCTGCCGGCCTCGCCTTCTGCCGAACGCAGGCGCCCGCAGAACGACCGCCGGCCTTCGCCAGGCACCTCGAAGCAAGTTCAAGCGCCTGACGGCACGCAACATCGACGATCGTGGTGCCCGCAAGAGAGCAGAGCCGCTCGAGGAGATCAGGCAGTCGCGAACCGTGACCGTACTCGGGATCCGCGCCTCCAAGCGTGCGCCACAGAGCGGTTCCCAAGAACGGAAAAAGCTGCTCGAACACGCCCGCCTTGTTCTTGCCGTAGCCGGGCATGTGCTTCTTCAGGCGCTTGAGCACGGCCTCGGGATGAGCAACACGTTCCAGAAACTCCATCGTCATCCGGACGCTTCTGTCCGGAGCCACCTGCTTTTCCTGCACCTGCCGCTTCGCAACGTACCAGCCCGGCGCCAGAGGAAGATCATCCTGAAAATCATCGAAGTGAAGAAGCAGCCAGTACTCGAAGCACGGATTCGTAGCCGCAAGATGAATGCAGGGATGCTGCTTCACAAGCTCGAACGCCTCGTGAAAGCCCTCATGACGGTCGCGGTCAAAGACCAGCCAGCACTCGGGAGAGGCGGCGGACGCCTTCGAGACGCCGGGCACTTGCCGGCATATCCACTCGATCGCCCGTGCGGGATTCTTCACGGGACAGACGGAGATGATCGCCTTTTCCCCGGAAAGGCCGATCAGCCTGCAGAAGTCCTGCAAATAGAGCACCTCAGTCTCGCCTTCGCAGAAGACATGGATCCTGCCGGGCCCCGGAACCCGGTCATGCGGGAGATTTGACATCGTCATGAGAATCTCCTTCAGGCAGTCGCAAATGACCGCCTCACGCCTGATCGTACTCGAGCACGGCGAAAAAGTCCCGCTCCCCGAAGCACTCTTTTGTGACGAATGTTCACGCGGCGCATCCGCCGTCGAAAAAGGCCCGCCTCGAAACCGAAGCGGGCCCTTCTTCTCCCTTCGAGGCCTTTGTCAGAGCAGCGTCTTGAGCTTCTCGACGACCTCCACGTCGGCGGGCAGCCAGTCGACGCTGTCGAGCTCGTCGGGCGAGAGCCACTTCGCCGCCTCATGTTCGACGAGACAGATCTCCCCCTTCACGATGGACGAAAGGAAGCAGTGCATCGTGAGGTGAAACTTCGGATAATCGCACTCGACCGTCGTCACGAGGGTCTTCGGTGCAATCGTCACCTTGAGCTCCTCCTCGATCTCGCGCACGATGGCGGCCTCGGGCGTTTCGCCGGGCTCCATCTTGCCGCCGGGAAACTCCCACCCGTCCTTGAAGTCGCCGTACCCGCGCTGGGTGGCGAGAATCCTGCCTTCATGCTCGATGATGGCCGCGACCACTTCGATCGTCTTCATTCATTCTCCTTCTTGTCTGTCTTGAATTGAGCTTTTGTCGGCTTCGTGCCGCCGTGCCGCGCGCCTTCGGATTCTAATCCTCGGCCATCGTCACGTAGGCGTAGATGTCGGAGCGCACGGGCACATCGAGCCTGTAGTCGATCTCGAAGGCGCGGTCGCCCGTTGCGGGAAGCGTCACGGGCACGGGCTCGCCCTGCGCCTCAACCTCCCCGAGGGAGTAGAAGGCCTTCGCCTCTCCCTTGTCCTCCTTGTTGCGGCGCACGAAGAGGAGGATCCTGTTGTCCTTGTCCTCGGGCGTTCGCTTGTAGATGTGGTCCGCGTCGGCCGACGTTGTCCTGCGCTTCGTCTTCGAGAGCGCCACGATGTGCGACGGCGAGACGAAGCGGTCCTCGTAGGCGATCGCGCCTTCGGCCTTGTGGTAGTTGACGAAGACCGGCATCGTCTTCGTCGTCTTCTCGTAGAAGTACCCGCCGATGTTCTGGGCGTTCATGTTGGACGGCCAGTTGAGCAGCCTGCAGACGTCCTCGTACGTATATTTTTCGTAGAGGACGAGGTCGGTGCCCGCGTAGCGCTTCGAGAACCTGGTCTCGTAGCGCGAGACCATGAAGCCCGCGAGCTCCGCGAGCATCGTGCGGAACTCCGCGCTTCGGCCGAGCTCCTCGCGAAGCTCCGCGGCCATGCACCATCCGAGCGCGGCGTCGTGTTCGACGAAGACCATCCCGGCGCGCTGCTTCGCCTCGTCGGCGGTCTTCACGAAGCGGTTCGAGAGAAAGCCGAAGACGCTCGAGAGATGCGCGGCCGAGGGCTCGATCCCGTATCGGGCGAGTCCCTCGCGAAGTCCCGTCTCAAGGTCCGGCCTGCCCGCGAGCAGATCCCTGATGACGATCGCCTCGGAGACGCGCCTGCCCGCGCCCGCCTTCACGGACAGGAAGGCGAGCATGCCTGCGTCGAGAGCCTCGTCGTGAAGGCCTTCTCGTACTTTTCGAGAAAGGCGTAGTAGGAGCCGAACTTCTCGAAGAACTTGACGGCATCGATCGAGCCGAACCTGTCGAAGTCGAGAAGCCCCGGAATGCGGCCGAGCTTGGCCTTGAGCTGCTCGTAACTCGTGCGGATGAGCTTCGTGTCGCTCACGCTCGCGCGGTCGATCGACTCGTAGATGCGCTTGCGTACGATCGGATCGAAGTGCACGCTCGAGGCGCCCGGAATCTGTCTCAGGTCGACGGCGATCGCGCGGCGCATGTTGTCCTTGTTGTACGAGCGGTCGTCGGCGAGCGCCACCGGAATCAGAAAGTTCGACTGATAGTTGCCGATGAAGTCGAGAATGACCACGAACTCCTTGTCGGGCGCCTTGCGAAGGCCTCGGCCGAGCTGCTGCACGAAGACGATCGCGCTCTGCGTCGGACGCAGCATGATGACCTGGTTGACTTCAGGAATGTCGACGCCCTCGGCGAAGATGTCGACCGTGAAGATGTAGTCGAGCCTGTTGTCGCCCACGCCGTGCGAGAGGCGGTAGATCGCCTCCTCGCGCAGGCTCTGCTCATCATTGCCCGTGAGCGCGACCGTCATGAGGCCGCGTTCGTTGAAGAGCTTCGAAAGCTCGATGCACTCCATCGTGCTCGAACAGAAGACAAGACCCTTGACGCGCGGGCCGCTCCAGCCGAAGTACTGCGCACGATCGAGGATGTTCGAGACGCGCTCCTCGGCCGTAAGAAGCCTGAAGTCGGAGAGGTCCTCGAGCATCATGCCGCCCACCGTGACGTCCTTCACGCCGAAATAGTGGAACGGACAGAGAAGGTCCTCCTCGAGCGCCGTGCTCAGGCGGATCTCGTAGGCGATGTTGTGGTCGAAGAGCGCGTAGATGTCCGCGCCGTCGGGCCTGTCGGGACTTGCCGTCATGCCGAACCAGAGCTTCGGCTCGAAGTGCGCCATGATCTTCCTGTAGCTCTCGGCCGCCGCGCGGTGCACCTCGTCGATGATGATCACGTCGAAGGCCTTCGGATCCAGCGCACCGAGCACGCGTTCTCGCGCGAGCGTCTGCATGGTCGCGAAGACGCAGTCCGCGCCCGCCTCGTTCTGCCCGCCGCCGAGAAGCCCGAAGGTGAGCTCTTCTTCGCCCAGGACTCGCCTGAAGCTTGCCATCGCCTGCCTTGCGATCTGCTCGCGGTGCACGACGAAGAGCATCCTGCGGGGCTTGAGCTCACGCACGGCGAAGGCTGCGGCATAGGTCTTGCCCGTGCCCGTGGCGGAAATGAGCAGTGCGCGGCGCTCGCCCGAACCCGCGATCCTGAGAAGATTCTCGACGAAGGCGCGCTGCATCGAGTTGGGCTCGGGACGCACGGGCGAAACGGGAAGCGGCAGGCGCTTCATCACCTCGGCCTGGGCCGCCATGTGCGCCCTGCGCTCGGCCTCGTAGGCATCGATCACCTCATGGAGGGGACGGCTGAGCGGATGATCCCAGAGCGCTCTGAATTCGGCCTGCAGCGCCCTTGCAAAGGCGCCCGCCTGCTTCGAGACGAGCCTGGCGTTCCACTCGCGGTTCGTCGCAAGCGCCGTGCCCGTCAGGTTCGAGCTTCCGATCAGGAAGCGGCAGACGTCGCCCGAATTGAAGATGTATCCCTTCGTGTGAAAGCCTCGGTTTCCCTCGGTCCTGAAGAGCCTCACCTCAATGTTGGAGATGCCCGCGAGCTTGCGCATGGCAGCGGGATCCGAAAAGCCGAGATAGTCCGTCGTCAGCACGCGTCCCGGCACGCCTCGTTCGCGCAGCTCCTCGAAGATGGGCAGAAGCGGCTCGATGCCGCTCATCGTCACGAAGGCGACGCTGATGTCGAAGCTCGTGCATCGCGCGAGTTCGTCCTCGATCACGGTGAGGACCTTGATCCTGCGGTCGGGGTCGTTGATGACGAATTCCGGCCGAAGTCCGGCCTCCTCCCCGTCGGTCTCTCCCGTGAGGAAGGCCGAGCGGAGCTGCGCCTCAAGACAGGCGTCCGTCGTCATGCCGGCGGGAAGGCCGGTGGAAATGGGCATGGTATCGTTCATGCCAGGATTCTAGCAGCCGCTGCGCCCGCCAAAACGCCTCGATGCGCCTGCGGCGCAGGCCCGGGCCTCCAAATGAAGGGCGCCTGCCGGTCCCGGCCCAGGAGAGAGGCGAAGCCAGGCGATTACGTGTTTTCCCTAATACCCGTTCAATCGGAGCGTACTGGGAGGCATCCGACCCGCAGAAGGCGCAAAAGCGGTCCTGATGCCTTCGAAAAAAATAAAGGGACGCGCACGATGCGCGTCCCCTGCTGCCGGCGAAATCCGGTCATGCCGTCATCCTCTGCGCGAGGGCGGCGTCAGGATCAGAACTTGTGGGTGATGCCCGCATAGACCTGGCAGAACTTCTCCTCGTGGTCGGTGCCGCCCGCGACGGCGTCCTTCTCCCACTGATACCAGCCCGCGCCCGTGTAGACGGCCGTGCGCTTGGAGAGCGGATGCCAGTAGCGGCCGCCGACGCACCAGTGGCTGAAGTCGAAGTCGCGTGCGTCCGTCACGTAGTCGGAATGGTCGCCCCTGGCATAGCCCACGGTGGCGTAGACGAGGCCGCCGAAGGCCGGCGTCACGCTGCCCGCCTCCACGGCCCAGCCGTCGAGGCCTCGGGCGGTGTAGTCGGAGACGGCACCGAAGTTGTCGCCGCCCTGCACCCACTGGGCCGTGCCGAAGAGCTTCGTCACGCCGAAGTCGTAGTTGGCGGCGAGGCTCACGGCGAGCTTGTCGTCAAGAGCGCCCTTGACGTCGTCGGCCGCGGCGGCGTAGCGGACGTGCTCGACGGCGAGCGCGGACTCGAAGGCGCCCGCCTTCCAGCGAAGGCCCGCACCCATGTAGCGCTCGTTCAGGCTCAACTGCGCGTTCTCCTGACCGGAACCCTGGAAGGAATACTGCAGATAGCCCTGCAGGCCGCCTGCGGCGGGCGTGACGTAGAGGAGCGTGTTGTCGCGGCGGCTTTCGACGGAGAGCGCGTAGATCAGGTTGTCGCCGCCGTCAAAGGCGTCGCCCGCAGCGAAGATGAGGTCGGCGGGACCTGCGGCGGAGGAGAGCGTGCCCATGCGGCCCGCGTAGACCGTGCCCAGCGGGCCGGAGATCGAAACGGTGGCCTGGCGGTGGAAGAACTTCGCGTTCTTGAGCGCGCCGGTGTCGACGAGATACTGGCCCTCGAGCAGGAAGCCCGCCGTCCAGCCGTTGCCGAGGTCTTCGGAGCCCTTGAGGCCGAAGCGGGAGCCGGCGTTGTGGCCGGACATCATCTCGAGCTTGTCCGTGGAGACGCCGTCGGTCTTCGTGTTCGTGTAGCGCAGGCCGACGTCGGCGACGCCGTAGAGCGTGACGTCTGCGGCAAAGGCGCCGGAGACGGCTGCGGCGAGCGTTGCCGCGAGAAGAGTCTTCTTCATGGAAGTGTTCCTTGTGGAAGTTGGGGATGCGGGCATCGGGCAGCCCGCGTCCCTCGTGGTGGGAAAGCCCTGAATGTGCTCAAAGGTCAGTAGGCGACGAGATCGACCCCTGCGGGCGCGTAGAGCGTGCCCGTCATGTAGAGGACGACGCCGTCCTTGACGGCGGTCACCTCGCGAAGCAGGCATCCCTCGATGTCGAGCATTTCGCCGAGCTTCGCGCCTTGTGCGACCCGTTCGCCGGGCTCGACGCACGGGTACCAGAAGCCGCCCTCGGACGTTTCGTAGAAGGCGCGCATCTCCGTCTGTCCGACGGGGCCGTGCACGCCCGCGAAGTTCGCGCCGTCGACGGTTCCGAGGTGCGCGAGCACGGAGAGGATGTCGGCGCGGTATTCGGCGACCTCGGCCTCGGACCACCTGCCGCCCTGGCCGCGCTCGATGAGGATCGAGGGCGTGCCGCAGGCGGCGGCGCTGTTGTAGGCGCCCGAGAGCGCCGAGGAGAGGATGCGCACGGGCACGTTCACGAACGCGGCGGCCCTGCGGGCGGCGGCCGTGACGCGCTCCTCGCATGCGCCGGGGATGTAGACGTAGGGCGAGAGCTTCTCGTGGACGTCGCCGCCGTGCATGTCGATGTAGAAGTCGCTTTCGCTCTGCAACTCCATGAGCCAGGCGGCGGTTCTCTGGGAGGCCGAGCCGCCCGCGTCGCCCGGGAACATGCGGTTGATGTTGAGTCCGTCCGCGGGATTGAGGGCGGGAATGCGGGCGCGCATGGCGCCCGGATTGACGCAGGCGACGATCGTCACGGTGCCCCGCACGGCCCCGGACCTGCCTGCGAGCTCGATCGCAAGCCGCCTTGCGGTCTCGATGCCGACGAACTCGCAGCCGTGGATGCCCGCCGTGACGAGCACGCGGGGTCCCTTGTCCGAACCCCTGATGACGGCGACGGGCAGTGTCTCGCCCGCCACCTCGATTTCGGTGAAGACGCTCATGATGGTTTCTTCTTCATATGTGTCAGTGCATGTCGGCCTGTCCTTCAGAAGGCCACCCGCTCCACGTGCGCCCTGCCCGCGCCGCAGGCGGCGCCCACCTCGACGTCGCGGTCCGCGGCCAGTTCGGCCGCGATGCGCTCGCTGTCGGAGGCCCTTCTCACCGTGCCGATGCCGGCCACGGCGTGCAGAAGGTCGCGGGCGTACCCGTTGCTGATCTCCCCGATGCGGCTCATGTCGTCGACCGCTTCGACGAAGCGGCCGTTGTGCATGAAGCGCACGCGGCTGCAGAAGTACGTGATGGCCATCAGGTCGTGCGTGATGAAGAGGTAGCTCAGGCCGATGTCGCGCCCAAGATCGCGCAGCATCTCCATCACCTGGACCTGCGTGGCGGCGTCGAGCGAGCTCACGGCCTCGTCAAGAAGGATCACCTCGGGCTCGATCGCCACGGCGCGCGCGATGCACACGCGCTGGAGCTGGCCGCCCGAGAGCTCGTGCGGATAGCGGTGCATGAAGTCGGCCCTGAGGCCCACGCACTCGAGAAGAGCGCAGGCCGTGCGGTACTCCTCCTCGGCCGAGATCGTGCGGCCCGCGCGGCGCAGCGCCCTGAAGGACTCGTGCAGGATCGTGGAGACGCGAAAGCGAGGATTGACGGACGTCGTGTAGTCCTGGAAGACGATCGAGATGCGGTTGCGGATCCTCGCGAGCTCCTCGGGCGTGTGACGCCCGTAGAGCGGCGTGCCGTTGAGGAGCACCTCGCCCGAATCGGGCCTGAGGAGTCCGCAGAGCACGCGCCCGAGGGTCGACTTGCCCGAGCCCGACTCGCCGATGATGCCCAGACACTCGCCCTTTTCAAGCTCGAGGCTCACGCCGTGGAGGATCGTGGCGCGCTCGCGCCCGAAGAGGCGCGTCTGGTTTTCCTTTCTGAAGGACACCCTGATGTCCCTGGCTTCAAGCAGCATGGTGTTCTCCCGTTCGGGTTGCGGCCGTGAAGGCCTTCATGACTTCGCAGTGGCGGTCGATGAGCTCTCGCGTGTAAGGATCCCGGGCATGCTCGAAGACCTCCTCGGGCGTGCCCGACTCGGTGATGCGGCCGCGGTGCATGACGACGAGGTCGTCGGCGATCATGTTGAGCACGCCGAGGTCGTGCGAGATGAAGATCATCGCCGCGCCCGTCTCGGCCTTGATGCGCAGGAATTCCTGCATGATCGCGTAGCGGCTGATCGAGTCGATGGCGGTCGTGGGCTCGTCGCAGACGATGAGGTCGGGCCTGAGCTTGATCGCGAGGCCGATCATCACGCGCTGGAGCATGCCGCCCGAGAGCTGGTGCGGATACTTGCGCAGCACCTCCTCGGGGGAGGCGATTCGCATCTGCGAGAGGATCGAGAGGCTTTCCTCACGGATTTTCGAGGCGCTCCAGTCCGTATGCTCGCGGAAGGTCTCGGCCATCTGCTCGCCGATGCGGTAGAGCGGATCGAAGCAGTTCATCGGGTTCTGGAGCACCATCGTGATGCGCGAGCCGCGCATGCGGCGGATCTCCTCGCCCGATCTGGCGGCGAGGTCCTCGCCCATGAAGGTGATGCGGCCCGTGACCTCGAAGTTCCTGTCGAGGAGCCTGAGGACGGCCTTGCAGGACATCGACTTGCCGGAGCCCGACTCGCCGAGGATGCCGAGACAGCGGCCGGGCTCGACCGAAAAGCTCACGTTCCTGACGATCTGCGCGCTCCTGCCGTCCTGGCGGAAGGTCACGCAAAGGTCTTCGACCGAGAGGACGGGCGTCTTCGGACTGTTCGTGTTCGTCATGCTTGTCACAGGCGGACCTCCTTCGGGTCGAGCGCGTCGCGCAGGCTGTCGCCGAGCAGGTTGAAGGCGCCCACGAGCACGACGACGGCGATGCCGGGCACGAGCATCTGCTCGGGGTTGGAGACCATGACGTTCTTGGCTTCGTTGAGCATGGCGCCCCATTCGGGCGTGGGCGCCTGGACGCCGAGGCCGAGGAAGCTCAGGGTCGAGATGTTGAGGATGGCCCAGCCCGTGTCGAGCGAGGCGAGCACGGCAAGCTCGGCCGAGATGCACGGCAGCATGTGGCGGGTCATGATGTAGCTGTCGCCCGAACCCACGGACCTCGAGAAGAGCACGAAGTTGCTGCCCGTGTACTTCACGACCGCCGTGCGGATCATGCGGGCGTACCAGGCCCACTTGATGAAGATGTTGGCGATGATCACGTTCTGGATGTCGACGCCGAGGAGCGCCACGACGGCGAGGATCATGATCTGGGACGGGAAGGAGAGCATCACGTCGACCACGCGCATGATGACCTCGTCGACCGTTCCGCGCATGTAGCCGGCCAGCACACCCATCGCGAGGCCCAGCCCGATCGTGCCGAGCATCGTCAGGATCGAGAGGAAGAGCGTCGGGCGGATGCCGTGGAGCATGCGCGAGAAGACGCAGCGGCCGAGCTGGTCGGTGCCGAGCCAGTATTCGGCGTCGGGCGGCGCGAACTTCATCAGAATGTTGTTCTCGTACGGATCGTGCGGCGCGATCCACGGCGCGAAGAGGCCGAGCAGCGCGGTGACGATGATGATGAAGAGGCAGACCTGCGTCACCGGATTGCGGAGAAAGACTTTCAGCATTATCGGGACTCCTCCTGGCGCAGGCGCGGGTCGGCGGCGCACTGGATGATGTCGAAGAGCAGATTGAAGAAGACGAAGAGCACGCCCATCAGGAGCACGTAGGCCTGGATCACCGGATAGTCGCGGTTGAAGATCGATGTGATGCAGAGCTTGCCGAGGCCGGGCCACGCGAACACGTTCTCGACGACGATCGTGCCCGCGATGAGCTGCGGAATGCTCATGCCGATGGCGGTCACGCAGCTCTGGAGCGAGTTCTTGAGCACGTGGCGCACGAGAATGGCGCGCTGCCTGAGGCCGCGCACGTTCGCATAGAGCACGTAGTCCTCGCGCATGTTCTCGAGCATGTTGTTGCGGATGAGGCGGATGTAGGTCGAGATGTATGTGAGCGCCACCGTGAAGGCGGGCAGGATCAGGTGCGCGAAGCTCCCCGAGCCCGACGTGGGCAGCAGGTCCATCTTGATCGAAACGAGCCAGATGAGGAGGAGCCCCACCCAGTAGGCGGGCATGGCGGTCGTCGCGAAGACGACGCCGCGCATGATGCGGTCGAACCAGGAGTCCTTGTAGACGGCGGAGAGAAAGCCGATCGGAAGGCTCAGGGCGATCACGTAGACGAGCGACATGCCTGCGAGCGAAAGCGTGGCGGGCATGCAGCGGGAGAGTTCGCCCAGCACGGTGCGGGCGGGATTGGTGTAGCTCACGCCGAAGTCGCCCTGCAGGCAGTTCCAGAGCCAGACTGCATAGCGGACGAAAAACGGCTGGTCAAGCCCGAGCTCTCTTCTCACTTCGGCAATCGCCTCCTCCGTGATGATCGGCGTCTGGCGCATGCGCAGCGCCACTTCGGCCGGATCGGACGGAATCAGGTTGATGAAGCAGAAGCAGAGAAACGAAATGACGAGAAGAAGCGGCACGGTGGCCAGCAGTCTCTTGATGACGTATTGCTTCATGGAAAGGATGGGGCGCGGAGCCGTGCGGCGGGCTCAAGCCCGCGCGCAGGCCGCGCCTGAGGATGCGTGAATCGGTCCGCCCCGCGCCCGGGGGCGCTGCGGGCGGGCGTCGGCCCCCGTCAGTGGGGCCCTTTGACGGCGGGCGTCAGCCTCAACCCGCGTGCGTCATGTCGGCGAACGGCACTTCGTACTGGTTCGAGAGGAACCCGACGTTGGCGACCGTCTTGCGGAAGAGCGCCTTGTTCGTCTCGTACGTGATCGGGATGTAGACCGCGTCGTCGTGCAGGTGCCTGAGCACGTACGCGTAGAGTTCGCGGCGCTTCGCCTCGTCGGTCGAGGTGAGGATCTCCGTGATGTGCGCGTCGATCTGGGCCTTGTCGGGCAGGCCGAGCTGCGCGGCGTAGTCGCCGTAGACGCGCTGGCGCATGGCGGCGAGCGAGCTCTGCGGATCGTAGGGCGTGCCCCAGCAGATGTTGAACACCATGTCGAACGCGCCGTTCTTCATGTTGTCGCGGTAGGACTGCTCCTCCTCGCCTCGGATCGAGACGGCGATGCCGAGCTTGCCGTACTCGCTCTGCAGGTATTCGGCGATCGTCTTCTCGGAGACCGAGTTGGCGTTGTAGAGCAGGTTGAGCGAGAGCTGCCTGCCGTTCTTCATGAGCGGTGCGCGGCGGCCGTCGCGCGTGAAGCCCGCCTCCTCGAGAAGCTTCGCCGCACGCTTCATGTCGTAGACATAGGGCTCGAGCTTCACGTCGCAGTACGGGAGCGACGGCGAGTAGAGCGTGTCGGCGGGCGGCTCGAAGCCGTGGAAGACGCCCTGAGAGATGACCTTCTTGTTGGTCGCGTGCTGAAGCGCGCGGCGGACCCTGAAGTCGGCGAGGAACTCGTTGTTGGTGTTGAGCACGATCTGGCGCGTGGACGTCGGATCGGAGACCGCGATGCCGAACCTGTCGGAGGAGCGGTACTTGTTGAGCGCGTCGGCGTCGACCATGTTCTTGCCCCAGATCAGGTCGGCCTCGCCCTTTTCAAGCGCGAGGATGCGGGTCTGATTGTCGGGAATCACCTTCACCACGACGCGGCGGAAGGCGGGCTTCGCGCCCCAGTAGTCTTCGTTGCGCTCGAAGACGGAGTACTCGTCGATCACGTGCTCGACGAGCTTCCACGGGCCCGAGCCCACGAAGGCGGTCACGCCGTCCTTCGTCGTGCCGTTCTTCATGACCTTCGGGCTCACGAAGGCGAAGGGTCGCGTCACCGCGAGCTCGGTGAGCATCGGGTAGTACGGCTCCTTCATCTCGATGACGAACGTCTCGTCGTCCACGGCCTTGGCGCTCACAAGGAGACGCATCATCTCAACCTAAAAACAAGGAAACCCTCACTAGGTCGGTCAAGCAAAGCTCGAAATCTT